>Ga0209489_102177_pt1 | contig 40140 bp, 21 predicted proteins | sample SiratrowhiteBW_FD_187527 | JGI IMG/M metagenome (GOLD analysis project Ga0209489, IMG submission 187527) | Root nodule microbial communities of legume samples collected from California, USA - Siratro white BW (SPAdes) (version 2) | ecosystem: Host-associated > Plants > Roots > Nodule | place...
CATACATGATTGATGATTCATTTGTGTGGGGGCTGTGTGGATTCACAGTTTGGAGATGTATGACAGGTACATATCTCGGGGTCTATTCAATGCACGAGTCTTCCGGAAGTAGAGTCATGTTTGTAGTGTGTTAGATTCTTTTTATTGTGATGATACATGAAATTGAATGTTTTTGATTTGTTAAAATTTGGTTAGCTTACCTTTTTCTTTGGTTGTATTGTGTTTGATTTTCTATCTGTGATGATCGTGTCTTGACACAGGAGCAGATAATGTTGCAGATGGATCTTTGAGAGATCATCTAGGTTGAAGGATGCTGTTAGGAATAGTGCATTATTTTGAAAAAAAAAACTTGTATATGATATTGTAAATATGTTTTGAAATTTCAGTTTAGCTTTATATGTAATTTTGATGTATGTTAACTATGGAATACTGTGAGATACACATGACGATAATACTTTAGCTTTCATAGTAGAAGCTTTAATTTTGTAGGGTGTTACAGTAAAAATTTGTTGATAACTAAAAAATACTTTTTTTATTGTTTATTATTATTATTAATATTGTTCTATTATTTATCAACACTTTTTGTTAATAAAAGTTAATATTATTCATAAGCATTTCAGTTATACATTTATCATTTATAACTATTATACCAATATCAACTTTCTAATCCTATACTTATTATTATTTTTATTATTATAACTAATGTTATTATTATTATTATTATTATTATTATTATCATTATCATTATTAATAAGTATAATATAAATAATAATAATAATAATATTTTAAATATTAATCTTAATATTAAAAATAATATTAATTATATTAATAATAATATTCATAATAATATTAAGAATATTAACATCAACAATATTGATATTATTTAAAAATATCACTATTAATGATATTAATAAAAATAATATCAAAGGTAATATTAATAATAATGCTAATATATTATTATTAATAATAAAATTAAAATAAGTATTAAAATGATTAATGATAATAATATTATTAACAATATTAATTATAATAATATTAACAATACTAATACTAATTATAATATTAGTATTATTATTAATGATATTAGTAATATTAATAATGTTAAAATAATAATAATAACATTAAAAATAATGTTAATAATAATACTAATAATATTAATAATAATAGTACTACTACTAATAATAAAATTAATAAATATATTATTATCAATTAATTAATTATCATGATAATATTCTTATTACTAATGTCAATAATATTACTAATGTTAATAATATTATTATTATTATTAATATTGTTATTAATAGTAATAATAATAATATTGATGTTATTATTAATAATAATAATAATAATTATTAGTAATAATATATAATAATAATAATAATGTTAATAATAATATTCATTATAATAATTTTAATAAAATTAATTATTAATATTATCTACGAAAAAATTCATAGTTAATTACATTAAGATTTAAATTCGTAGGTAAATTACCTACGGATTTAAATTTGTAGGTAATTACCTACGGATTTAAATTTGTAGATAAAATCCTTAGATAATGTAAAATTTACCTACGTATCAGAATCTGTATGTAATTATCTACATATTTTTTTGTGGATAAGATTCGTAGGTAAAATTTGTAGATAAAATCCATATGAAATAGATCCATAGGTAAAATTTGTAAGTAATGCTAAATTTACATATTGATAAAAATTCATATGTAATAATTCGTAAGTAAATCTAGAATTTCTTGTAGTGTTAAAGTATGAGTTTGAAAATCTTATCAAAGTATGTTGTTAATTATTCTTAAAAATAATGTTCTTGATTCGTGTGATGACTTTAAGTCTATTGAGATAACATTGTTTGGGTTAATCACCACATCTAAGGTATTGTCTATTTTGGAACTTGGAGCTTTGGCACGATTTTGGTCTTAAAATGTGTCTTGAGGGGTTAAGGGAAGAAGATGTATTTAAATTGCTCTTGCCTTCAACTCCTAAGTGTATGCACTGAATTTAGGCTTTTTTTTTATAATATAATTCTCTTGCCTTTTCCACTATTGTATTCTCCTTGAGTTCTTAATTGTATCAGCTAAACCTTTTCAAGGATAATCCACCTAATAGGAGTAATTCCAACACCAAAAGTTTATAAGGGCAACAAGCACAAGAATAGGGGCTACACATGAACACTTTGATGACAATTTTAATGACCTAACAAGTATAGTAACAATCCTCCACAATTGCAATCAATATATCATTTCCTAAGTACTTGAATTAATGACATGAACCATTCAACCACAACAAAATTTTTATTTTTATTTTTTGTTTTTTTTACAAGTTTAACTTTTGCAATGATTCAACCATTAATTTACAATCATATTCATAGTAAAAGTAAATGAAGGATTTTATCAATTTCTCCAAGCTAAACAATCTCAATTCTTGCCCTAAAAATGAGCTTCGATACCAAATGATGTGAACTCCTCAATTGGGATTCAAGAAAGGACCGATCTAGGATAGGAATTTGCCTAAGATCGTAGATCCACATGTAAGAACTTCAAAGCCATGTCTCGTGCTACTGATGTCGAAATCAAATAAAACCAAATCCATGTGAAAGTTCATGACTTGGGATGTAGCTTTGACTCAAAAATCACTAAAAAAGGTTTAGTAAATCATGAGATATGGTTAAGAGTAATTTTTGAAAAAAAAATATTTTAGAATTAGATATTGGATCTATTGAGAATTAGTGTTTTAGGTAAAACGGGTGATAGGGATAAGCAACGACATTTCCATAGAGAAAGATAAGTTAGAAAGACGTCACAAAAGAAAGAGAAAATCCTTGATAAGTTTAGTAATTAATTCAGTCAAAAATCAAAGAAATTCACTCTCATCAATTTACAAAAATGTGTAATATCCCTTTCTTAATTCCCCAAATGTTTAAACACAAATTTAATTTATAAATCTATTTTAAAGTAAATAAAAGAAAATTAAAATCACTATATTCACAAATAAAGATTTCACAAATAAAGATTAGTTAATCCAATTATTAAGTGGGTGCATATGAAACCTTTGGATTCAAATCTTATACATTGTTGTTAAGTTTACTTTTAATCAATTAATGTAAGTTGTTTTAAAACCAATGTTTTGATTCATTTTTATGTATGTTTTTGTTATTTTACAGATGCCACAGTCGTCACATACCACCCTCACATACATGTTTGACGCCAAAACTCTGTGGCTTTCGTGATATATCGTACACATCAAATTAATAATAGATGATGTTTATTAAAGAGGGGAATACGGTGCCGTACGTTACTACGAAGGAAGCAAAAGCTGGACTCTCTAAGGATAGCACATGGCTTCACACCAGATAATCGACAGCAGTGGATGCCAACCTGGAAACTTGTTGCACAGGTGAGACAGAAATTATTATCGATTAAATTTTAATTTTCCCATTCTTCTCCCAAAATAACACATTCAGAGTAATTAAATGTAATTTTAACTTTTAAATTAACTTGGAAATAAAAAAATTAATAAAATAAATTAATTGATGAATTATTGTTTATAATTTATTTTTAAAGTAGAATTATCAATATTCTCCTTAAAATAATTAAAATTTTAAAGTAATCTCTAAAATTAAAAATCAATTAATCTAGCTATCACTTCTGGTTAATCAATACTATAAAACTAGATTTAGGGTTGAATTTAAAATTAAAGTACAATACGCTTATATGACTAGTTGTTTAAGAAAAGAAATCACGGTATAAATTTTAAAGTTATATAATATTCTCAAATTATAGTAGAAATGGATGATTATAAGAATAAAACTTAATATGATTGAGGAAATTGTATTTTGATTTTGGAAGGTCGTATGAGTATCAAAAAATTTGTAGATTAAGAGTTAATAAATTATGATTCATATTATAACATAAATAATCTAATGTTTAATGTTTTCATATTTGGAATGTTGAAAAATATTGGTGCTTTCTATATAAATTTTGGAATAGAACTCTAACAGAAGTATTTAATGGAAAGCAAAATAAGTTTTGTTGATTTTTTTTGTTTAAGCTTAACATTTTTTCAATTTGATTTATCTAAATAACATTTAAGAAACTTTGTTAAACTTATGAGAAAATATTAAAATTGGAAATGTCAATAAAATAATGTAATTATGATGAAATTATTTTTATACTTATTTTTGTTGAAGATATTTGATTTTTTAAGTGAACATAAATGTAAAACTTATACATTATATAAATAATTTCTTTGAAGATAAAGTTATAAAAAAATGAAAATGATATGAAAAATAACGAGAAAAAGGACACTGGAATTAAAGTTTAAGAAAACATTGAGTTTAATTTAACAAGAAAGATCTAAAGATAAAAGGATAAGGCAAGAATCATAAAATGTTAACTTTTTTAGAATTTAAATGAATCCAATGTAGAGGGAAGAGAAGAAGTTAATAAGGAAAAAAAAGAATTTGCATATAAAACTAAAGAGATAAATGAACATTTATAAAAGTATTATTTCATTTTCATTGATGGGTTTTTGTTCTCTCTTATGTATTAGGATGGCAAGATGGATGACATCAGCAGAAACAATAGTAGCTGTGTTAGAATCCACAACCTTATGATATTTTTTCTCCCCACCGACTCAACATTGGCTGGTGAGTTTCGTTTTAAATGTGCTGTAAATAACCCTAAACGACACCACTTGGGACAACCCCGCTTAGATTCTGCGGGCCCTCTTCTGAACCACCACCATTTTGTACAATTTACAAACTATTCTTTTTAGACCACTTTATTTTTCTAAAACAATTCTTATTCTTTATTTTTTTCATTTTTTTTATCTTCGTCTTTTTATACTCGTTAACTTCACTCAATTGCTAACAAATCAAAACGTCCGTCCTTGTATACCTTTTATTTGAAATTCGTTGTTTGTAAGTATGTGGGTAATTCAGTTTATATTGATTTATAATTACAGGTTTTTAAAATTAACAAATATTTAATATATTTCTTACAACAAGAATCATTCATTGTTAACTCAAAGAAGAAAAGAAATATCAAGTTGAAGGGCTCACATTTTATTTTTACTATTTTTTTTTACCAATTTTCTATTTATTTTAGATAAAATACTTTTATTTGTTACTCTATTTCTTATTCTTTTAATTTATCCATGTTTTCATCAATATATTTTTTACCATCATATTTGTCCTATAAAAAAGAAAGACCATTCTAAGCTTGGAACATGCTGTAATCACACTTTATCTTTTCATTTTCCACGAATAATGAAAAGGAAAAAATGAACTAAAGTAATTATGAAAAAAAATTATGTTGAATTTTCTTCAAATATGTGAGGATTTGAAATGAAAATGGTTTATATAATTGTATTATTAGTTTAAATTTTAATGATTTTAAAGAAGTTTATTAATATATTATTATTTAAAAATATATTTGCTAGTTATTATATCGTATAATACTTTTTATTTTAATTTAAAAATTTATTTTATTACTTATTTTTAAATATACTAATATAAAAAATTATTTTATTGTACTAATTAAATCAATTATGAATTCTTTACCTATATTCTTTCATTTTTCTACTTTTTTCTCGTTATTCAATTAACCTTTTTATTTTTATTTTTTCACTCCTCCTATAATTCAAACAAACCATTAGGGTCATGGGAGTTGAGAGTTGGCTTTGGAATGTGCTGATTGTGATTACGGGAAGATTGGAGAGCTTTTTAATATATATATATATATATATAAAATATTCTTTACATAAGTATATCCATGCGATGATCTAAATTTGATGAAAGTTCGGATTGTTTGTTGCAATAGGTTGATGTATAAGTTATGAACTAAATTGTAAATGTCATTACTTTTAATTTCAATACTTTACCCCTATTATCTATGTAGAACTTACCAATTGTACTTGACACATAAATATGTATTTGTGTAAATTTAAGAGATAATTCTTATAAACTTTTTTGAGTATTAATACATTAAAATTTATGTAAGTCTCAGTTTTAGTGGGGTGTTATATTATATACTTGAATAAAATAGCTTAAATTTAATGTTGAATTTGTATTCTTCAATTATAGTACATATTTAGTAAATTAGGTTAATGTAAACAAATATGGTGAAATATTAATATAGAGATAAAGATGATACTTTTTGAATAAATAATTAATAAAATTTATGGTTAATATTTATTTTTTAGAAAATAACATTTTAAGGAAAAATTTAATATATAATTATATATTTTTAAAATTTTCTAATTTATTCTTCCTTTTGTGTGAAGATGATTAGAAAAGTTGACAAATGATATGATTCTTTTTTAAACTGATAGAGAAACTTTTTATTTTATTTTTTAATGGTATTGATATATTTTTATTAAATCCTATATTTTAAAATATTAGAATGAATATATAAATATTTATATATTATTATTGAATTTTTACTAGATATAGTTATTATTATATAAAAAATATTAGATATACAACTACTATATTTTTGGGTCTTAAATAATATTTCTAATCAAATTTATAATTAAAAATTATATATTGATAGATTAAAATTTATCTGCTGTTAATTTATATTTTTGAATTTTAAATAAAACAAATTAATTACTTATATATATATATATATATATATATATATATATATATATATATATATATATATATATATATATATACCAAAATATTTATCCTTAAAAAATAGAAACCGATTATTTTTATAGAGATACTTCCATCTTTATATATATATATATATACCATTCTATACGTATCAACGATATTTACCACATGGAAAATGAAATAATAAATTTAAGGAACAGCGCAAAATTTCTTCAAATGATAATTGTTTCTTTAATTTTTCGAAAATAAAACAAATAATAATAAATTGTAACAATAATAATAATAATAATAAAATCCATTTGTATTTTATTAATAACAATTAACAAATGATTGCGATTTCCAAATCTTCATGGGGAGGCAACAAATCTAAATATAAAGCCTCCGACTGTAATGATAAAACAAAGGAAAATAATAAAATAAAATGTACGATGTTATTAATAAAAAAAATTGAATAAGATGTGGTGTTAATACTAACCAATTAACTTCTTGTATCAAACAATATAAGTATTTCTTTTGTTAATTAAGGCTTCGAAAAATAAATTCTCCATTTTTTTTTCATCACATTTTTTAAGAAAAATAAAATGAACAAATAATTTCAATTAAAGAAGAACAAATTGAAAGCAAAAAGAAATTCTCAATTTATCTATAAATTATTATATATAAATTTTTTATTTAGAAATAAATTTAATATATATAAATTTACTTTATATAAATTATATATATATATATATATATATATATATATATATATATATATATATATATATATCTTACCTATAAATTTTATTTACATCAAAATCTATAAATAACTACAAATGATTTTAAATTCGTAATTCCGTATATAATTATTTATGGATCTAAATACACTTAAATAATTATCTATAGATTTTTTTATATAAAAAGTTAATAATTAATTTTATTAAAATTGTTATTATTATTAACATTATTAATACTTTAAATATTAATAATAATAAATATTATTATTATTATTATTAATATCAACACTATTATTATTTTATTGTTATTAATAATATTAATATCATTGATATTAATATATTAATATTATGATGAATATTATTATTAATATGATTACTATTGTTTTAAAAATTATTATTATTGGTATTAATATTTTATTTACTAATAATAATATTGATTAGAAAGTTAATGTTGGTATGTATAAAGTATATTTAATACCTAAAAGACTTTGGCTCAAAATTTCTCTCACTTTTGTGAATGATGTTAACATACGGTTGATAAATAATAAATTGTAATATCAATTAATTTAAATTATAATATGTTTGTATTATTTGTTTGGATGTTTACATTAATTTCTTAATTTATTATTGTTATCTTTGAAAATATAATCAATTAGGATGTAAATAATCAAAATTGATCGATGTATAAAATAATTGCTCGATGTAAATAATTGATCAGAAATTGAAAAGTCTTTTGATGGAGAATTTGAGAAATTGAAAAGTCTTTTGATGGAGAATTTGAGAACTTGAAAAAAAAAATAATGCAATTATTTGATAAAATGTTAAAAAAATAAATAAGGAGCCTGTTGATAAATTTAGTATTATCTATGGATTTTACTTAATTTATTTCATACAAATTTTATATACCGATCTTACTTACAAATTTTATTTTTAAAAAAATAATACGGAATTATATACAAATTTTAATCCGTAAATAAATTTGATATTATTTACGGTTATAAAAAAATTTATAAATACTAAAACTAAATCTGTATGTAATTTACTTACGAATCTAAATCCATAATTACTTACAGATGGTTATGCATACACGGTTAATAATTTATTTTATTAAAATTATTATTATTAAGTTTATTAATAATTTTAATATTAATAATTATTATTATTATAATTAATATCAACATTATTATTATTATTAACAATATTAATATTATTATCATTAATAAAATTAGTAACATTATTAACATTAATAATAATAATTTATTATTAATATTATTTTAATATTAGTATTATTATTATTAACATTAATAATATCACTTATACCATTAATAATAATATAATTACTTTTAATATTGTTATTATTAATACTATTATTATTATTACTATTTTTAATATTAATAATTTTATTAATAATATTATTATTAGTATTATATTATTAATATTATTATTATTATTATGAATATTATTATTAATATGATTAATATTATTATTGTTAATAGTATTATTTTTAATATTGTATTTACTAATCATGATAATGATAATAATAATTATTATTATTATAATAAAATAATAATAATAATAAGTATATGATTAAGAAATTGATATTAGTGTAGTGGTTCTAACATGTATGTGTATATTTCAATACTTAAATGTCTTTGGCTCAAAATTCCTTTCACAATAATGATATTAACATAAGTGTTGATAAATAATAAATGTTTTGTAGTTATTACATATTTAATTTATATCTAATTACCTACATATTTTGTTCATTATATATATTTAACTACAAAAATTGTTAATTATATATATATATATAACTTAAAATTATATAATGTATACTATATGTTTGTATTATTTGAATGTTCACATTATGTAATTTTAATTTATTATTGTTATCTTTGGAAATATAATCAATTAGGATGGAAATAATATTGAGATGTTGTAAATAGTCAAAATTGATGGATGTATAAAATAATTGCTAAGAAATTGAAAAGTCTTTTGATAGACAATTTGAGAAATTGAAAAAAAAAAAAAAGAGTGCAATTATTTGATAAAATGCAAAAACATCAAAGAAGGAGTCTGTTGACAATGAATATAAACAATTTTGACGGACAGGGAGATAAAAGTTATTGAGAAGATGATTAATTGTATTGGAAAATAACTATTTTTTAAAATATATTTTAGTAAGTAGATATTTATTAATGTAGAGCAGGTGTTACACGCAATTATTATATTATAAATGACTATTCAGTCTTTTGTATAAATAAGTGATGCTTGTACTTTTTTAGTATGAAAAGAATTTAGACATACGACACTCCAATTTTTTATAACACAAAAAAAATTACAAATAAAGTATTTGCAGCTGGATACTTGTTCACAGATTTTGTTTCGAGTGTATTCAATATAATGCTTATATTTGGTTTTTTTACAACAATTGTCTGCGCATTTCTTTTTTGCTATCTTACTTTGAATTTTTAGGATTCATAGTTAAAAAAAAGTTGAGATTTATGTTATGGATTTTTATTTTTATTTTTGTTTATCCACTTATTCATTTTTTAAACTCTTTAAATTTTGAAAGTTAATTTTTAAGTATCTAAGTAATTATCTGAAAACGGATAAATAAATCATTAAAATGTATAAGTTTTATCTTTACATAATCAATTGTTTATTTAAATCGATACTTTATACAAAAATTTACTACTTTATATAATTTTTATTGTTTAATTAAGATATATTTACTCATTTAAATTGAAAATTTTAATTTTATCAGGGTAAAAAACAAAAATAATAAGTTATTTTAAAGTTGAAATAATTTGACACAATTTATTTTCTCTGAAAATACTTTATTTTAATTTTTTAAAATCTTTTAATGATTTTTTAAAAAAAACCTTATTTATTTTTTACTTTGAAACAAAATCAGTTTAAACTGTTAAACAAATTTCCTATTGTTTTATATGTTTGTACCATCTTCGCACTAAAATCTTTAGAGAAAAAAGATAAAAATAATTTTATTTTTTTTCTACAGTTTTGTGTTCGAAATTCTTCTAGAATAGCTCATCCAAATATGTTGATAGTAGTTAATGTATCATTTACAGTGCAATTAAGGCTGCGAATTATAATTAATTGGCATTGGACTGGCATAAACAAAACAAAGCTTTCCCTTTTTTTTTTTAATTTTGTTTTATCACAAAGTGATTTGTTTGGTAGTTTAGTTGAAACACAAATATCTTATCATAGCCAAATAATATATTTAAATAAAATAATTTCGTAAAAATCATAGTCTCTCTAAAACTAAACTAAGATTTTTAGTTATCCAAGTATCTTTTTGAAGATCATGTTTGTCATAGAATATTAGTATAGAAAATCTACCAATCAAATTTTGGTTAGAGGAACCATTTTCTAGGGATAATTTTTTATTGGATACCTAAGTACATATGTTTATACCTAAGTACATATGTTTGTATGTGAAATTTAATAGATAAAGATGAAATTTTATTAATATAGAATCACAGTATATCTTTAGTTTGTTGATAGGAGTTTTATGAGCTTCATGCATTAAAATGAAACTTTTAGTTTGTTGATAGGAGTTTTCTGAGCCTTATGCATTGAAATGAAACTTTTCAAAACAGTTGGATTTTCCAAATAAAGGAAACTAGTCGATGTGATTTTAGTTGATAAATTTGATAAAAAGTTATTTTATTGTGAAGGTTTTCAGTAGAATAATGTTGTGTTGGGTAAAATCTAAAAATTATGATGTAGTACTTTAAATGTAATCGATTGTAGATCATTTAAATGAATATTTTATTGATAAACATATTATTGTTTACATTTTAGTGGTGTAGACAATTATTAGTGAATCATGAATTTTTTTAAATCTTTAACAGAATAATATAATATATGTATATGATCTTATATGGACTATGAAGAGGACTTTAACACAATTTGTTGGTTTTTTAGAAATCTTATATGTTAGTCTTCACGTTACAGTGTGGTCGACTTGAGATATCATTTTTGACTCACTTGAGATATAGGTCTTTCGTCAAGACTTCAACTCTCTTTTAAGATGACAACTCTCTTTTAAGAGGAGGAGTTATTTGTCAAACATCTATTCATTGAAGGCATAATTAATAAAAATATTGAGTAGGATAATTTAGATTAATTACCATAGTCTTAATGTTTCCTTATTAATCATGACATTTAATTGACTGGTCTTCTCAAAATTTAATCCCTTTGTCTTCATTGATCTTGAGGATTCAAAATTTACTAACTTGTCCCTTTCAAATTTGAGGAATTGGAATTTAACTTATCTGTCTTCTCCAAAATTTGATCATTCAGAATTTACCAACTTGTTCCCTCCAAATTTGATGTAGCAAAATTTAACCAACCAATTAATCATGAACATATGTTTGTCCTATATCTTTCGCTGTAAATATAATAATAATTTGTCTACTATAGATGATATGTTAATTCTCGTCAGATAGGTGAGCCTAATCAAGGTCGTCTCTAGATGATGAAATGTCATAAACCACCTTTCAAATAATATTGTCACTATTTTTAAGTTTCGCACCCTAAAGTGTTAAGTATAAGAACATAACTTTTGGGATAATATGTATATTGGTGAAAGAGGTTGCATGTTAGACAATGATAAGGGTTGCCCGTTAGCCAAGAGCATGGATCATCCATTGGACAATGATTATGTGGCAAGATTCGTAATTGAGATTGAAATAGTAGCAACTAAATTTGCAAATATCGAAATCTAATCTTACTAACTTCCTTAATAATCAGTTGAGGGGATTTTGAATAAAAAAAATATATTTATTATTTTCTTATATTTATGAATATATTAATTGTTAAAATTATAAAAATAATATGTTTCTAAATGAAAAAAAATTGGCATCACATGTTGCACGTTTGATCCTGAAATTCTTTGGTTGAGAATGTGTATGAGATTCGTTCATTGTATATAACTTATGTTGCATGCGTAGCATTCTTCAATGCATCCAAAATTTAAGTACTTCGATTTCATATAAGTATGATGTTTCTTAAATGGTTATTGAGTCTGATGTTTGTCTATTGCATATGAGTCTGGGTTCAGTTGTTACATGTGAGTTTGATGTTCTTCAGTTGTATGTATAATTTGAGAATCATTTGTTGATATGAGTATGCCGCTCTTCAACTGCATGTTAAGTTTGACATTCTTCAAATGTATGTTAAGTCTACATTTACTGTTTAGCATAAAGAATTAAGATTTCATTTATCTAACTTGTGTAAAGTTTTCATTTTATGATAGTCTTAAAAGTGAGATAAATTTAATTGTTGCATTTGAAAAGCATAATTTCACAAATAAAGATAGGAATATGTTTTGAAGTTCAACGAGGATAGCCTAATTTTTAGATATACTTTTGTGCTGGTGTAGGAAGGTTAGTCTGAGTCACTAAATGAGATGAGAGTATCACTTAAGTTACTTTAGTAAGTGCTTGTCTGATACTCTTACTCAACGAAAGTAAATATGCTTAGGCGAAGGTTCATTTGAGTCGCTAAGTGAGAGTATCACCTAAGTCATTCAAGAGAGTGATTTGTCTAATACCCTTTCTAAAAAAAGGTAGACGCACTCAAGTTAAGATTTTGTCTGAGTCACTTAAGTGAGAGTTTCGTCTAATATTGTTACTCAAGTTAAAGCAAATGTGCTTAAGCAGAGGTATCATACGAGTTACTCAATTGAGTGCTTCATCAGATACCCTAACATAATGGAAGAAGATGCACTAAACAAAAGTATCATCTAAGTCTCTCCAATGACTGTATCATATGATAGTCTCACACAGCAGAATTATATTTGATCAAACGTAAATATCATTTGATGTTTATAATCGTGTGGTTTTCCCTATTCTTTTTGGATATTTAGATTATGTGTGTATATGCTTGTACATATAAATTATTGAATTATGTGTCTAAATAGTTTATTGCTTTAATGCAAGTGAACTATGACACACACATGCATGGAATAGGAATGTGAATATCATGTAATGTGTGATGCTGAATTGTATTGAATTGTGAAATATAGATATAAATATACACATGTGATGCAAATGTGAATGACATTTTGTGTCACAAATCTAGAATGATTTGTGGATAGTAATGTGATATGATATATTATGTATTGGAACCTATAAAGAGATTCATGTTGATGATTTTTAAGTTACATATGGTGAGAGATTGAATGGAGTTTTTTTTTGTATATTGACACACTATGAGTTTTAGATTTAGACTGTCTTAGACTTATCATGAACCTATGGAGCTCAAGAATGCTTAAGTGATAAATTTATTACTCTAATAAGACTTGCTTAATAGGTATCTTTCATAAAGTGTTGGAAGATATTTTTTTAGAAAATATCCTTAATATGTGTATTATGTATGGGTTGAGTGAATGTATGTTAGAGAAAATAATAAATTATAATGATTATTTCATAAGTTATTCTTATTTAAATGCATTATCACAAATTATGGTATAATGATATTTTTCTTTAAATAGTTACTTACATTATTGTGTACGTGATGATCAAGATGATTAATTATGAATGTATTACATACCATAAAACGTGTAGAAACCAAATTATAGTGTACCTTTCTTTTTCTACTTTTCCTCTCTCTTTTACTTATCCTTCTAGTAGGACTTTTAAACAATCCGTATATATACAATTTTTTTATACACATTTTTGTTAAGTTTAAATTGGTATACAAATTTATTGACTCAATTAATCTACTTTCTTTGACATTATATATTTGAACAATACAACGTATATAAATTTGTTGAGTTAATTAACCTACTTTCTTTTGGGCATTATATATTTCAACAATACAACATACGATAAATAGTTAAATATTTTAACATTGTACTATTTGTAACAATTAAATAGTCAATTTTCTACATGATAAACATTTTATATTTTTATTTTATTTTAATTATATTTTAAAAATAAAAATAAAATAAAATAACTAAATACTAAACGTAATGACACATTTTAGAACAATGCAACATACTATATCAGAACTTTTAACAGCGTAATATATTATAATCACTTATTATTTTTGACTTAACTATTATTATTATTATATTATCATTATTATTAGTTTTATCTTATAAAATATAAAGACTTTCTTACTAGTAGAGAATGATAAGAGTCCTAATAGTATGTATTCAAACTATCCACTGTTTGATGAATTGTAGTTAGTTAAAAAAATATTTAAGAAGTTTTTCTTAGTAGAATATTTTGAAGTTAATGATATGAAACTTATATTCTATAATTAAAATAAATACAATTCATCAAATGTCTCCATTTGTACAAAATAATTTTAATTAATTATTGATTTTAAATTTAAATTCTAAATATGTAATTACATTAAACTTTTAAAAGAAGCGTTTTTATCGTCTGCCTAGATCCTATCTTGTAAGAATACCTTAAAAAAAAAAGAAAGAAGAAGTTGTATTTTATATATCAAAAGAAAACATGTAACGTAAGTACTAAAGATGTAAATTAAAATCCAAGGTAGGCCAATTATTTTGAAGCAATGTGAGGTAGTGAGTGTATAATAATACAAAACGAGCTTGACTACAATTGTTTTACAAGAAACTTGACCTTTCTTTATGCTTTTAGTGTGAAACTAATATTATAATACATGAAGAAAAAAGGCTTATTTTTCTCATTTGACTTGCAGAAAACATAATAAAACATTGAAAGTAATATATTTGTTTGTCAATGTTTTAATTTAAAATTTATTATGTGATATTTTAATCTAATTTCTTAACGATATATTTTATTCTATTGTTTTCTTTTAAAAAAATATTTTATTTTAGTTATACTCTCGAAATGCTTAAATTATATTTTTTATGTGTTTTACATCAGATTTAATAGTTTTCTTTATCGTCATGGTGATTTTTTGATTTTCATTCTATAATTTCTTAGTTTTATCTTTTTTAAACAAATTAATGTAATTTTTTTTATATGAAATTGACGCGAGGATATTATTACATTACATGTCTCAACTTGTTATTAGTGTATCACGTCATTTTTATAACAAGTTTTATAAAACATCAACAGATATGTCTTGATAGTTCAGAGTGCAGCAAATGAGTAATTGCGCATCCAAAGTTATGTAATTTTTTTGTACTACGTAGTTATCGAATTAAAAGTAATGTTATGGTGATATCATAAGAAAGATTCTATATTATTAATGGATTTTCATGAAATTTCTATCTATGAAAGGCTAGGAGTTATTAAAAAATTTATATTTTTATTTGGTTATGATTTTTTGGAAGAATATTGTGACATCTGAATATAAATAATAAATAAAGTAAAACGTGGCGCTAGAGTATAGTGAGCTAGGACAGAACAGACGGACAGCTGGGCCTTGCACAGAGACAACAGCTCAAGGGATTATTTTCCATTCGCATTAAAGGTATTTTCGATTTTATCAATTAAAAGAATAAATAGGCTACCAAATTAATAAAAATAGCATTATTTATTATTGAAAAGAATTAAAAAATGTGGCTTCTTAGAGTTATAATTGTGTTCTGGGGCCGTGAAAGATTTCTATGGTGGAAATTGTGATCCCACAGGCTAAGCTAAGCTAAGCTGGAAAGAAAGAGAAAAAGCCCACCTGTGAGTGTGCGAGAGAGTGTCTGTGTGCGTCTCTCTCTGTCTCTCTCCTCCTGTGCACTGCTCCGTCTGTGCTGCTGCAACGTGCTTAACCCGTTTGTTTCGAATTCCAATATTGGAATTATTAATAATATTAATATTAATATTAATATTGGGGAAGTAGAGAGAAAGGGAAGATTGGTTGAACAGAAGTAGTGGAGGGAGGAAACGGAAGCAGAGGAAGAAGGGAGGAAGAGGAAACAGTGCGCACCTTAGCATGGATTCCTCTCCGTCGTCTTCTCTCTCCTCGCTCGCTTCGTCCCCACGGCATCATCCACTCTCCAATTGAGAAAGGCACCGATTCCCATTCCCATCGCATAAAGCCAACCCTAAAACTTCCATCTTCTCCGTTCTCACCCATTTCAATTGGAACACCTAAAACACTAAGAAGGAGATGTTGTGGCTCATGAGATTCTCGCGCTTTTTCTCCGCCGCAATGCTCGTCATTCTCCTCTCCCCCTCCCTCCAATCCTTCCACCCCGCCGAAGCCATCCGCTCCTCCCACCTCGACGCCATCCTCCGCCTCCCGCTCCAGACCACGCCACTCTCCTTCCGCCGTGCCGCCCCATTCCGCAATGCCGACAAATGCGCCTCCAATCGGACCTCCATTCCCGAGAACACCAGCGTCTGCGATCCCTCCCTAGTCCACGTCGCCATCACTCTCGACGTCGAATACCTCCGCGGCTCCATCGCCGCCGTTCACTCCATCCTCCAACACTCCCAGTGCCCGGAGAACATCTTCTTCCACTTCCTCGTCTCCGAGACCAATCTACAATCCCTCGTCAAATCCACCTTCCCGCAATTGAAATTCAAGGTCTATTACTTCGATCCGGAGATCGTGCGCAACCTGATCTCCACCTCGGTGCGTCAAGCCCTCGAACAGCCTCTCAACTACGCCAGAAATTACCTGGCGGATCTCCTCGAGAGCTGCGTGGGGAGGGTTATATATCTAGATTCGGATCTAGTCGTGGTGGACGACATTGCGAAACTGTGGAGCACCAGTTTAGGCTCTAGAACCATCGGCGCGCCCGAGTACTGTCACGCGAACTTCACCAAGTACTTCACGGCGGGCTTTTGGTCGGACGTACGGTTCGCGGGCGCGTTTATGGGACGGAGGCCGTGCTACTTCAACACGGGTGTGATGGTGATAGATCTGGTGCGGTGGCGGAAATACGGTTACAGTAGAAGGATAGAGAAGTGGATGGAGATCCAGAAGAGCGACCGGATCTACGAACTGGGTTCCCTGCCGCCGTTTCTGCTGGTGTTCGCGGGACACGTGTCGCCCATTGAGCACAGGTGGAATCAGCACGGGTTGGGTGGCGATAACGTGAAGGGGAGTTGCCGGGACCTTCACGCCGGGCCTGTGAGTCTGTTGCATTGGTCCGGTAGTGGCAAGCCCTGGCTCCGATTGGACTCCAGACGGCCCTGTCCGCTTGACGCACTTTGGGCTCCTTATGATTTGTACGGACACTCTCACTGATTAAGGCAGGGTAGTCGCCGGTAAATTCCCTCTGTTTTGTCACTTCTCTTCATTTAATTTAATTCTCATTTCGGTCTATTTTTTTTATTATTATTTTGTTCCCTCTTCTCTTCTCTTCTCCTCTCCTCTCCTCAATGTGAACAAACAGATAAGATATTTACTTCACCCATTTTTATTAGACTTCGTTTCTCAGGCCATTTGTATTCTACATACACTATCTTCTGTTTTGTGGTTTGTGCTCTGAAAATAAATAAGATAAAATAAAGAAACGGGTGCTTCTTTAGTTCTTCTTGTGCGTTGTTTAATTTGAGCTTAGCTTACTTTGCCTTTCAGCAAAGTAGGTTGAAACTGTCCCGTGCCCATTTGAATTGAAGTGGAGAGCAGTAATTGTGTTTTTCCTTTTGTAATGCGTTAATTTAAATCACTGCAACTATCCTTGCTTAATACTATTAATTTGATTGATTTGTCTATCTGTCTGGTTGGCGTTTGATTATTATTGGGAATTTGCTCTTATTTCATGAGACTGCGATTGTGTTCACGAGCTAACCGGTACAAACCGAACTCCGGATTTAGTACCTAGGTGTGTGAGGTTGGTGGGTAGCGGTAGCACATATGCAAATATTGGGTTTGTCCTTTTAAATATTTTGAAATATGATGTGTGTTTGTACTGGGAAATTGGTGCCGCAATTCTACTTGGCAGTGAGAGCAAAGACGTATATTGCTGAACTGTTGTGTTATGGCTTGTTGAAGTTACTCGTAGTTAGTAACATAATAATGTGGAGGTGGAGGAGAACACGTATATTTTTGTGTCCTAGCTTAGTTGGCCACGTTTACAGTGATAGAAGCCAAATTGAACAGAGAGAGGCCAGTTTGAGATAGGGGGAGGGATATGTTTGCCGGCAGCAGTAGCCAAATGAGGCATGAAAACTATCCAATGAGTTTGTGGATTGCGTTGGCAACTAAGATTAAAGCTCAGCTTCGCGGAATCTCTGATGGAAGCACTGCTTCGGTGGTTGCGGCGGAACACTTCGTACGATTTTGTCCTTTTCGCCGCACGGATGTTTTCCAGTTCTTTCTGCTATCCTCTCTCTTCTAATCAATTATAATGTAATTTTATTTTTGAAAGATAAACTCGTTTAGAGAGTTAGTCTCATAAGAGCATAGGAGATATGTTATGTTAGTAGGTTGAACAGATCACGGTTGATTGGACCGATTCCTGACGCCCTTGGCATCACTTGGAGTCTTCCGTGTAGTTCCGGGCTCCATCTGGTCGTTACATATTTTTTAATTCTATTTTTATTTCTTCAAATATTATTCGAGAACAGAATAGAAGAAGCCATTGTGAACAGTACATGTGATCGGTTAGATGGTGTCTATCGATTGTTTTGTCACAAATTATATAATTTCAAATGGGTTGGTTATAGTCCTATCCAAATTATGAGTATGTGAGCAACGTCTTTGGATTTTAGCATTGCTAGGCTAGCTGGGGCTATATTAAACTTGGATTGTAAATTAAATTATGGAAAAAAAGTTCCATTGTCGGGTTTAAGTTAATATACTTCGATTAGGACGTAGCAACTGATGCTTGGGCCTATGGTACATTGTTTATGCAAATGGTGAAGGATCAATGTATAGAGACTGACACGTTTTTGCCAATCTTTTTACAAAAATGATTTAATAGTATTGTTTGGAGGGTTCTAGAAATATGAAGGATGGACACGGAAGGCTGGGACAAAGATGAGCGAAGCCTAAAACAGGCACAGCCAAATGACTACATTGCCTCATACGGTGTTCTAACTGAATAGTTTGAATTTCAAGATTTTATTTTGATTTTTCTTTTTTTTGCCTCTTAGCCCTTGCGATGGCTTCATGTGCATGAAACGAACAAAATTAATATTCTTTAAAAGAACTGGTTGTCACCAACATTTCAGTGGGTAAAAGTAGTTAATTCATGCGGTTGGAATTGGAACCTATTCGTTTTTCAATATCATTAAGCTGCTCTTTTTTTGGATTTATTGTATACCAGTAGAAGTTAAGAAAACAAGCTCATTGTCACAATGTGCAAAACTGCAGAATGCTAAGATTTCTAACGGCTCTTTCTGGGTGCGAGAAGTTGGACGAGGTTGAGCTCTAGCCAATTTTAATCCATTGGTCCCCATCTACTCGTGGTGTCGTTGTTCTTGGTTTTAGTTTTCCATCTTCGTTCAGAAGTCATATCATAGGATGATATTTAAATTGGCAAATAACAACGATACAAAATTAAGAAACTCAGTTTGGGCCCTTTAGTAAAGGATATATTTTATATTGCCCTATTTCAAGTAGGTCCTTGTCTCAACGTCCAATTTGGTGTCAAAGAAAGTTCCGCCAATCATTATGTTGCCTATAATAAAATTAACAGATAATCCTTCTTCAGATAATTAGGTAAGCTGTCCATGCTTTTGATGCGGGCACGCTTATACAACATCCTATTTTCTAATGTCTTCTGATATCACTTACACTCTCTTTGGATACACATATGTACTGTAGAGGAAGAAAAGCATGCGAGAAAGGAGGTGCATTGTTCACAATTGGATGTATGTGTTTGAATGGAAAAAAAATCAGTGTTTGAATGGAAAAGTTGGGAAAGAAAAAGGAAGGGGTGTCCTCTCGGTGAGGTGAAGAAAAAAGGGGAAATACAACTGTATATTAATATTTTACCCTTTTGCCTCTTTATATGACTTTAATTTTAAGTACTTTTTATTTGATGTGCATGAGAGACTTTATTGCGAGAAGACCGTGTTTAGGACAATGGTTAGAAAAATTCACGAAAGGTAGTGGATGGAGGTAGTGTTGAGGCAAACCTATAATCGATTATACATTTAAACATAACGGATTACATGTCAATGAACAAGGGAAGCATAATCAGAGACATGTTGGATCAAATGGTAGTCAATGTGATTTGGAGAAAAGTAATAAAAAAATGTTAAGGCACTGTGTATGAAAAAATGATATTGCATTTATCTTAAACAATAGTTCAGAAATTATTTATTTATGAAGGATTTAATCATATACATTGCAACTCACATGTATCTCAAGTACGAAATGAATAGCGGAAAGGCAAAACACAAGATTTTAACTACAAACTTGTAAGTTCACCAAAATGGACTAAGGATATAGATCTTAGATTGTTGACAACCACGTTAGATGATCACTCAAGCCTACACAAACATTGTTGAGGCATTACGTTAGTTTGACTATACTAGCTTTACAAAAAATAATGTTAAAAACAGGCAGAAAAGTTTAAAGGATATGTGGTGGTAGGTTCATAACTTGTTCAGTGAGTTAAGTAGTTTTGTTTGAAGAGAGTTAATACCAAAACTTCAGGCAGTGTAGTAATGAGCTCCACCAAATAAGATGTTATGTTAGTGGTCAAAACAAGTTTGTAGATGAACGTCTTGTATAGTTGACTTGGATGAGTATCTCAATAACATTGCTAAAGACAATTAAATCGAAGAAGAGTCTGCTCCTACATGCAGCTTAGTCTCCATGTGTTATAGTCCAGATTTTTACCTTTGTCCCTTCTGCACCTTTTGGAGGGACATCTTCATCAAGGGGGATTGAAAAGAAAATTCTCCCTGCTTGATTTTGAAATTAATGCCCATTTTTAGAGGATAAATACATACATTGATGGGATGGTTGCTGCAATAGGAACAAGTACTACAATTACAGAAAGACTATTGAAAGTTGTCAAGTTATAATATGAACTTGTTGAGCACCAAGTTGTGTTTAGATTTATATATTGAATATATAGTTCATAAGAATTCGTCCTAGACCGTAATTACTCGAAAAGTTAGTGATTTAGTAATTATGTTTAGATTTAGATTCTTTTGACTAATAAATTCAGAGGTTCTTGATAAATGGGTTAAAGATGAAAAATTTGTATGCTCTATTCATACTTAGATGAGATGATAGGTTATAAAAGTCAAGGTAAAATATTATAGATTTCGACTTATGTTAAAAATATCTATTTTGTTTAATTGGTTAATGATTATATTTTGTCTATTTTAATATAGTTATAAAATAATAATTTTGTTTCATCTACTATTTATTTATTCATTTATAAACCAAATTGTAGGAAAACTCATATTATATAATATATAAAGATGTGAAAAATTATATGCTTATATGTCCTTTAGTATATAATTTCTTTTGTTAAGAAATAGATATTAAAACTTGTTGAGTTATTATTTAATATAATATTTTTTATATATTATATATATAACAGTCTATTGATATTATTTACATAAAAGATACGAGGTTTATAATCTCTTAAACATCTTACATCTTATCTAAGTATTATTGTCTTTTTTTACAAAACACACATATTTAATATATATATATATATTACAAATACTCAGTAGATAGCATGATGAATAATGGGGTGAATCTTTTTAGAAGGGATAAGTAACATGTAGACGCTTATTATACCAAACTGACCTATTTTTATCCCTATTCGGTACTTGTCTATTTCCTTGGTGGAAAACAAAATCTTAATAATAAATAATTTAAATTTCTTATAGGCGAGTAATTTTTTATTTTAAAAAATATATTTTATAGAAAATACAAAGAAATATTATAACGCTAGTATAAATATTACAAAACTGTGAATCAGAGCATTTTGGGAAAAAATTCCTAAGACAAACCTACTACTAACCCAACACACCCCGAAACTCTTCTTACAATTCGTATAAAACCTGAACAGTTAAACAACCACTCTATAATCCGATATACAAAGACATGATGTCTGGAAAAACATATCATGTCTACTACGTAAAACATATTTTCATAAACAATACAACAAAGTTTACTTGTTATTGATTATATAATAATAATAATAATAATAATAATAATAATAAAAAAGCTTAAATATGTTTTTGTAATAATATATAGGAATAATCGACCAATTGTGTCGGACTAGATGAGGTTAAAAGGTATTTAATTCAACAATCATTATAGCAATTCCCTAAACCATTATATTAATCTTTTACAGGATGTATTAACCAATTTCTTAATAAAATGTCTAAATTAGTATAATACTTAACTATAGAGGTACGAGAGCTGACAAAAAAAAAAGGAGTTTGTGAAAAATGAGCAACCTTTGGTTACAGTCTTCACAAAGCACTGAGTTGTTGGGGGATAAAACTGTGTTATGCTTTCTTTGAATAGTAAAAAATTAGGGAAGAAAGTAATAAAAGAACTGATACGGAAATACAGTAAAACAAAGATGTATTGTTGGATGGACAAATAGGAGAAAATTGTATAAAAAAATTTGTGTTTCTATTTAGATGAATGACCCTTTCATGTAGAGAAGAAAAAGGAAATCACTGATATATATAGTAGTATGAGATAATTCCAACCTCATAGTTAAATGGAGAGTTTGTCATCCATAATAAATGACTCGAGCAAGTTATTTTTCATGGAAGATATTTCTGATCGCTGTCTCTATGAAAAAAAAAAGAGAGAATTTTATCATCCTGTCTTTTTTCAAGATTTTAGTCTTCATATTTTAGAAAACTTTAACTTTGTTTCCATTTTTCATTTTTATGTATTTTACTATAGTTCAATTGAATTCTAACCGTAACATATCTATTTAAAATATCCCAAAATATAATTACTTAAAATATGAAAAATAAAAAATAAACTTATTCAAAACTGAGGATGTTATACTAAAATTGGAGACAAAAATCGTAAATAAAATAAAATTACATAAGGAAGACTAGAATTGCAATTTATTCCAGATAAAAAAATGAAAACACTACTGGTCTTGAAAAAAATTATTACTCTTTTGTTTATGTGCCTTACCAAAAGAGTGAAATTATTATTTTTTTCTTTTTATTTTAACTCTATCTTATCTATTGATTTTCATCTCACTTTCCTTTTTTCTTTCTTTCTCTATCCACACACACACACATATATATATATATATATATATATATATATATATATATATATATATATATATATATATAATGACACCCTTAGGATCTATAAAAGCTTTAAGAGGGAAAAAAAACTATACATTTGTACTAAACTTATCCAACTCGTTTGAAACGTGAACTCAGTAAACCAGACCTTGGGACAGATCGTATTGATCCCTTACCGACTCATATTTTATTTACGAGAACTTTTTCTTTCAATATTTGGCAATCACATCATATTTTCTTCTTTACTTCATAATATATTTATACTTCATAATCTCAATCTCGATATATAACACTAAAATAAAACATAAATTGTGTTTAGCTATAACCTATAAACTTCTTCTAACTCCAAAAATTTCTGAAGAATTATGTGTTACCTATCAAAATTCGAGCATAATATATGACAAATATAAACAAAATACAAGAATGACCTGATTATGTTTCCATATCAAGTTTATTAATGCTCATTCAGATAATCAATAACTTTTGAATATTAATATTAAGTGAGGACTCACATAATAACACATGTTATAATATCTGATTTGTCTAATTATCTTTGTATAAATCTCATCTAACAATCTTTAATGATATGATAATTTTATAGACACCTCATTAAATATTAGTAACTATTTACCTTGGAACTTGATATTAAAATTCTTTATCCTACTTTCACCAGGTTATACATTTGTATATATAAGTTAATGTATCATTAAAAATTCCCTTACTAAATACTTATACCAGGTATCAACAACTCATTATATTAATACCAGTTAAGTTATTACTTGCCAAAGTCTTAACATATTTAATTCATCACATAATTCATATATAATATGTTTGGAACCAAGCACAATATATATATATATATATATATATATATATATATATATATATATATATATATAAATCAACTAAAAAAATCAATTAAAACATTATTATAAAATAAAAGGGAAATTCAAATAATATTATAAGATAAAAAGGGAATGACACCTGCACTATGAATATAATATATTGAGCTACAATTTATCCCGTTAGAGTGATACATTCACAGTGAAAAGATATATTTGATTGAGTATTTTTTTTTTCTTTATGACCGATCAACGTTTAAGTACATAAACTTTTTATATAGTATTTTTTATTTTACTTTAAGATTTCACTTCAAAGTTATCCATTATTCAAATATATTTAATAAAATATCATCAAAAACATATTAACAATTTATTATTATAAGATAATTATTTTTAATATTTTTTTCATTCACCTCAATCACATTTATCATAAACTTTCCACTAACATTCCATTTAAATCCAATCAATCATTTTTTTCTAAACTCAACAACCTCAGTTTACTTTTCACAAAGTTCCAAATGAATCATTTACATGTTCATGTTCACATCGTTTCTGGCTTTTGGATATTATACAGATCGTTTATATTCTGGAGCCACACCATCATAGAAAGAGTGGCTGGTGTATGGTTTTAGAGTCTGGAACGGTCATTGTTACAAGGAAAGGAACAAAGTGCAGAAAAGGAACAAGTACGGAAGTATCCAGTATCCAAGAAATGGAGAAGAGGCCTCTGGAACCTTTACAGCTGGGAACCATGTGAGTTAAATTAGGGGTACAGGAGATCATAAAAATTCCGTGGTCCATCACCATGGGTGGCTCAGGACCTATACAGATAAGGCAAAGGTTTTAGTCTAAAATAAATTAAAACTATATATTGTCATTAAATAAAAAATAATAATTTTAAAATTATTTTAAAAATAAATTTAATTAAAAACTAAAATATTTTAATCGATTATTAAGTTTATATTGGTATTATAATTATTATTTAACAAATAATAGTCTTAAAATTTTTTCTTAAAAAATTAATAATATTATTTTAAATATTAATAGTTAAAGAATATAAAGGTTAAAGTTTTCTAATATCTTTCTATTATTTTATCACTAACACTTTTTTCTTTTATTTCTATCTCTTTTATTCTTCTAACTTTTTTATTTATCTTTTTTTTTTAGTTCTTTCACGTATCTTTTTTTTTTCCTCACTATTTTACTAATTTTTTTATATTATTACTTTAATTTGAATGTTTATTATCGTTAAATCATTATCTAATTTTAAATTTGTTTTATCATTCTACAATATACATTTATACATGTGTTTCTATTTAGAAGTTTGTAGCAGTAGATTGAGGAATTAAAGTTTGTGTTAACTTTTGTTCTTTTTGAGTGCACCAATATTAGATAAAATTAATATCAGACTGATAAATTGATTTCAAAATAATTTTATTTTTCTTATTATTATTTAATTAATCTCAAAATAATTTATGCAGATTCAAGAAAGAGCATTAGAAATTTAGAGTTTACAAATTAAATTTAAACACTTACTTAAGAACAAAAATGAAAGGCAGGAGGAGACTTGACATTTCAAGACAAGATACTATGATCAAATTTTTTTTTCTTGACAATCAAGGTTTATTATCTTTTAACTTAGTCTCTTTTTTATATACTTATAAATTATATTCAATGTTATATGTATTACAAATTTTAATCTTATATAAAAAATATACAAATACGTCAACTAGAAAATATGAATTAGACTATTTAAAACTTTAAAAAAAAAAGTTGAACTTTTTATTGAATCACATAGAGGAGTCATGGATAAATTAACTTGAAAATAAAAAAATGAATTAAAGAATATAGGTGAGTAATGTGTAAGCTATAAGATTTGAAGCTCCACAAATAAGAGATGTTTTATTTAAATTAGGTGAATTTTTATTAGGCATGACTACGTGGTATGACATATTATTTGAAATTAGCTCAGTTAATAAATATTTACAATCAAAATATATGTGTATTAATATGACTATTGAACAATTAAAAGATCTTATTTAATTTTATTTGAAAGAAATTGATTTTTGTCCAAGAAATTGTTTCTAAAATGGATATAGAATCTAAGTTTCATAAAAAAATAAATTAGTTGTAACAATATAATTTGATAAAAGCATTGAGAATGAAATTATAAAATCACATAAAGAGTCATTTATAATTGATTTTTTTTATATCGTAGATAAATCAATTACCACACTCCAAAATAGATTTGAACAATTAAAATATATGAAAATATTATTGGTTTTTTATTTAGTATTAAAAAATTAAAGCCATTATATACTTTTAAAAGATAAATGCCTAAAGTTTAAAAAATATTTGAAACATGATAATTTATTAAATTTTGATGGTTTAAATTTATTTTTAAAATTAAATATATTAAAGAAGATTATTAGATTAAAAAATGATAAACTAATTTAAATTCTTAACTATATAAAAAAAATTATTTTCAATTGATTTTTTTTCAAAATTTAAATTAATAAAATTTTATTTAGGATCAACAATGTTTTAAAAAAGATTAATGATATTAATTTTATTATGTATTGAAAAAAAATATGTTAAATAAAATTAATTGTAATAATTTAATAAATAATGTTATATTATAAAAGACTCAAAAAAATAAATTTTAAATAAAAAGATATCATAATTTAAATAAATTATTTTATTAATTAAAAAAAAAACTATTTTTTAATTTGCTTTTAAGTCTCTTTAAACCTTTAGCCGCGGCTGTCCACCAATGTTGTTTCTTTCGGTTTCTTGCAAGCAGACCCACATGCACTGCATTCACATGCCTCAAATCTCCTCGAGATAAATTCCTCAATGTCAGAACCCTTCATTCACGTGTAACATACATGTTCTGTGTAAAAACGCTTGTGTGAACCAAATTGGAACTGGGTTGGGGTGCCCAATAAAGGGTGCGGACCTTATCTTTTGTTAGCTTTTATGAGAGACATGAATGCTTTTGTCAATGGTTGGCCAAAAGGGTCAACTTAATGTGCAGTTAATGGAGGAAGCTCCTTTCTCATATAAATGCATGCAGAACCTTCCTCACCAGTTTGCTGCAGATTTTAACTCCGTCTATTCAATGCTGATTTTCATATTTTTATTGTACTTGTGTTGAAGAGCACATATGATGTGGGTTATGGTTTTGGTCACAAACTCCATTGATCAACTTGGATTCTTTCGAACACTATCTAAGTGGTGGGTCCCATAAAACAAAAAATTTCTTGTTCTTTGTTGAATTATGACGTGTTATCATACAATTTGGGGGTGGCGAGGTCTTGCTTGGTATCTACTGATGTAACAGTGATAAGATGGAAGCATGTTCAGAAATCTATCAAAATGAAGTGACATAGATGGTAACAAACAACACAAATCCAATATGCCATTTTTGCTGTAAACAAGGACAACGCTTTACTAATATCATTCTTGACTTTTTGTTTAAAAATAAAGCAATTATCCTCATTTTGATTTTTAGCTAAAAAACTATTTTCTAGTATTGTTCTTTACCTATTTCTGTCCACACACTGGTTAGCACTCAGAGAACAATTTTAGATACAATTCTTTACATCATTTTAATGGTGATCTGTACTTTGAAAATTTATAATATAAGTTAATAAATAATTTGACAGTACTATTCATTTAGATATTATTTTTATTAATAAAATATTATAAATTAATAAAATAATAATATAATTTAATGTTAAATAGATATAAAACATGAATAATAATATCAAAATATCACCGTCCTTTTACTTAACGTCTTATTCTTATTTTTAGATAGAAAAGGAAAAGGGAATGCCCTCAGTTTGTGTTACCCTCTTTATTTGCTTTAATTACTATAGAAAAGAAATATATTAAAATAAAAAAAAAGACACTGTTTTTAGGCAAAGTGCGAAAATTTGTATTGAGAGTTTCTTCATTCAATATAATTTTTAATGTTTTAAATATAATAGCATAATGAAAAATATCATATATTAATATAACTAATTATGTTGTAAGCATTCTTTTATATTTATGTTTTGAATTATAATAATAATAAATAATTAATTAAAAATGTTTTAAATAATAAATAAAATAAATAATATGAAAAGTTCATCTCATTTTATTTTTGTATTTCACTTAATTTAAATAATTTTTTCTTTTATTTATTTTTATTTTCTTTCTCTGTTATTTTTTTCTATTTTTCATCTTTTTACTTTTCATCATTTAATGATTAATACAAAATTGTATTTTGATGATGTCCATCAAATAGTTTAAAAGATGATTGTTGGTAAAAGTTGATAGATGGTTTTTTTTCTAAATTAACATTAAACAAACTATCATAATTGCTTTATAACCCGGTTTCATGAATATATCACAATAATCTTATTTTATTTATAATTATTATCGAATATAATACATATAATAATCGTAATTATAAATCAAACTATAATTAAAAATCTCAGATTTCAAGGAAGATACGAATAATAATAATTTCAAATTCCTGGTCAAAAAGTTTTTTTTTTTTTAAAAAAGAACCGTTTTTCTAGTGAATTCAAACAAAACATTAGTTATTTGCATAATAAATATTTACATTTAAATATCAGCACGAATGATCAAAATAAAATTGTAATTTTATTTGAATAACTATACAGGAAATGCTTAAACCTGTTGTATATAGTTTTAAAACAATTACAACTAAAGAATATTATCATTTTAGAAGCATATTTGGAGTCATTGTTATTGAATGGGAGAAGAAATGGGAAGAAGAAGGGAGAAGGGACCATCTTGGTATAATCCATACAACTTATGCAATTCCTAAAATGGATCAATCAATCATCCTCTCTTTACTGATCCTAATCAGCATTACCTTAGATAAAGTTGGATACATTCAATAGTGACAAAAATGTTCATTCCCGGTATAATACTACTAACAACCATATATTCTCGTGTGTATATGCATAAGATGTGCGTAGAAGACAAGTTGCATTATTTCTTTACAAAATTGCATGATTTTTTTTTTAAAACCATAGCATCTTATACACTTTGAGAAAAGGAAATGAAGATAATTAAAAAAAACTGAGGTTGTTAAGAAGAGATTATATATAGAAAGAACAAATAAATTAATTTATTTGATATATTTTAAAAATATTAACAACTTTAGATAATTGTAGTTTCTTTAGTTGATGAATTGTACTAAAATAATACTTTAACTAAATTTAATTAGTTGATATCAATAATTTATGATCATTCATTTTATACCAATTTCTATTTATTTTATTAAATTTTATAAAATTTACAAATGTTTTATAATTATTGTTATTCCAATTTTATTTAACTTTATTAAAATTTATTTTATCTGTGTCACAATATCAGTAATTCTAATTTTTTGTACTAAGTTCACAAATTGTGAGAATAATATTTTAATTACTTATTACTTTTATATACAAATAACTAATCATATTTTATTTTAAAATAATTTTAATAAAAAATATAAAATTATAATCTTACAACTTCATTAATTAAATTCTTTTTAATAAATTTCATCTATCATATTTATTACAAATTTTTCATAAACTTTTTCATTCTTACCCTTCACTCTTTACTCTCCTCTTATCAATACAAATAATTTCATTTTTTATCCTTTTTTTCTTTTCTTTTCAAAGTCATCACTTTTCTTCTTTTTCCAAATCCACTCCTTAAATATAACACATTCTATGTGCTTCAATTCAAAGTGAGACAAAAATTTTCCACCTATGTACCACAGACGCCAACATTGCGAGACTTCATAGTTTACCACTCACAGATCAACCATTACCAAAATACATGTTTTATTAGCAAACCAAGATTAATAATTATTCCGGTCCCGGCTCATGTGCAATCACTTCTTGTGATAACGGTGTTGACTTAGACATTCAGAAAGTGACTGTAGTACAACTCTGGAATTGGTTTTTATTTATGATTGTTCTTAAGATTCTGAAAACGATGTTAACTATGCAAGTAGCATAGTGATGATATTTCTGTTCAACCTAACACAGCCGAACTTAATAGAAGCCCCGTTGTCCACTTTTTCAAAAAACTAAATTATTGAATGGGGAATTTATTCGTGATGATGATAGATTGAACTTTTCTAGTGATTCTCATAACTTCAAAAAATATAACTACAACTGGTGATGCCAAAGCCCAAAGCAAAATCCTTGTTGGGAAATTTCCTTATCCACTCATTTTAGTAATAATATTATATATTTAGTGGGTTGTATTTTACGAAGTCAATAAAACATAGGATGAGTTTAATGAGTAAATATTATTATTCCCCAGAAGCGTCAGCAAATAGCTGTAAAGAAATACGAACTTTATTTAGGACCTTTAAAGAGTTATTTCACGATATATGCCTTTGAAATTTTTGTTCCCTACAAGAAAATAAATAATATTAAAATGTAAATTTAATCCAATATTGATAATATTGATAAAACCATCTACACAACACCGTCAATTATACACATACGATTGTTAATTACAAAACATGATGTCTAAGGAAAAATCTTTTCATACGTAAGATTCATATACTTCTTTCCATCACGAACAAAATATTATTAATTTATTTAATTGTAAACAAATATAAGTTGTTTAAATTATATATATTATTTATTTGTAAAAGAGTGATATATTGTCTAACTGGTTATCTTTATCTGGGCAAAGCAAGCATTTTTGAGTTGATAATACATGTGAGTGAATTGTGCACCCAACAAGATATAATAAATAAATTCAAGTTGTGTATTTCCATCTTTGTTGGACAATGTACTACTCATACACCTCGTGTAACCAACTTAGTCTGACATGAATACCATAACATTGCCTCAATTCTATCGTAGCATCACCGAACTCCACCCGAAGAACTTAACCTACAATGTTAACGTTGATGTGAAATCCAACTGTCACATGGGGAGATACAACAATATAAACAAATCATGCAATGTGATAGTCATTTCACTGATAAAGAGGTGAAAAGTGTTGGTGTCACGGTATCACCTTTCATAAAGGTAAAATGAGACCTTTTTCATCAATTTCATAACTAATGTTGCATAATGACAACGGTGTTAAGTATCATGGCCTCAATTTGGAAATGAGAGATCCCAAATTTACATAACTTACATCCATGAGAGACCAACTTCAATTCCTTTCAATTCTCATCCTCCTAGAGTCTTAAGCTCACAGACTAGCATAAACTCAATAGTAAAAAATTATTAAAAGGTCTATTAACAAATTCTTATTGCTTATCGTGTTCTCTTAAAACTATTAGTAACACATCTGCATCAATTTTAGTGTCAGTTTATTTCTTGTCTTTTCTACATACTGACATCGTTAATCTCTGTCTAGTTTTAAATGTTCCACCTCTAATCCTAGTCATGTCTATCCAAATGTCAAATGATTTCATTAATAGTGAATTTTTTTTAAAAAAAAATACATTTCAAAATATACTTACAATTTGAAATGTACAAAAATCATTAACTATATTTTAGATTGTATAATCTAAAAATGTCTCAAATCAACTATTTCAAAGTAAAACAATAACAACAACGACGAAGCAAAATAAAGAAAAAAAAAAACAAACAAACAAACTTTGTTTCCCAGGAAAACAATACAACAAAGTCAACTATAATTATTAAGAGGATAATGGTGTTCCAGCTGGACCTCTCACACACAAACGCCAACAATACACATGAAATGGGAGGATGCCCTGGTGGAAGAAGAAGATAAGTGAGACAGAAAGGAAAAGTAGGATTGGTTTATATATTGAAGCAGAACTATTTTTGCCATTTCACCACCCATTGGGTGCAGATTTAAAAGATGAGGGTCCAGAATAAAGAAACCTTTTTTGTTTGGTGAAAGGATCGTAGAGGCCCAACCACAAACCAAGATCCATATAGATTAAACAAGGCCCATACAAAGACCCACCAAGCCATTACGGTCTCAGCTAAAATGCTAGGACAAAACAAAAACCAAAAGAGAGCCTTTTCAACGAAAAAAAATTATAATAAAATGACCATCACTGAAAATTGTTAACATTGTTTTATTATACCCGCATGCACAATTAATGTATCACTTAGAGTATTATTTTGAGATTTACTATTTTTTTTTAGAATTTTCACATATTAATATCTTTAGTTTTCAAATAAATAATTACTTATTTCGTATATTATATATGGTTATAAATTACAGTAAAAAATAAACAACAATAACATATTAATATCTTTATTTTTTAAAATAAACATTTAATTACAAATTAATGTATAAATTAAACAATAATTACATATTAATATCTTAAACTTTTTAAAAGTTAAATTTCATAAATACGATTAATGAATGCATAGTAATGATTTAATGAACACGTGAATTCAAATATTCATTAATAACACCATTAAAAATCATTATCCCTTTAAATTTCCCATTAAAACTCGGTAGTTACTTTTAATTTAAAATAATAAAAAAAAGAATTTAAACATAAAGTAGAAGTTGTCTCTCCGTTCTAATTTTTTAACTTGAAAACCTTTTTTTAAAAAAAGAAATTAAAACTGTATGACAAATCTTTTTAAAAGAAATTGTTTTATTTTTATGCTTATGAAAGAACATAACAATAAAAACTATGGTCTACTAGAAATTCTTTTATTTAGAAGTATTTTGTCTAATATTTTTTTTCAGATATTTTTTCATTTATTTTATAATTTGTAATATATAGGTATAAAATAAAACTTATTGTTGTTTTAAATTTATTTTAAAATATTTATATAATTTTTTTGTAAATTCCTTGTTTCTAATAAACTAAGAAATAATAAAAAAAACTCATATTATGAACCCAAATAAATTATTGATTAACATAACATGTTTATCGAACTAATTTTTTTTCTTATTAAAGGAATATTTTTATTCAATAAGTCATTGTATTAGTATTTCATTTGAATAGAAAATTACTCTTTATACTAATTTTAAATTATAATTTCTTTGTATTTTATGCGGTAATTTCGGTTATTAATTTCTACACATGATCATATTATGTTTTATTGGGATATTTGGGACCGAAGGATTTATTCCTTAAGGATTTAAATAAGTAGAAGTTATATTTGGTTGGTTGGATGAAGATTAATTATCATTGTTGATTTATCTTCACTATTCACTATAAATGTTATTAGTATATTATGTACTATTCCTTGTAAATGTTATTCTCATATTATTTACTATTCACTACAAATATTATTCACATATTATTTACTAGTCACTACAAAGATTATTTTTCATATTATTTATAATTTTACTCATGGTGATCTATTCACTATGATTGTTATTCGTATATTATTTTCAAAATTGCTTATGGTGATTTATAAAAAAAAAAAATTTGATATCCGTAAATTGTTTAAAATATTTACCATTTATAATTTTTCTTGACACACCATCATTACTCATCTTTAATACTCTAAAATCACTAGAAGATGTGAAAAACTCATTCATCAATGTAACATGCAATGTAGCATCACTATCAATTATCCAGATACTCTCATCTAATACAAAATTAGCATACTACAAAGAAAAAACAAGATTACCACCTGTAATAATAGTAACATGATCATCATCATGATCCTTTTGTTTCTCCTTACCCGTTTTCCTTTGTTATCTTTTTCCATTGAAAACAATTTCTTTGGAAGTATCGAGGATTATTATAATAATAACACTCCACATTCTTGTATCTTGATATGGACTTGGTCTTGCTATTCTTGTATCTTATCTTGACATGGACTTGGTCTTGCTCTTCTCTGACAAGAACTTTAGACCTAGATGAAGAACCATGAACCATGTGTGAAACTAAGGAGATTTTTAGACCCAAACTAAGAAGATCTGATACCACTCAAATAGGAAAAACAATAACACAACAAGTAAAAGGACCAAAGCATGCAGCAAATTGTAAGACAATGTGAGTAACAAAAATAGAAAATGACAACAATCAAATCACAAAAGACACATCAATATTTTTAACAACACAAGTCAGTCAATCAACAGATACAAGAGAGTCAGATGAAATAAAATTTGAAACCGTATACTTTTAATTGACGATCCCAACAGTCAAAATTGACGATCCCAACGGTGAATGAAATGGAAATCCTAATTATACTGAAGCTGCTTAGTGAATATGAGAAACAATTTTTTTTTGTCTGTATGTGTGAAAGTTAGCACACTCGGTTAACCTAGAAAACCCTTCTATGCTTAAGTCAAATAAGACAAAAACCCCTTTCCGCTTAGTCAAATAAAACAAAATGAACTTAACAGGTTCTAGACTTTTAAGATACATAATTGGAGTGCAACCCGACACTTTGAAGTTACAATCGTGAGATTATGCATTACTATTTTAAGAGGGACTGTACTACAGATTATTAAAATATCGTATTACTCACGTCCATCTTCTGCGCAAATTCACGAAGCCATATACTTGCCCAAACTGCAAGTATTTAGAGAATGAACCACTGCTTTTATAATTTATTATAAAATAAATCGTTGATAAATGAGAGCATGGAATCCACCATGAAAAACCGTGTCCAGATACTGAATATGAATGTATTATAGAAAATGAAGAGAGCGAGTTTTTTTTTTTTTTTTTTTTCAAATTATCGATTACTTTTGTCCCATTTTGATATCAATAAACCAGAGGAAATGGACAAGATACAGATTTATCCTCATTCCAGGAATCAAAATTTTGAATTGCCCCAAACAAGGAAATAAACAAAAAAAAAGCGCGGGCTTATACTCTCAATTTCCTATACTGCACTTCTTTCATGTCTTACTCTTATGGCATACATATTCCTGTTGCCTACACCTTTCCATGGGACTTTAAAATAGTCCAATCATAAACAACATGCCTGACAATCACTACTAAACTCAAGAGGTTGTCACTTGCACTATATACCGCAACTCCTATGGACAGACCGAAAATAACACAACCGAGACTGAATCTAGTTAGTACGAATGTTGCAGCATATCAATTCAGTTTCATCTCGATGCTATTCCTCTATGCAGGAACTTCTCTGAATGAATGTATTGAAGAGTATTTTGAATCTTTCTTATTTATCTCTACAGGGTACCTTTGCTAACAAAGTAGAGGTAATCTGGGTGGTTCGCCTGCAAAGTCTGTAACCAGTCAGTAGCAGCTTCAAATAGAGAGTCTACTTTCTGCCATTCAGAGTCTCTCCTAGGAGCTAGCATTGAGCCTCTCCACTTATAAGCGGCAAGGCCAAAAGGGGGAAGAGATATATTTAAGGATCCATCAGCATCACGGACCTTCCTGCTACTAAACTCCGGTTGGTTTTGCCCTGTGACATATAAAGCGATACCAAATAAGGTAAAATTGTTGGGAACTTCACTACTTCCATATTTGAAATTGTCAGAAACTAAGAACGAGAGAGAAAAACATACTTCTAGAGTTAACTGACAGGGAATGGTAGGTCAGGAAAGATGCATCCACCCTCTTGAGTGATGATACGACTGGTATTTTATATATTGGATACCTGGACCCAAGTTCAATTTGTCATGAGGACAAAGAACAATTTAGTGCTAACTTAAATGACAACAAGAGATAAACTTTTTGACCCCTACCAGGCCACAGAAAACCAACTAGAAGGTGATATATCACAGCTTCTATACTTCTCGAGTGAAGGAAACTTGGAAGCAAGAAATGAAACCTGAGAGGAAAAAGAATTGTTAGTGTCCAAATCAAGGGGAGATTTTAATAGGTAGTTCTGAAAGGAGAGACTTGCCTTATCATGTAGAGGAGGTCGAATATGTGGCCGAGCTCCCTCGAAGAATTCATAGACAAGATGCTCAGCTGAGCAGTTTTTCTTCTGAGAAGACACAATGCTACTGTCCCCTTCAAGTCTCCTGCACAGTTTCAAGCCACCAATTAAGATGTTAATAACCAGGCAGCATGTTAAAACGTTGTAATGGTGGCATGATGATGTCTTGTTGTCAAAGAAATAATGGAAAACAATATCATGAACTGGAAGCGTAATTCGGTGAGAGAGCGTTAAATACAGGAATGAATATCCGTCCTCTACATGAAATTTACCAAATCACGAAGAAGTGACACATAAAATGAGAGTGAACTGTGAAATCACAACACAAAATTTACTAGAGTTTCACAAAATCTATGATCCATCTAATAAACAGGGAATGAGACATCAGCAACAGAAAATAAGGGTGTGTATAAAATGGTTGTCCTGTAGACTATCATGTGACACTTTCAGGTCAATGAGCAAACACTTGGGCAAACTTCACAATTGAGCAATACCTTACCAATGTAAACAATGAGAAATGCAAATAGAAAGATCCATTAAAAGTTTAGCCAATCAACTTTTAACACCTAAAACTAAATGCCTCTTGAATTCACAAATATATAGTGAAGAATCAAGCTTCACCCTATATCAGGGCCTGACACTAATGTATACCATAATTCTAAACAAATAACCATTTAACTAACCAAGTTGCTTCAGTGAAGGTAGACGCAGAGTTACAACTTGGTTGGCAATAAATGGTTATCACTAATATCACTTTTTGGTATAAATTAGGGTGAGGCATTGGTACAAGTCAAGCAGCACTTCAAGCATAAAAGGCCATGAAAACTACAGTTGTTGTGCTGGATTACTCCTGCCAATACGACATGCATCACAGAAAATGACAAAATTCCATCCTCCAAGCATGAATCTTTGGTTCTCAGCATTTTGTTACATCGGATAGAAAAAACAGTATGAAATCAATACGAAAACACAAGCTGTTCCATGATCAGAGTCAGAAAATAGAGCAAAGCAGAAGTAGGAAATCACTAAAAATCAATTTTGACAAAACTGAAAGAACAGTTTGATGTGACGCAAAACCAATGACAAAAAAAAAAAAGTAATGAGAAATTATAAGCATCGGTGAACCAAAATGGAGGGAAACAAAGTACCTCTCAGCATATAGCTGAATTGCAGAGAGGTAGGGCGCATAGTATATTTTTACGTCCTCCTCTCCCTTACGGCTTACTGGCACCTCTACACCGTAGGCACTCCATTCTCTGTAGGATTCCCACAGATCCTCGAGCACGATATATAGGCGACCAGTGCTATTGTTGAAACTGGAGTAACCACTTCCGCGTCCCTTCATTTTAGGCTGCACAATCCAAAGCCAAGGCCCACAAGTTACCACAAACAAGCAAAGGAAGTGGTAAAACAAACAATTAAAACACCAACCATTAAACGATTAGTAGCCTAAGGAACAAGGAACACAAATGAAAGCATGTGAATTAAACGATTAGATTGAACACCTCGCAGGAGGAGTGAGCAGGGACGGAGGGTGTGAATGCGTCCAAAAGACGATCCAGATTACTGAGATTGGCAACGGTGGAGAATGCCGGTTCGAAAGGACCGGTTCGCAGATCCGGTTCGACCGAGTCAGAGTTGAACCGTTTCTGCTGCTCTCGCTGCAGTTTCCGGAAAACCGGCGGACTGTAGAAACGGTCGAAAGCGGTGATCCTGTTGGAGAAAGAAGCACTGGAGTTGGCCATTGCGGAGATACGAAAGGGGCGAGAAAGGATCAGAGATTTTTTGAGGGAAAATAATTGTGAAGGAGGGAGAGGTTTCTGGATGAAGAATTGGTGTATGAAAGGGAGAAGAACTGCGAGGTTTGGATTTGGGGAGAAGAAGCACTGAAGCAAAGTGAAAGAGCAAGGGACTGTGTTTAAGTAGTGGTTGGTGTGGTGAGGGTCGTAACAGGAATGAGAAAGATGACGGAAAGGACTTGAACTCAACACTGTTTTATTTTTATTTTTATTTTTATTAATAATAATATTATTATTATTTATTAATATATTTATTTTTGTTATTATTATTATGCTTATTATATAATAATTTTAAAATTTAAAGAAAACTTAGAACCAGATGGAGAATTATAAAAAGTTGTGAATATGTACTGTCATTTTTTGTGACATGCATCTGTAACGTATATGGCAAATTAATATAAATTTCTTTATATTATGACTGTCTTTATAGCTACCTATTTAATTCATCCCACTAAACAAAGTCTGGTAAGAAAATAACAATTAGCATTTTGAATCTCTCCTAAAATCCTAACATATATGTCTACTCGTGTGAAGTTTATAATGGTTGAGCTGATGTTGCTTGCAGATTACTTGGGTGGCACCTGGCACAGTGGTGATAGATGAGAGTAAATTGTTCATAAGATGATATCTCTATCTTACTAACATGTGTAAAACCTTCCCTGACATGTAAATTGATTTTTTTCATTGTTTTTTATTGTTTATTTTTATTTTTTACTACTCCAGCCGTGAGGGTGAATGCTGGTGTATCTTATGTGAGTGACAGATGTACGTGAAGAAGGGGAATTGGGGGCACAAGATATATATTTTTCAGTTTAGCCTGACCTTTAACTTAAAATAATAAGATAATTGTTCATAAATTTTCTTTCATGACATTTGATGATTATCTTTCTCGTTTTTTTTAATGTAAAAGTCAAATTTTAATTTTAAAATTGTAATATTTAAAAATGATAGAAGAAATTTTCAATCTTTTAGTTTCTCATTGTCTTGTAATAATCGCACAAAACAAATAAACGACATATAAATTTTATTCATAAAAAATATTACTTTGTCAATTTGCGTTTGTTTATAAACATTGAAACACTCAAAAAATATTATTAATTTTACTATAAATTTGGTAACATGAATGGCAGATGTGTCTCATTACACAATAATAAGTAGTATATAATTATGATTTTTTAAAAAGAATTTATACAATACATGCTAATATAATAATAATTAATTGAAAAAATATTTTTATAAATTATTTTGATGTTCAAGAAATTAAAATTATATAAACGTAAATAATTTTTTTAAGATTTTATCAAACACTTAAAATATGAAATAGATTAAAAATGTTATTGTTAGGGTTCTACTTCAACCCCACTCTATATATATAATTACTCAATTTTAATGTTAAAGTCAACTTACAATATCCTTTTACTTAATTAAAAGGTATTGAGCCCGTAACTCGAGTGTAAAAAGTAAACTTTGAAAGTTGCACCATACAAATTATATGATTATATTATGATTCTTATTATTTTTATTATTAATATACTTATAATTATTATTATTAATAAAATTATTATTATTATTATCGTTAATAATAATATTCTTATTGTTAATATTATTTTTATTAAAAATCTCAATAATAATATTAACAATAATATCAATAATAGTATTAATAATATCAATAAAATAATATTAATAAGATCTGTAAAAATAATAAATTAATAAAATTTAAAAATGTTAATATTATTAATAATATTAATACTAATAATAAAAATAATATTAATAACAATAATATTACAAATATTTTAATACAAATATAAATATTTTTTATAAAATATATTATTAGTATTAAAAATATTTATCGTGTAATAATAATAATAATAAAACTAATCATAAATTAAAACTATTAAAAATAAAATTAAAAATATTTGTAATATAAATACTAATAATAAAAATTAAATAATTAAAAATATTAAAAATATATTTAATAATATGAAAAATATTAATAATAATATTAATAATATTAATACTAATAACAATAATAAAGTTATTATTATTATTGTTAATAATAATATTATTATTAATATTATTTTTATCAGTAATAATATTAATAATAATGTTTATAATATTGGTGAAAAACAATATTAATAATATTTATAACAATAATATTAATAACATTT
>Ga0209489_102178_pt1 | contig 40120 bp, 21 predicted proteins | sample SiratrowhiteBW_FD_187527 | JGI IMG/M metagenome (GOLD analysis project Ga0209489, IMG submission 187527) | Root nodule microbial communities of legume samples collected from California, USA - Siratro white BW (SPAdes) (version 2) | ecosystem: Host-associated > Plants > Roots > Nodule | place...
TTTTTTTTTTTTTTTTTTTTTTTTTTTTTTTTTTGCAAATCTCTTACAAAAACTCACAATAAATATTTTTTATGTATATCTTCTAATAAATTTTATAAAGCTCCTATCAGTCGGAAAATTTTCATAAAATATATAGTAATGCATAGAAACATTATTCCTAGCTGCTAATATGAATAAGATAAAATTTATTATAGTTTACATTTAGTATACTCTATAGATAAAGGAATAGATAAAGTTCAACGTATTAAGTTGAAAGATTTCGTTGAACTTCTTTTTTGAAAATTTTCATGAAAAACAATTATAGGTTTTTTTCTTCCTTACAACAATAGGATCATTATGTTCATTATTAAATTGTTGAAACAAAAAATAGAATTCAGATATTTTTCTTACGAGAGGTTGAACCAATAATTAAAAGGAACTAAATAAAAAATATATACATTATAGAGAAGTAAATGAAAGGCTTTAATGTCCTACTTAGATTAAGAAAATTACATAATATACAGATTACTAATCACAAGATTTTTTTTTTTGAATATGTAGTTGAATTTATTCAAAATACAAGTTATATTGTTTGAAATAATTATTTAGTTTGAGAATGTCTCCAGTAAAAGAAAAAAGTCATTCTATATTAAAATTTAAAGGAAAATTATGGAGAATGACGTGAACATTCTCAGTAGAATGGATTTTGGTTTCATTTCAAAACATGTATTTTCTCGTCCCTAGCAGGAATCTCCAAATCCGTTTTAATTTTTATAAGAAACTTTTGTATTAATTAAGAATTACAAGTATAAATAATACTTAATTTTTTAAATTAGATATAGGATTCAGATACTATATATATATATATATATATACATGTTCTTGTTTAAAATTATTAAAACATTATTGATTTATTAGATAACTTAAAAAAAATTATTTTCAGATTTAAAATAAAGCATATTTAGTTGAATTAAAATATAATTAAGAGAGTGAAACTTTTATTTTTTTTATTTTCACACTTTGTCTATATAAGAGTTGAAATTGAGAGAAAATAAAGTAGTAAAAAGAAAAAACAAAGAAATGAAATGAAATAAAAAATTATTTTGACTTGTTTAGTTGTACATAGAACTCAAATAATTTAACAAAAAATATAAAACTGAAAAATGAAGAAATAGTTAATGTTTTATTTTTAAAATATCTTAAATCATTATTTTTTAAGAAAAAAAAGTCAAATATCAACAATTAACAAGTGACTTTTCCAATTCAACCATGTTCTGACGTCCAATTTTACTGTCTACCAATTCCATTTCATTTGACGTCACTGCAGGGAAGAAGTGACTCATGCGGACCTAATAAATAATTTTAGATTGTCCTCAAAACAATAGGTTTGAATTGTAAGAACTTTGTTTTAATACGTTAATAGAAGTGTGTGAAATAATTTAAAAGGTGATAATTAAATTTAATTTAAATTCAAGTTCTAAAATATTTCATTTATATATTCAACATATCTATGTGATGTTTTGATTAAGTGAATTTCATAATAATTATATAATTTATGAAATATCCTTATTATTATTTAAAATAACAAAAATCATAAAATAAAATAAAAAAAACCCACGTTTTTTATACCACTCGTATACATATCCATTAATTAATCCATGCACACACATACACATTCATCCATCCACGTTTAATAAATCATGAATATATTTTGATTATATATATATAAATTGTTCACCTCTCTCATAATTAACAAACAACATAAGCATGTTAGAAAATAAGATAAGATATTAAAATCTCATTAGCCAATAGGTGAAACACGTTATGCATTTAATAAACAAATAAAAATACATTTATTGTCTCACCAAAGCCATTAAGGAATCACACCAAAAGTTTTAGAAGACTATTGAATTGAGTTAAAACATTTAAAGAGTAAACATTTATCTTATCTTCTAAATAATAATTTGTTATATTAATTAGAAATAAAGTCAATTCATAGTATATAAGTGGGTGCAAATATCACTTTACAAACTGATTTTGTAAAGTTAAGTTATGTTCAAAGTTCACTTCTTAAGATGATATTAAAGTAATTTAAAGCCTATCTTAGCGAGTTTTGATGGGCCTATCACGTCACCCACAATCAGGCCCACTATCATATCGCCCATAAAATATCTAGTCCTACACCTGAGTTAGGCAGCCTCGGAATGGGAGGTTGAAGATCTCACATAAACTAAAGATAAGACTAATTTATAATGTATAATTAGATGTAAACCTTATCTTACAAGCTGATTTTGTAAGGTTAAGTTAAGTTTAAAGTCCACTTCTTAATATTGAAGATCTCACGTCAACTAAAGATAAGGGGTCAATTCATAGTATATAAGTAGTTGCAAACCTTATCTTACAAGCTGGTTTTGTAATGTTGAATTAGACTTAAAATTCACTTTTTAAGATGGTATAATAATCATTTAGAGCTTATTTTAATTATATATGATGGACTTATTATGTTATCCATTATTGGATTGAACCATCCATAAATGTCTAGTCTTATTCACTAGTTGAACAACCTTACAATGATAAGAATAATTGAACCTGTTACACATCCCAATGCATTAAGTTAAGCTCTTTACATTATCATTCTACAAAATAATATGAATAACTTCTAATAATTTTCACAAAGTGAAAATTTTATCTACATGATACAAAATAATATTACTCCCTTAATAAATATTATTTTACATCAATCATCATCACATTGATCTCCTCTTATTTTTAAAACAACAGTTTCATTTTGCTTAAATACATTATTTGAAACTTTAACCTTTTGTTAATGAGATTTAATATTTTACTAACCTATCTTGCTTGCTGGTGTTGATTTGTAGTTATGAAGATGGTAGATTGACACATGAATAAATGACATGTATATATTCAAAATAGACTCGTCATTTGTTAAAAAAATATTTTGTGTATAGGTGTGTACAAGTATGTTGGTGGATGGATGATTATTTTATGCTTTCTTTTATTTTAAATGGTAATAATAAGTTTGTTACCTTAATTATATAATTCCATTGAAATTCACTTAGTCTTTGAATTAGGCAATTTTAAATCCCTCCAATATCTTGAGAAATACTTTCCTTCATTTTATTTATTTATTTTAATATTAAATGATTATTTGAAAACCTTTTCCAAATGTTATTTGAATCACATCTTTCATTTAATAAAAAAATGTGCTTTGAAAGCTGTTAGTAGTTTTTTTAAATAGAAAACTGAAGTTTTATAACAAATCAAAGATTAATTCAATTATTTATTTATATTTATCATTTTTTATTGAAAAATAAATATGAATATATATGAATTACTTTATTTATTTAATTATATGTTGGATACATATTTGTCATAAAGATTAAATTTCTTGTTAACTTAATTATATTCACTTTCTTTATGAATTTAATAAGTGGTATTCAACTTTCTTATTTTATTTCTAAAAGAATAAATCCTTTAATTTTTATGTTTCAAAACTTTAATTTTTATAATTTTTATTTAAAATTATTTATTACGGCATTTTAAAATAAAATAAGAGATATAATACGTATTATTTTATTAAAAATATAAAAAAGTGAATATCATTTATTAAAATATATAAGTGAAATAAAAGTTCATTTACAAACTAACAATGACGTGAATGTCACACAAAAAAATTGAATGGTATTTTAAAATAGAAAGGAATATAAATATCATTTAACATAATATCATGTAAAATAAGTATAACTTATCGTGTTTTTTAAGATCTACTCAAAGTTAACAGAAATCAATTGCATGATATCTTAGAATAAACTAAGATAAATTTAATAAATAATAAATAAAATTTTTTATGCCAGTTGTGATTTTTTTTTTTTTATTTGAGTGGTGAGGATGAAGGGGTGAGTCTGTGTTGACTCAAGTATTTTCATTCCATATATATACTAGATATTTTAGTGCATCCCGTAAATAAAAAAATATAAGTATATAGGTTTACTAATGTTTCTCTTAATGAATATATACTGTAGTTCCAGTATGTTATTAGTACTTGGTAGTATTTTTTTTTTTTTTTTGTATTTTAATTTACCACTTTCATAAAAAAGAACACGTTACAATTGACCATTAGGTGCTGCTACAGTTATTTATAATCAAATACAAAATATATAAATATCAGTGCTTAAGAGTTAGATATGCAAATGTCATTGATACATCTTTTAATTTCAAGAAAAGAAGTCACCTTAATATAGAAGGAATTACTTTTATTAATATTTGTTTTTATCATATATTAGAAATAACAAATTAATCTCTTCCAATATATAACAACATAAATCTAATATCCTAGTATGATTGAATTAAACATGTTAATTTTCCGATCTCCAAATAAATATTCCTAAATGAATTAAAAATTAAAAATAAATAAACCCAAGCGTTTTTCTTTCACACGGCAGCCATCTGAATATAATTAAGTGCACTTGACTTGACTAACATTGCTAATGAGATTTAACCATCAAATATTTAAAAAATTAAACAAAAACTGAAAGTGACCACAATGAGAGTGAAAATGACTTTGCCTTTTTTTTTTCCTTCCTTCAAAGTATTAAAAAGCAATTTTCCAACATAATATTCCTACATAATATTCTTACATATGATCGAAGCTGAACACTGTGTTGGTCATGATTGTTGTCTCACACACATCAGCAACCATTTCTGGTCAAAGATCATTGGTTGACTTTCTTTATATTATTTATCAAAAGCAGCCATATATATATATATATAATATAAACAAAAATCGTAGGTGCTGATATCATGTTGTCACATAGTTTATGATTTTACCAATCTTAATTAATTCAACAATCCACGTGTGTTTATGTTTTCTACTAACAATGATTTTATTATATGAAATGTTACATTTTTATAGTGTGAATTTCTCACTTATATATTTGCTCAATTGCCAAGACAAGTTCAAACACAATCTATTCACTCTCATCTTCAAATTGAAAGCAAGAGAATGGAGTTACTATTTCCTAAGGCAACCTACGGTGGCATAAAGAGGTACCTGAGACGGCAGCGCTACCGGCGTCTCCACGGTGGCGCCTCCACGGGAAGAAGGAAGATGGAGACGATCCAATTGATAGGTCCACGTAGGAAATGGAGGGTGAGGAGGATTGGAAGGCTTAGATGGGTGATGAGATCACCATTGAAGATGTTGGCAAAGCTGAAGAAGGTTTATATGAACTTGATGTTGAGGATGGCAGGGAACACAACTGCTATAAACAGTGATAAGATTTTTGGTGTTAAAAGGATTCCAAACCCTCGTGAAGTGTCAAAGAGTCATGCACGTGATGAATTTGAGGCGAGAATCATTTTTGAGATTTCTAAGACCTTCGTGGCCTCCTATGAACTTCATCCCATGTAATTGTAACATTCTTTTGGGATGAATAACTCCCAAGCCCATCCCTGTCTGCCCTCAATTTTGTTAGTTGCTTATTGCACTATACAAAATTGTAACTTGTGTTATAAATGTCTAAAATTCTTTCTAGTCTAAATAATAATAAAGGTTTTTTTTTTCTATGTTTTTTCACTATCTGTTTATAAGATAATATGGTTTCTTGTTTCATTATTTCTCCTTCTTCTTATGGTTTCGATGGTGTTTTAGTTTTTTTTTTACTATATTAACTGAATTAGTCTATTTTTATAAGTTGACTAGGGATAAAATCAAGTTCATAATATATAAGTGAGACAATCTTCATTTTATGTATTAGTTTTGTAAAAATGAATTAGGCTCAAACTTACTTTCTCATAATCTATCATAAGAAAGTTTGATAATCTATCATAAGAAAGTTTGATGGATTTATTGAATTACTATCTACAAATATCTATTACCCACAAACAAATTAAACAGTTTTATCTTGAAAAAAATATGAAATATCTTACCTAAATTAGAGATAAATTAATAATAATAATAATAGCATAGTCACAATTTTTATAATATAATAACTGATTGCATGTGTTGATAAAGTCAAAGTTTACTTATTTTATAAGGTGTAAAAATAATAGTTTTAAATTTTTTAAAGATGAAAGACAATTTTTCTTATATAAAAACTAAAATGAAAATAATCTTAGAATAATAAAAAACAAAAATTAAATTTTAGGCATGTTGGGCCCGAGGTGTAGAAACAAAAATTGATACCCAAACCTAAGACTTGCAAACTCCTATCCAAACGCAGCCGCAGCAGGGGAACACTGAGCAGAGCCTAGCGAAGCAAGGAAATGGAAACCAAAGCTGATGCTGAATCTTTCTGGACTTGGAATGCCAACAACCACAAAAAGAACACCGACCAACAACAATTCTCGGTTACGAAATTCCTAGGAAACAACAGCAAAGCCTCCAAAGCTCAAACATCGGTGTTGGGTCCTGGCTTCGGAGCTGGCATCGGGTGCGGCGCCGGAATAGGTTTGGGTTTGGTTGGGGGTTTGGGGTTCGGAGGCTGGCCCTTCAACCACCTCCACCTGGTTTTCGGTCTTGGAATGGGTTGTGGAGTTGGTGTTGGCTTCGGCTTCGGCCAAGGCATTGGATACGATTTTAATTTCCGGACCCGTAAGTCTAGAAAGTCCAACAAAAAATTTTCGGATCCCCACAAAACAATTGTTGTTCAGATTTGATTATATTATTTTTCTTCCTCCTATGTTTATTGTTCATCCTTGAAAGTTCACGCCTTTCATTGATTCATTCATAATATCAGATGCTTTATTTGATTTGGTTTAATCCATGAAGTAGCAATCACAACATCAAAGTCAAATTTTCTACTTGCATAATGCACATCTCATATTTAATGGTCGAAGGTTGCCTCAAATACTGTGTTGTTTTACTTGCTTCCCACTGGGGAAGGTTGAAGAATGAAGTGTAGCTTATGATTGAATGAATTCGCAATCCACGAGAGACACTGGAAAAGATTTCGTATTTTCTTACGTCAACATATTCACAAATAAAGAAAGAACAGATAATTTTGTCTCAAACATGACTCTTACAAACCAATACTCTTCAAAGTTTTCAGAAACTACTGACTAACCGAGTAAAACACTTTTTTCAGCAAAATGTGGGAGTTCTAGATCCTGGTTAAAATTCTAGGATATGAACAGGAATCCAATTTACAAAGAGCAAGATCATTAGATGTACACAGTTCATCCCCTTCCAGATTCAACGTCATTCAGTATTCCATTACGATCCCGTGATAAAGTTAGCCCCATACACCCATGGAAATCTTGTCCCTCCTCACTCTCAGCCTGAACCTCTGTTAACTGTGCATGACCAGAATTTGGAACGTTCGGAACTTGGCCCATTTGTCGTGATTCTTCCAACATCCTAAAATATGCATAAGGACCCCAACCTGCCCAGAAAAACAATACGTCTAGAACATCAAAAAAGGTTGACAGCATACTTCATAAAGGAAACAAACATATGAACTTGGGCTAATTTTTAACAGGAAATTATTTAAGGTAATAGAATCTGCATTGAAGCAAACCTTCAGAATGATAAGGAGGCGGAAAAAACTGCAAATAGCAAAATGTAGCCACTGTAAGCCCTGAAAGAAGAAATATTTTTTAGTGAGTAAAGTGTCAGCAACAGTGGAAGTAGTTTTTGAGGCTTGCTTGATTCAGAACTAACTGAGATACTAAGGGTGGACCAACCTAAAAGGCCTCCAGCAAACACATCCTGCCAGTGGTGCCAGTAGTCATCGACTCGAGAAATGCCAACAAGTGATGCAAAAAGTAGTGGCAGAAAAACAATGCAGAGTTTTGCAACATGACCTCTGCGATCAAATGCTTTTATTTTCCCAGACAAGTACAATGATAAAAATCCCAGACCAGAAAACGACCCTGCAAATAAATTGAAACTAATTACAGCAAAGAACTACAGAAATTTGAGTACACATGCTTTGAATGAGCTAAACCAATTCCACATTCATAACCTATGTAAAACAGCACATTAAATGCTACATACATGAAGTATGGCCGCTTGGGAAACTCTTATATCCTTCCTTTACGACCTTTTCTTCGCCATGACAGATGACATCTCCCAATTTATCATAAACCTAATACGAAGCAATAATTTAGAGTAAACATAATTGATAAAAAAGAATTGAAAGCCCGAAATTAAAAGAAAGCATACATCTTTTCCATCTGGAAAGCATCGCCAGAAGAAGTCTGGTCGAGGTCGACCTACTGCATTTTTTATTGCCTCAGTAATTACTGCTGTTATTAAAATGGAGAACAATAGACCTGTGCCAGCAAACAATCTCCTTAGCAAACAGAATATGCTTGTTAGTGATTAAATGAATCAGGGGTATTTAAAGATTAATACCCAGCACAGCATGATGAAGATCATAGACATCTCTCCTTCGGATATAGACAACAAGAAAGATCACCAAAGGCAATAAAACTGTATACATCTAACCATGACAAGATAGTAAATGACAAGATAATCTTGTTGATGCTGTCATTGAAGGAAAAAAATTCACGCTATATATCTGAAGCAGTTAACTTACGGGAATAGACCAAACCGGAACTGTATTACTCTTCAGGGGATATCGGAGATCAGTCATCATATCCTTCCCAACATAGCGATGGAACGGATGGACAACGTACAGGCCGATAACAATCAACACAAGGAGCAAGAGAATGAGCCAATCATGTTTGTGTGTTCTCGCAACTGCATATCCATGAGAACTCACAGTATGTGAACCAAGTTGAACTTCCCTCGTTCTGAAATCCTACAGCTCACAAAAACCACAATTGAGATTAGAAGTGGTCAGAAAAGGTGAAGTTCAATTCTTCTCATTTAATACAAGAAAGCAAACAATCAATTTTAGTAAGAGTCATCCCTAGTAAATTTACATTCTGTGTATCTTGATATACTGATAATTCAAGGGTAAAGTGTAATGAAAGTGACAACCTACTAGATATGTGCATCAAAATAATGTGAATTGGAGAATTTAATGAAAAGACAGAATTCAATCAGTTCATGAGCAAAGCATGCTAGTCCCTCAATAAAATACAGTATAAATATGATGAAATTAGATGGGCGAATTCCTTCTCTAATAAAATCATTAAGCATTTTGCTTAACTTATATCTCTGTAGCAAGGAGCTCAAAAAGCATCATGAACTCAACTACAAGCTGGTCATTTTGCAGCAGTTTTAAACTGCAGACAGAATGATGTACCGAGGAGAGGTTGTTAAATGCCAGATATACAGACATGAGAACCAGTATTCCTATTCTTAAATGATCATTCAATTGTTTGTCAATCCCTCCACCTCAACTGGTCTAGCTCAAAAAATCTCCTTTAGTTATTCAAGAGAAATCTTATTAAATTGTATACCTCTTCATTCTTTTTGTCTATCAATGGAAAATTAATGGATGAAAAGTGAGCACCAGTAACAGCAGATGTTCCCAGCCTCCTGCTTGATAAATCCTAGGTAACTCCAAAGAAAGCATTATCAGGGACAAATACCAAGAAAATACCCTGATTTGCTTTGTTTCTCTTGAAACTTTTGGCCTCTCTTTTTTTGTGTTTTCATAGACACAAGGGATATACATTAAAGTTAAACAAAGCTGCAAAATATCCAAATTAGACAAACCTGGAAAATCCTACGAGTAACAAATAAACATCTTAAATATCACTGAAATTTTAAATCTATTCAGCAGAAATGCCAACATCTCTGGCTACATATATGCAACAGCGTTTGACCATCAAGAGAATGTAAACATCAATCCAACACAAAGAACCAAAAGTCTATGATTCTAGAAAATCACCACAAAAAAAAAAAATTGAATTTAATGTACAACAGTAAGCTTCAAAGTCAAGCCAGCCACTAAAAAACAGATATACAGCTAGCTTAAATATAAACGAATCAAAAAGCACACTGAAACTATCCCAAAGAAAATAAAGGGATTAAGAGAGGATAAACCACTGGTTAACATGAAAGAGATAGATAAGTTCAAGAGTCATGAGCTGAAACCAAGAATTCATTTATCAAATCAGCCGCAATAAATTAAAAGAACTGACATGATTAAAAAAAGATATTTGACAGAAAATATGACTTTTTTTTTTTTTTTACCAAGTCTACTATAAAACATCAGCCTCTATATCCAGCACAAAACTGGGCAAAAAATTTCGTAAAAGGCAAATAAGCATTAATACAAACGATTGGCATGGACATGGCTGTAACCACAAACAGTACACATAAATAAATATATTTAAGTCTATAAATGTTCTGCTTTGGAAGAAAACACTATGTCACGACTTAACTTGGTAGTAAAGAACAAGAAGAATGTGTGCACATAGCTTGATTTCTGATCATGAGAAGGAAAGATAAAAGCTTCACAAAGATGAACATTACCTTTATCTGGGGCATCAATTAAATGGTACAGAACATCGATTATCACAGAGATCCATCCATTCATAACCATTAACACAGCTTCAAAAACTTAATTTTAAAGTTTGAAACAACATTCAACATACAATAGAACAAGCGTGTGTATGACAGGGAAGAAGAACAGAGTTGAAAAAGAATTATAAAGCGCTGACCTGAAGGCGGGTCCTAACAGACTGAAAACCAAAGAAGGGTCTTAAATCCCACCAAGAAGCCATTTTGTGAAGCAACGAAAAACCATTCAAAGAAATAGACAGCAAGATTGGGAGTTTCAATAAATAAGAGCTTAAAAAGAAGAAAAAAGTGAAGGGGTTGCAGAGAATAATAGCATATGCAATGGAAAAGAAGTGGGGAATTTCAGTTTCAATTTGTGTCCACACGGTAACAGATGCAGTGTGAGAGAAACTCGTTTGCACTGAACGTGATGCTGAAAAAGACAAGAAAACGAAGGCAGTGAGAAGTTATTGTGGCTCCTAAATTATTGCATTTTTTTGGGGTTTAAATAAACCTGTACAAATCTTCAATTAACTTAATTAATCTTCTTTCTGGTGATTGAAACATGTAATTTATGACTCTTCACTCATTGTTACTTAGCATAGTACATACTTTTTGAGGAATTTCTTAACCTAAAAAAGCTACCTTATCAGTGAAAGTTACCGAATCTCAGACATTGGTTTTTGGAGTTAATTAAATTATAAATTACTTTTATGATTTTCTACTATTAGAGTTAATAGAAAATTTGGTTTTTAGGTAATATTATTTTATTTGTTTCAACCAATAAAATTATATAAAGAAGTTAAGTTTATTGTCACTCTTAATTATGTATCGGGATCTTTTAGATTTGATTTTCCTTATTTTAAGAATTAATATTAATTATTTATATACATCTACAGATGAACCAAGCACATTATTAAAGTTATTAAAAGCAATTTTTTTTTCAGGGAAACCTCTTACACATTTCTTTTCACCCACCTTTCATTCTCAACAATCAATGCAAACATTTTTGACCGACAGAGGAGGAAGTCTTATTAAAATTTTGGGACCAGATAAATTACATGGAGAGTCAGTTATATTTTTAAGAATTAAAATAAATTAATTAAAAGTGAATAAGGGAATAGACTTATTAAGATGGGTTTAAAAATTAACAGATTAATATTAATAAATGATTACTCAATTTCCCCTCTTATTTTTTATTAATAGATGATTGAGTCAAGATATTAGAACTGATGGTCTTAGAAAGAGTTTTAAACTTAACTTTACAAAATCTGGTTTATACTATAAAGTTTACATTGATTTATATATTACTATAATAATATCTTTAATTAGAGTAGAATCTCCAATAGTCAAGAATACTTATAGTAATTTATAATTACAATCATAAATCTCAACATTTTACAGTATGTTTTTTCTGATATCATTCATTTTTTTCTCACAATTAAAAGAAGTTGATAGCAATGTACTCTTTTGAACTGTTATTAGTAGAATAGTGATTGAAAATCATGATTTGTGAGCCACTTTTTATTCATGGAGCTTCACTTATAAATCTGTAACTTTCTAATAAATTTTAATCAGTAACAAATTCCTCAATTATCAATTTGTACTTCTGCGAATTTAGTTGGTAGAGTTATTTTCTGATCAAATTTGTGGGTGAATTTCTAGTTTCAACTATCACATGCACGTAATTTTATTGTGATGATCTCTAATACTTTTTTGTGATTAAAGAGTAGCACTCCAAGGATCATCACACCATGCACCAATCATCAATTATTCTCTACAATTTCAAAACAAGAAAGTGTTTTGGTAGTAAAATCCTTTGTTCTTGATAGGGATAGAACAATGATGAGAAACACTTGAGCCATTACAGTGAGAAAATGGATACTGTGAGGTGAATTACATATGACAGTCACTAATAGACACACACTCTTTCTGCTGCTTCTAAATTGTAGCAGTGATAGATATGAAGAGCGATGATTATCAACATTTCTATTTTGATTCACTATGTGTCCTTAGTGTTTCTCTTGCCTCTAAAAAGCTTTGTCAAATTTGGTATTACCTTCTTTCTCTTCTTAATAGTAAAAGGACTGATAAGCCGAACTGCAGGTGAAGCATTCTTCTGAAACTTTGCTCCTCTTGCAGGTGTAATAGTGCCATTGAGTTTCATACTCTTTCTAGACATGGCTCTCTGGTAGTTCTTGGATGAACTCTTCTCTCGCTTTCTTGGCCAATTGTCAAACTCCTCACTACTCATTCTTCTTGAAAGCAATCTCTCTTTGGTGTAAACCTTCAGCTCTTGCTCCAGTTTTGTTTCCTTGAGTTCTCTCTGAGCTATTTTTGTTTCTATCAGTATTTCCTTCTCACTGGCCTTCAGAGCTTCAATCCATGCCTCAGCAGCTGCTACTTTTTTATCAGCAATTTCTTCTGCTGAGGCAGCATGATTTTTCAGATACTCGTACTCAAATTTTGAGATGGTAATCAAGGAACTATTCTGTGCTGTTAAAGCTCTTTCTCTCATGGTAGTTTCAGTAAGAGTTTTGAGCTTCTCCAGGGCTAGAGCTTCAGCAGCTTTGGCTACTTCTAGCTCTTGCATGACACCTTCCAATCTTTCCTCAGTCATGTCTATTTCAAACTCAACTTTCTGAATCTCTTCCTTGGTGGCAGTGACCTCTTGGCTTATATGCTCATTTTCCAGTTTTGCTTCTTCTGTTTCTGTCTTGAGTTTTTCAAGAGTATGAGACAGACTCGTGACTATGGATCTGGTTTTTTCCTCTGCAGCAGACACAGCTTCTAATTTAGACTTCGCTCTCAATATCTTTGAACTGAGAATTTGAACTGTTGAATCCACTTTCCCTTCGTTCTTCCTTAATCTATCTGTCTCAGCAGTGACATGCTTAAGCTCATTTCTAATCACATCCATAGAGGACATAAACTGAAAACCTTCTTCTTTAACCAAAGCTAATTCTTTCCTTGCTGCCTCCAATTCTTCTGTCACAGTCTGTAACACTATAGAGTCTTCTGATTCCTCCCATTTCCTGAAACTTTCTTCCAAGTGCTTCACACTTCCATCTCCTTGAACATTTTTCTCCATCTCTTTAGCTGACTTCAACTCATTCTGCAAGAGATCAACATCTGATATTGTTATAGCAAGTTTAGTTTCAAGCTCCTTTGACTCATCAATCTCTTCCATGGCATCCTTCAACTTTTTCCTTGTGCTTTCCAATTTGATTGAAAAACCATTTGCTTCCTGTTCTCTCCGGGCTTCAATATCTGCCAGTTCTCTCAAAGCCTCAATCCTGGCCAGTTCAGCAAGTACTTGTTCCTCATTGGCCTCAGCAATCTCCTTTCTGAGTTCTTCTGCAGTTGTTAAACACGAGAGCATCTTTGAGCTTGACGCTTCGATTTCCTTCTCTGCACGTGATTTTGCTTCCAATACAGAAGCCACATCAAGCTTAAGCTTGAACAATTCCTTTTTGAGATACTCCAACTCTCTCATGACTCGTGCATACTCATAATTCTCAGTCCTCTTTGCAACAACCATTGCCCCATGTTGGTCCTTCCCCTTCTTCTCTAGTCTCTCTACATCTCTCATTTGTGTTTTTGCATTGAAACTTGACTCCTCAATCATAAGAGAAAGATGTTTCACTGTCTTCTTTGCATTCGAAAGCTCAGATTCCGCATGTGCTTTTGCAGACTCTGCTGTCCATTTACTCTCTTTGTACCTTCCAATATCCCATCTTGCTCTTTGGAGTTCCCTTGTTCTTGAAGAGGGCTTCTGAGAATCATGTAAACAAAAAAAAAAAAATGAAGGAAAAAAATAAAGATTTGATTGAAGGACGCCTCAATAATTCACAAGGGTTGCTTCTGTTCTCTGGAGCTGAACATACCTTATCATCATAGAAGTTAACAGTAGCTTTAACTGATCCAACACTTCTGCTACCAAGCTCTGCACTATCCATCTGCTATTGCCAAGGTATCAGCAAATTTTTCCAACACTATATGCTTAATTCAGACACTCATAACTGTTCATTTTTAGTTTATCACAACGTACTAGTTTGAATTTAAGAAACACAAACTTAAAACAAGTTCTTTTCTGTTACCAAAACTAGGAGTCACTATGTGACATGTAAACAGTGATACAGAAAAAATATAACAAAGGAAGCAAGTCCATACCTGAGGCAGTGCTTGTTGGTTTGGTGAAAAACTAAAAAGTAAGGCAAATGTAGTTGTTGAGAACTGTGTGGCTCAAATGGCCAAAACAAAGAACGTAAGTAACAAGAAGAGGGAGGGAGTATCGATGACTGGCTGGCATTGGAATTGGACACATCGCTTCTTGTCCCTTTCTTATTTCTTTATAGATTTTTTCTGGTTACATTTTCATGTCCCAATTTTTTGTTTTTTATTGGGACCACGAACTTTTCATTTTTACTCTGTTATATCATAGTGGTAGTAACTTTCTGCTAGTAAAAAATGGAAAATTGTGCATTAACAAGAGTTTCGTTTAAGATCTTTACTAAGATCCCTATATTAAAGGCGTTGCATATGAAGAAAACACCGATCCGCAACAAAACAGTTTTAGTTTTTGTCATTGCTAAAGGATGTCCTTGTATCAATCAATCACTCACACACACAATTTCTAAAGTCGTTCCTTACTATATACTAAGCAATAGCGTATAAGCCTTGCCACAATAAATCATTGGCCAAGTATTGGCCACATCTTCAAATGCAACACCATCAAACTTGGTCAAAGATATTAATATTTTATGGTGGCATTTCCATCCAACACAAGACCTTTATCTTGAAATAAATTGGGAATCATATAAAACCCACATAGTGATAAGGACACCGATATAATACAATGTATATATATGAATGCATATATATTGTATATATATGTGTAATTCAAAATATAGGATGCGTGGACAAAGATTAAATCACTATGAATTATATAAATTCATAATCAAAATTTATATATTAAAAAGTTGTATACGAAGAAGGTTAGTCAAAATATAATAAAAAATGAATTTAATTTATCTATTTAAAATTTAAAAAATAAAAAGAAACATATATACATATATATATATAATTTAAATACTTTTGAATATATATAAAATTTTGGAATAAGTTTATAAATTTTAAGAAAATTATTGTCTTAGCCCTTTTTAAAATTACGTTAAAATGATCATATACTTAAAACAATATCTTTTAAATTAAACACTTAACCAATATATTGTATAAGTGTGTCAGTATCTAATAAGTCTCCAACACAAAACACGTCACTCAAAAGTGAGTGTAGAAATTTTTTTATTATAAAAGTTTAATAACGATAGTAAATATAAATCATGCTTTAAACTAAGTTTTATAAGAAAAAATTAATTATTCCTACTTTAACTAGAATTAAGCTAGTAGAAAGAAATTGAGTCAATGTTTTATCTAAAAAGGTTAATCAAACAGATAAAGTCTGAACCAGGTTTCTTTAACGTTAAAATTGGAAATATCAATCAATTTTATTTTGTTGATTTGTTAAATTTGATTTGTGCAAATAAACGAAGGAGAAAGGAGAAGCAATCTAAATAAAATCTCTTATAAAACCACATTGAAGTGAAACTTTTGAAGTTTAGAAATGAAGTTAAAAGATAAATTTTATGAGTAGATAGCTAACATAAAAAGAAAAATAAACACGTGAGATGTGAGCGCGGTAGCAGAGTGGTTGAAAGTTGAAAGAACGAGACGATCTGAGTGACAGTGTGGTGTTGAATTGAATGGCCTCAGATCAGAGAGTGAGCGATTGAGAGAGGGTTTTGATCTGAGGATTTGGAAGGAAGGGGAAAATGGACGTGGAAAGATCGTCACTGTGCAATTGCGTGGTGAACTTTCTGTTGGAGGAGAATTACGTTCTCACCGCATTCGAGCTTCTTCACGAGCTTCTCGACGACGGCCACGACGACCAGGCCATTCGCCTCAAACAATACTTCTCCGATCCCTCTCTCTTCCCTCCCGATCTCATCTCTCGCCTCAGCTCTCTCCGAGGTCATTTTTCTCTCTTTTCAATTTCCTCTTAAGTCAATTCTCTGAGCCACACACCTTCACTGCTCCAATTTGCGTTTACTAATTCTGCTGCTGTTAAACTATAGAATGGATGTATGTATGTATGTATGTGTATGCATGTATGAATGAATTGGTATGCTTATACTAGTGAGTGATATGTATTTTGTGCATTGTGCAGACGGAAATTTTTGAAAATTAGAATAGATCTTTAAAACCGAAAACGATAATGAATAGAAGAGAGTTTCAATTTGGAATGGAGGAAACAAAAGTAGAAGTTAAGAATGATTGCGGTCTTTTTTTGAGGGAGATTAGAATCATAAATTAAGTCATTCTCAAGTACATGTGAGATTAAGGTATGGATTAAAGTGATATATCAAATGGTCTAGGTCATTTTATGCAATATACACTTTTGTTCTCGTTGATATGGGCTTTGATTTTGTCTGTTGTGCAATCTATGGGGAGTTGAGCTCCTTAAGGCATATATATTCTAGCTATTACTTATGAGTAATGATGTATTGCCTTCTTTGTTTTCATTCTTGCAATGCAGTGGCTGATGCTCAAACTTTGCTGGAAGAGAAAGAAGCAGCAGTGGAAAAGTTGGCTATCAGTGATTATGAATTGCGTTTGGCTCAAGAAGACATTTTAAAGCTCAAGAGTGAATTGCAGAAGAAGGCAGAAAACCTTAATGAACTAAATGGTATTCTTCTTGTTTTTTCAAGATATTTTGATTATTTTTTTAATTTTTGTTGTTGGATTGGCCTTCAATGTCACACATTTCTTACATTAATATGTATATGATTGTGTTGAAGGCCTTATGACAGTTTATTGGCTTTTGACCATCTGTCACTAATAACTAGATTTGGCATGGGGAGAGTATTCAAGGAAGTTACTTAAAAAATTGTGTTCAAATTGTGTAAGAAATGGTAGTCTACATCCGAAAGGTTGTAGATGACTTGAGGAACAAATAATAGTGGGCTGGTGCAAGTTTTGGAAGAACAAAGGAAGTAACACAAGACAGAGTGACTTGTAGTTCCCCTACATGTATATCTGTTGCAAATAATACTGCTGCGTTGCTGAGTATCAGTTCTAGTTTAATCATGGTTAATATATTCCCAAAATCAATATTTTGCAGAAGCAAACCCAATTATAGTTGTTGACACCCACTATATTTTGTCTAATAATGCAATTTGGCTTTGTAGGGGGATATCTTACATGCTCCATCCAGCTCTTCTTTATTTATCCTCTTTTGGAAATTCTTCTTTTTATTAAAAATTAGTACAGCTTGGAATAGTTGAGATTTTCTCTTGTTGTAACTTCTTTACGCACATAACTCATGATAATTTATTCTTCCATGCTTTTACTTTTTGATGCAGCTGCAAAGTTAAGTGGAGATGTTTCAGTGAATGATGGGCAGAAAATTGAACAAAACAAGAAATCTTTCTTCACCGATTTGGGTCCATTAAAAGAAACAGAACGTCAAGATCTTAACTGTGCTGTAAAGGAGTATTTGCTTTTAGCTGGTTACCGTCTTACTGCAATGACGTTTTATGAAGAGGTTGGTACTTCTGTTTAAGCTTTTTTCTCCCTTTCTGTGATTTTATGATTTCCCCCAATATGTTTTTTCTTGTTATCTTTTTGTAGGAGTTTTGGACTTTTTTGTCCTTTACCTTTTTAGGTTTGCAATAGGGAAATAAAGTGGTTACACTGGCAGCAGCTGTAGTTGCTTCATTATGGACCATGAACCACTCAAATATAAAGTAGTTATTCACGGAATATTGGATAGTAGTATTATCAGAGGTGTCCGCCTCAACACTAAGATGAAGCAGTTTTTTGGGCTAGCACCGTAGATAGTGGTTGTTGAGGAGGCAGCCATGAGATACTATCTTATACTTGAGGTGGGATGAGGCATGAGGAATTAGTCTCGGTCACATCATGAATTAAAATGATGCTTCTACCCTAATTTTTTCTCATTAAATCTTAACCAACGGGTATAAAAATCAGAGGGGAGCAGTCTTATCCATATGCTATATAAGGGAAAGTAAAGAAACCCAAAGTAACTTGAAACAACTAGCTAGATGAATAACTGGTTGCAATTTCATTGAGATTTATGGGTCTCTTTTGTATTTCTACATTTCTTTCAGTTTTATTTTCTTTTACTGTACGATGCAATATTTTTCTCATTTTATCTCCTTTTCATTGAATGTCCTGCTTTCTCGGTTCTGTTTCCCACAAGAAACTAAAAAGGAAGCTAAAGGAGGTTTGTGTTCTTTTTTTGTGTTCCTTCATTTGTCCAACAATCATCCAACAGTTAATATTCCTTCAAGGACTTAATGGCAAAGGAGAGGAGAGATTTTGAATAATAATATAGGATTGATATTGTGCGTGTGTGTGGTATATGTACAAAGATCCTGTTGAATTTAGAGAGCGGAGCAGGAGAAAGAAAGAAGAAAATGTCTTATAGAGTACTCAGAATTTCTAATTATATGTGGTGGACATGTTTATGTAAAGTCAGTATGCCACATTTTGTTTGCCTGGGCAGTTCTTATGCTTAACCTTAGCACTATTTTGATCTGCTGTAACTGTTACTGTAGGTTACAGACCAGGATTTGGACAATTGGCACAACACACCGGCATCTGTACCTGATGCCTTACGTCATTATTATTATCACTATCTTTCATCAACATCCGAGGCTGCTGAGGTAATTTTTTTTGTCTTGATTGTATCAAAAATGTTTCTCATGTATACCACCTAAACTAGTGCTGAGATTTTAGTCAAGAAAGAACAGTGCTGAGAAATTGTCTGACATATTTTATGGCTTTGCACCGCTTGACTTCTTAATCTTAAGTTTTGTGGGTTTTACATCATGTACCATGAATTTGTAGGTTTTATATGTGCCTTTTACTTCTTCTATCATTATATTAGTTTGTGCTGATAATTGGTGTTTGAGTAATAGGGTTGGTATTATTAGTTTCTGGTTAAAATTAATATATGAGTCGGGCTTGTGTTTACAACTCATGTACTTATCTTGATTATCTGTCTGAGTTTCGAAACTATAATCCAACCTTCCAAATCTGTGGCTTCAAACATCACAGGGTTTTCTTTAATACATGAATTCTATATGTTATCTGTCATCAACCGACTATCCCAAATGCTGTTAGGTTTTCAGAGGTACATCAATGGTTGGAGTCACTTCTCAGCTAACTAGATGATTGATTTTCAAGTTGAATTGATCAGTCTATTTGGATTTTAAAATTATGGCCGAACATATTTGAAAATGTTGTATGCCGTTATCTACAGATCTTCCGGTGATGTTGATAGGAACTGAGTTTACTGTGGATTAATAGAGAAAACCTCAGAAAAGCACTCTGATTACGAGGCCAATATGAAGAAAGTATAGCAATTGATGATGAAAACAAAAATCAGAAGGAAAACTTCTCTTTCCTGCTGCAAAAATAGCCAACAAACATTTCCCCCTCTCCCATTTCTCCCTTCTTCCCTTATCACCCACAGCTACTAACTTTACCAACATGCTTCTTGCACCTAATGCCACATCCGCAAGTTTGTTTTAGCTAAAGTAAATCAATTTTTGGCCCTTACACGTTAGGAATGTCTAACAGATTTGTTTTATACTTATGACTTCTGAGGCTTGATAATCTGCTCTGTTTTTTTGTAGTCTCCTTTCTCGAAAAACTATTTCTGTAAAGACAAAAGTTTTTTATAGGAGGTACCTTTGCAGTAGAATTTAATTTAAGAATTCCTGCTCTTAGTAAGTGAAATTTATTTTCTTTATGTTTTGGAGGCATTGGTTGTTTTGAAATGATTTTTAGTTGTTCTTTTGAAGATTAAGGTAAATATTTTTACCATATTAATCCTATAATGTTCATTCCAAGTCACTGTTTCTGCTGAATCAAACATGGATGCTAATGCAGGAAAAATTTTCCCTACTTAGAGACAATGAAACATTGCTGAATGAAAATAAGAGGCTAAATCAAGAAAACGAGAACTTGTCGAAGAACAAAGATTTGGCGGATGTTCAAATAGTAACATTAACTAAGTCCTTGGATGCAATGCAGAAGGATCTTAAAGACAAAGAGAACCAGGTAATACCTTCTTATATTTAAAAGCTTACAAACAGTATCTATATTTTCAAATATAGATATTGATATACGAATTTAACTTTCAGGTGCAAGTTTTGAAACAATCCTTGGAGCACCAAAGAAAGGAACTCAATGATTGCAGAGCCGAGATCACTTCACTGAAAATGCATATTGAAGGGTCTAACCTGGGAAATAATCTAGTTGTCAGTGACCCTAATAATGTTCAATCTGAATCTCTGGAGAAGTATAAGGAAGAAATTAAGAAATTGCAGATGGAAAATGAATGGTTGAAGGAAAAAAATATAGAAGCTCCTGAATCTGGAAATTTTGTTGGTTCTGAAAATGGAAATTTGCAGACTGATGATAAAGCAATTGAGATTCAGGAAGACCGAGGAGTAATCTCTAACACTGTTGATGTGGATTTGGGTGTTGAACACAATGGAGAGGCTCAATCATCAGTTCTTCAGACTCTTAATCAGTATGCCGATAAACATGAGGATACATTGCCTGAGCTATTTCATCCTGTAGATACAAATAGTGTTGTTGAAAATATAAAAAACGTCTCGGAACAAAATGTTGGGCAACAAGCAGAGGATAGCAGCTTACTTGTAAAATCAGACAATGTGAATGATGAAACAATATCTGAAAGGACAGTAAGTTCATTGTACTCTTGACTTGGGGAAATCCTTAAACATCATTAATTGGTTTCATATTGCTTACCTTTTTGAATTAGTGAGCCTGAAAAAGTGATGTTAATTTTAAGTCAGGACTTAGGACGTGTTCTTGTTAAAAAGGGTGAACTAGAAGTACTGTTGCTGCTTTCAATTCCCAGTTTTATAGTTCCGCTGAAAATTATTAATATAAAAAATCTCTCCTCTTTATACAAAAAAAGCGTGGAAGAGTCAGGTCAGGATGACTACATTTTTATCGACAGAGGTCTTTGTCTACGTTATTATGTAATTTTATTATTTTATTCTTATATATGTTTGTGTTGTAACAGGGGTTAGGAACCATTCAGATACTTGCAGATGCTTTGCCTAAAATTGTTCCTTATGTCTTGATCAACCATCGAGAGGTTTGCTTCTCCATACCTTTATTTCATTTGTTCACTGTCCTATATTGGCTCAGTTTTCTTTGGTTGCAGGAGCTCCTTCCCCTAATAATGTGTGCAATCGAGCGTCACCCAGATAGCAGCACTCGAGATTCTTTGACCCACACATTGTTTAATTTAATAAAGCGTCCTGATGAACAACAGAGAAGAATAATAATGGATGTATGTTGTGATTTTTGCTTAACTTGTTCCAATGAATGATTTGGATTGCAACTTTGAATTTTCCTGTTGTTGTTTCAGGCATGTGTCAGCCTTGCAAAGAATGTTGGAGAGATGAGAACAGAAACAGAATTGCTTCCTCAGTGTTGGGAACAAGTATATTGTAGCCTCAATTTTCAACCTACTCTTTACCATTCTGATTTTGGAGCAAGGTTTTCAATTTGTTAAATCTTGTTATGATTTTTAGATCAGTCACACGTATGAGGAGCGTAGACTGCTTGTTGCTCAATCATGTGGAGAGCTTGCAGATTTTGTACGGCCAGAGATTCGAGATTCTCTTATTTTATCCATTGTACAGCAACTAATAGAAGATTCTGCCAGTGTAGTTCGTGAGGCTGCTGCTCGTAATCTGGCCATGCTTCTTCCACTTTTCCCAAACATGGATAAATATTTCAAGGTCAGCCTCACTATATTTGCTTCGAGGCAATCATGGAGAAGGTTTCTGACTTGAGACTTGGCTACAATGTAAGCTCTAGAACAGGTTGACAAGACATGGTCTAGGGAATGGAGCCTTTTATCATTACCATAATATGACAGTATTTTTTGAAAAAAAAAAAAGAATAATAATTATAATAAAGATTAAAAGTTGCTCCAAGTCTTTATTTTTTCTGTTGATAGGTGGAGGATATGATGTTTCAATTGGTGTGCGACCCATCAGGAGTGGTGGTGGAAACAGCTCTCAAGGAATTGGTTCCTGCCGTTTTGAAGTGGGGAAACAAATTAGATCATGTTTTGAGAGTTTTGCTTTCTCATGTTATAAACTCAGCCCTGGTATTTGTTTGACTTCGTACTGTCATTGCTCCCTTGTTACTTAGAATTTCATTCTTGATGAATACTATTTTTCTAAAGTAGAAATCATTGTCCCAATCTGCAGCGTTGCCCACCTCTTTCTGGGGTTGAAGGATCTGTTGAGTCAAATCTTCGTGTCTTGGGTGAAAGAGAACGCTGGAATATAGATGTTCTATTGAGAATGCTGACAGAATTACTTGCTTTGGTGCACAAGAAAGTAATTGAGACATGCCCCTTTTCATCCACTCTAGAAACGACCCAACCTGTGCTATCTACTGCTTTGCTTGAATTGTATGCTAGGTAAGCTTAGGAAGAATGGTTTATACCAACGGCCTATAGTCTTTATGTCACACCCTTACCATATGAGTGATTCATTTGGAAATCTATATGCTATTATGCCTTCTGCAGGACATGCCTAGCACATTTCCATGCACTGCTGCGGATAAGCTTTGTATGACTGCACTGTCTAAACTGTTACTGATCCTGAATTATTTCTATTTTTGTAGGGGGCAAGTTGAATGGGATGCCTTTGAATGGATCCATGTTGAGTGCTTTCCTAATTTGATACAGCTGGCTTGCCTGTTACCTCAGAAAGAAGATAATTTAAGAAGTCGAATTTCAAAGGTCACTTGCCTAACTTTTGAAGTTTTATAATTAATTATTTTGTAAGACTTCTGATCAAAGTTTGATTGTAGTTATTTCTGAGCTTTTACTTACATAACTCATTTGAATGCAGTTTCTGTTATTTGTTTCTGAAAGTTTTGGAGATTCCTACATGACATGCATAATGCTGCCAGTATTTTTAATAGCAGTCGGAAATGATGCCGATTTGACATTTTTACCTACATCCATCCATTCAAAAATTAAGGGTAATCGATAATTCAATATTTCTGTGATTTTTTGACATAATTACTATGTATTTGACTTTTCACTTGTAGCTTTGAGACCAAGATCTGCTGTTGCCGCTAGGCTCTCTACAATGTGTGTCCTTCCTCTTCTATTGGCTGGGGTTTTGGGTGCTCCAGGAAAACATGAACAATTAGCTGAATATTTGAGGAAGCTGCTACTTGAAGATAATTCCGTGCAGAATCCATCAACCAAGCACATTCCTGAGATTATTAATGCTATCCGCTTCATTTGGTATGATTTTAGCACCATAAACATTCTTAAAATTTATTGTATTGTTCTCCAATACTCATAATGAGCATTCTCTGTAATGCAGCATATATGAACAAAACCATGGTATGATTGTTAATATACTGTGGGAGATGGTTGTCAGCTCAAATGCGAGCATGAAAATAAATGCTGCTAAGCTACTGAAAGTTATTGTAAGCTTATTGTTTCCCTAATTCCTGGTTGCATCTCATACAAATTCCAAAACTAACACAGCGGCATTCATTCGTAGGTGCCACACATTGATGCAAAGGTTGCTTCAACACATGTTTTGCCTGCCCTGGTTACTCTTGGATCTGACCAAAACCTGAATGTTAAGTATGCTAGCATAGATGCAATGGGTGCTGTGGCTCAACACTTCAAAAATGAGATGGTAACCGTTACTAATATTTCTTCCTCGTTTCTGATTAAATTATGATGTTATGCTCATCATTTCAAATTGCTGATCAAATAAAATATCTTCCAGATTGTTGACAAGATCCGCGTTCAAATGGATGCTTTTCTTGAAGATGGTTCCCATGAAGCTACTATTGCTGTTATTCGCGCGTTGGTGGTTGCAGTACCACATACAACTGAAAGACTTAGAGATTATATCCTTAACATTGTTTCTAAATAAATTATGATGGGAAAAAGTGCTTGATGTCAACCATTGTCTCATTTACCTAGTTACTCGTATTTTGTTGGCTTTCAGATCTCTGAATTTTGCTGTTTCTCTTTAACTTGACACACATCTTTTGTCCAAGATTTCCCAACTTACAGCTATGCCAAATTCAGCCAGTGATTTGATGCGTCGACGGGAGCGAGCCAATGCATTTTGTGAGGCAATCCGAGCTCTGGATGCTACAGGTTTCATTTAAAAATTATTCTAATCTTGTGTCCAGAAACACTATTCAGCTATTTTTATTGTTCAAATAATGGTCTCAGATGCAGACTCATTTACACCCTTAAGCTAGCATACCATTTTTAATTTTCCATGAAAAATTTGTTTTTCTGATTCTTTACATTTCATTGCTTCTCCTGTAGATCTTCCTGCAAACAGTGTTCGAGATTACTTCCTGCCTGCTATACAGAATCTCTTGAAAGACCCAGATGCACTGGATCCAGCGCACAAAGAAGCCCTTGAAATTATTATGAAGGAAAGATCAGGAGGAACTTTTGAGACTATTAGTAAGGTGATGGGGGCTCATATTGGTCTTCCATCATCAGTCACCAGCTTCTTTGGTGAGGGTGGGTTGCTCGGAAAGAAAGAAACGGCAGAGCATTCATCGGAAGCTACCTTGTCTCCCAAAGCAGCTTCTCCATCGCCAGTAGAAGACACTAGATTCAAGCGGATCATGATGGGAAATTTCAGCGAGATGCTTCGTGGCAAGGCAAAAGCCCCAGAGGAAGGTCACAAACAATAAGATGTATTTCTGCATTGTCGTTCAGGCACATCTGGTCAAGGTCACTGTTGTTTCCCATATTTACAAACAACAACGAAGAAGATTGACCACTGTTGTTTCCTAAAGCTTATAGTCATTTTTATATATTAAAAAAAAATATTTTCCAGTCTTTACAGTGATTTTTCTTTAGATAGAAGAGGAAAATATAAATAAGTGTTTTACTGCAGGTTTGTGGTATTTTTGCTGTGTAATAATATATTATGAATTTACTAGGCCATATGTCGGGGACAGGAGAGGAGAGATTTGAATGAGTAGCACGGTAGATTTGTGAATTATATAATGAATTATCTTATGACTTATGTTTGATTTTTGTGCTGATATTTTATGGATTGGGAGACAACTCTTAATTTCTTATATGGATAGAGAAAGAACATTCTAAGAACTCAACTGGTTCTCTCTGGTATTGTTGATGTTAATCCAGAAGTTTAGAAACAATTTCATTCTAGTTTCTTTCTGTTGTACCACATTGTGGTTAGAAGAACTTGTAACTCTCGTCGCAAAGCTGATCCTAATGATAATTTAGGTTTGGATTTGGTAATGTGATTTGCCTTCGGTTCAGCCTCCAAATCAATCAAGGAAGAAAAAGAAAACATATGAATTATCTATGCTATTAAATTAAAAAATACATAATTTAGCGAAATTTGATTATTTTGTAATGAACAATTTTACCCTTTAATAAATTAAAAATAATTTATTTATGTAGTGAAACAAATATTTGAATAACTTTTTTATTTAAAAAACTAAATAATTGATATTTTTTAAAATAGTAGTTGGATAATTTTCAATACTATTTTTTTTTAATTATATATATGTATTAAATTATATCATATTTCTTTTTCAATAATTATTCATAAAAACAATAAAATTTTATAGAAATTATAAAATTGTGTGTAGTGTGTGTGTGATGTGTGTGTGTGTATATATATATATATATATATAATAAAATTGTGAATACACATTCTTCATAACAATGAGAATGAAAAAAAAAAATATCATTTCAAATGGTATAAAAATGTAACTAAAATGTTAATTAAGCCTATAAATTAAGATAATTACTTTTAAGATTGGACAATATTTGCAAGGATTTATAGTATATTTAAGTCAAACATTTTGTATTAGTTCTAAATTGTGTAAGGATGAAAAGAAAGACTAGTATTTTTCATACTGTATATATTTTAATTTATTATAATTATTAACTCAAAAAGTTAAAACATATTTTATTATTTTTATCCTTAGCGATAAAATCTTTGTTTTATGATATATTTTATAATTATTAAGTATTATATCAAATTAAGATAGGAAAAAATAAAGTATCAGCTCTAAGTGAAAGAGTTCAGTTAGTAAAAATACAATATTAAAAGCAAATTATTGAATGAAAAACTTAAAAATATTATAATCACCTTATTTGTATTAAAACAAAATATATATTACTTAATTAAATTATGTGTTTAAAAAATATAATCATTTCAATTTGAAATATTTTTTTTACTTTAATTATATTAATTAGTATTTTTCCTTTTTAGATTTGATCTAACCATAGTTAGTAATAAAAATTACAAAAAAACTGTTTGAAAATAATAGAAATAAAACTAAGCAAATACCTTTATATTTTTAATGATTAAAACATATTTAAATCTAGAAGTTTATTTAAAATTGAGTTAAGCAAAATTCATATTAAAATTAATTTTGAAACACAGGTAGCTTTTACAGTAAAGTGTGAGGTATACTAAGCAACTTATATTTTTGTCCTCAAGATTGTAGTCGCACCTCACCGACAACCACAACATATTATTACTACTGATGATTTTCAAAAGTAGTATTTTCCTTTTCTTATCTTATTTATTTTATTGTGTTTTTATCACTTTGTTCTCCATCAACATTACTGAAGGGATCTTTGCAGGCTATTAAAAGTTAAGGAGAATAAGAAACTAAGAGGAAGGAGGAGAAGAAATAATTGAATGAAAAAAGAAAAATTCTAATTGTTAAAGAATAAGTCGTTAATCGTCTCTTTCATTCTTCCTTTCTTCTCAAAAACTTTTAATCTCTTTCTTTTCAAAAATTGTTCCTTTCTGAAACTTTCCTTTGTACATACAGGAAAGATTCTTTTTCCATTTCATATATTCTTACATCCTTTCAATTTTACTTTCCTAATAACACAAAGAACAAAAGATGAGGGAAATTACTTTTATCACATTATTATTTAATCGTTTATTCACTTCTAAAATTTTATAATTCTTTTATATTTTATTCATGGATTTATTTATATTTCATTTAAAGTTTGGCTTATTAATTTTTTACTTATAATATTTATTATAATATTTATATATTTTTCTTTGTCTTATAAATAAATATGTTTATATTTTACTCACTAATATATACCAAATTGAAAAAATAATTTTTTTAGAAAATTACAGGTGTCCACATGGCACACATATTTATGCATACATTATTATGGTTGATTAAAAATAAAGTTGAATAGCTTTGTAGGCACCACAGTGTATCTGGTAACTAATGCTAACAGCAACAACTAACTGCTAACAACTCCCCTCTTCTTCATAAATACACTTGTATTTATTTAACTATAATATGTACAGTTACTTTTTTTCTTATTTATTTTAAATTTAAACTCATATGAGAAAGGAAATGCTTTAATTTTGTTAAATTAAGTATAAAAAAAATATTAATATCACGATATTTTTAAAAATTGAAGGACTGCATAGATCAATTTAAAAATGTTTTACTGCCTTTAAAATATTGTCTCTACTCATAAATATACGCAAATATAAAATGTTATATGTGAATAGTCGTTTAATTTTTTACATACTGAAATTGAAGTTTTGTTAGCTTCACTAATTGGATAAATTAAGAATTGAAATTTTTGTTAATAGAATAAAAACATTTATTTCTCTCTTTTCATATCATAGTGTTTAATTTTAAAAAACTGGAAGAACCAAAACGGATTAACAGGTTGAAAATATCAACTTAACCTGATAAATTTGAATAAATTAACATTATAGTTTATAACGCTGAAAAATTCCTAATTTGCTAATCTATTCTTTTAGTGAGCCATCGAAATATATATTTTTCTATTTGGATGAGCAAACTTTATGTTTATTTAAGAAAACCAAATTTAGTGGTAGTGAAAGTAACTATATGTTCGATATGTTATTATGTATTTTTAATAAATTCAAAATTCATTATATATGTAATATTAATTATCAATTTTATATTTAATAATTGAACTTTAGGAACTAAAATTCAATAACAGTGCATATTTAACTAAAAAAACTCTTCCTTAAGAAAAATTTCGAATGTGTCATCTTCAAATAAGGAATAAAAAAAATTAATAGTGCTATCATTTATCTTTTTAAAAAAATCATTGCTTTTCTTCTTCAACTCGCCCATAATTTAATAAACACTTTTTATTTAACTAGTTTCTAAAAGGTGTTGATTAAAAAACTAAAATATAATTTTTTTACTATAATATGTAAAAAGAAATACTCTTCTATAGTTTTTTAATATAGTATTATACGACTTTTCATAATATTATCAATAATAAGAGTTTTTAACTATATAACTCGTTATTTTACTGATTAGAAGTTTTTTTTTAAAGTTCGATGATTTTATCATAATTTATCTTTAAAATCACGGATTAAGTAGATGATGCTTTGTAAACTACCTTTAATTTCCACTCTTAAAGTAATATAAAACTATTTTTTTGTCATATAAAACAAGTTTTCAATCAAGAGTTTAAGAAGTATAAGTATATTAAAGTGTACCTACAGATAATATTATTATATTAATCTTAAGTTCGCTACGATCATCACATATAATATATTTTCTTCACACTGAAAAGATCTCGGTGGATTATATAAAAAGAGAATATCCAAAAACTATTTTTAATCTCGATTTCTAAAAGAATTAAAAAATTTGGTGTGGTTTATGAGGATTCTACATTACCTGTAATCTCAATTAAAAGTTTATTTTAGTAGGTCAAAAAATGTTTACCTTCCTTAAAAAGGTAAAACTTAAATGTAGTTTAAATGCACTCTGTTATCTAAACCCACTAGAACATTTCTTACAAATAAGAGGATAATAAAAACATATCAAACTCCATACCAAATAATATCTCAAATAAACTAACATTAAAATATTTGAGATGGAATAAAAAAAAGAAAATTATGAATCCAAGCTTGTAATAAATAATTAGATGCGTGTGTATGTGTAATTTTCGAAGTACTATGAGTCATAAAACATGTAGGGTCCATTGCATTGAAATTAGGGTCATCTGAATGGCACACTTCTTAATGCCACGAAATTTTCGGTGCTCTTAATGCAAAATAATTCTGAGTACTATCACTCCAACGCTCCTCCCATAAATGATGTGGGACATTTCTCATTTACTTCCCACCCACAGAACCATTATTATTAATTGAAACCAAACTACTAACCACACCCACTTACTCTTCACTTCTTCTTATATAATAAACCTTCCACTCCCACATTTTTTCATTGTGTGACCAAGTAACTGAGTTAAGAACCACTCCAAGGTTAAGGTTGTTGTGTTGTGTTGTTTTGTTTTGTTGCAAAGATGATGATGAAGAAGAGTGTTGTGTGTGCAGTGGTGCTTCTGGCACTGGTTCTGATCGATGTGGGACCTGTGGCTCAGGCTGCAACTTGCGTGGCGACGGAGTTGTCCCCCTGTGCTGCAGCCATCACTTCCGGCGGTGCACCCTCATCAGCTTGCTGTCAGAAGCTGAAGCAGCAGAAGCCATGCTTATGTGGTTACTTCAAAGACCCCACCCTTAAGCAGTATGTCAACTCTCCTAATGCCAGAAAGGTCCTTAGTTCTTGTGGGGTTTCCGTACCACGTTGCTGATCAAATATACCAACAAATAACACAGTTTAGTTTATATACACTTTCATTCCTATAAACCATCTTCTCACAGACATGTTCATGTTTGTCTGATGAAGATGTTTTATACTCGTGCTTTGTGTGTATGAATTAAGCTTATATACTATGTCACTCTACGTTTGTGTCATGTTATTATACTTTGCTGTCTTTGGACGTGTTCAGAGTTGTAGAGTTGAATATGTATGGTGTATACAGTACTAGTATACATGTTGTATTCACCAGGAATCATCTATGTCTATCTTCACACCTATAAATAAAGAAATAATGATGTTCAGAGTGGCATATATGTTCAGAAATAATGTTTAATTGCGCAAATAGATACACTTTATAGCACATTTCATCATGCATCAGAGACAGAATTCAGAATATTATAACTCTGGTCTCGTCTTTTAGGTCAATTAGTGTTGAGAAAAGGTAAAGCAACAACAAAGAGTTTCAAGGTCATGGTTATGGTTTTTTTATACTAAAAAAGTAAACAACAGAGTAATATTTATGTTTGTTTAAATTAAATGTTTTGTCGATATTTTTCTGTTGGCTCGTTTGGAGAAGAGTGGAGTTGGAAATAAAGTATTGTGGGAAGGGGGAAATGAAGAAAAAATATAACAGCAAATTATATTGATACCTCCTAATATTTTCACAAATTACACTGACACTCTAATTAAATTATTGAACAGTTTCCTTATTAATTGAAAATGTTTAAATAAGTTGTTAAATTAAATTGTTTTGATTGGATATTTGATCTTATCGTTTTTTTTTTAATTAAGTCTGTACATATGAGACGTTATATATAAAGAATTAGTTTTTAGTCATTTTAAATCTTAAAAATAATACTAGAGATATAATTTTTTTAGTTTAAATATCGAATTAAAATATCTACTTTAAAAAAGTCTAAAAAATTAAAGAATGTCAGAGAAAATTGTAATTTATAAGATTAAATTAGTCAATGAACCATGAACATAAAATAGTCTGGGTGGTGTAGTTGGTTATCACGCTAGTCTCACACACTAGAGGTCCCCGGTTCGAACCCGGGCTCAGACATTATTTACTTTGTTTTTTTCTTGCTAAAACTACTAACCCATTTTCCCTAAATTCAACGTCCATTATTTGATTTCTTTTAATTTTATACATCCTTGTTATAACTTTACATTCTATTTTGCCGTTTTTAATTATAGTGTCAATTATTATATTTTGACGCATTTTATGTAACTAACGAGCATTATACATCAAATTAGTATAAGGTTTTAGGGTTTTCAAATGTTAGGAAGTATTGTAGACAATATTTTTCAATAAGGTTTCCAAAGTTAGTTTTATATTCAAAATATGATATGATAACGAGAAGATAAAATAAGTAGAAAACATATTTAATAAAAGCACAATGAACATTAACGTGTGTGAGGTATAAAATGACAAAATTATGATTAAAATATATCATGGTGGGGTTTATTATAATGAAGATGATGTTAATATTAGTATTGACAGCAATTATCAAAATGTTGACTATATGAATGGTGAAAATATAATTGGAATGATATTAATAATAAAAAGAATTATGTAATAGTGGTAAGTACAAGTAAAAATAATAATATTGTGATCAAAGATTATATATATTAATAATTTTGATTTTTGATAAACATATAATTTAATTTTTTTTACAAAGATAAAATTTGATATTTGATAAAGATAAAATTTTATTTTCGATAAAAATAATTTGATGTTTTTTATAGAACTTTTGAATTAATATTTGATAAAGATAAAATTTATTTTTTCTTATAGAGATAGAATTTGATATTTAATAAAGATAAGATTTGATTTTTCAAAAAGATGTACTAGATTTTTGTTAAGATAAAATTTGAATTTTAATAAAGATAAACTTTGATTTTTGATAAAGATAGAATTTATTTTTTTGATAAAGATAAAATTTGATTCTTCATAACAACACAATTCACAAATAAACTAAATTTTATTTGAAATATTTAAACCATTTAATTAATATTTATTTATAAAAAATTTCCCAATAATTTTATTTTATTTTTTCTATTAATTATTTAAATATTTTAAAAAATTAAACATAAATTTTTAATTCAAATAATAATTTTATAATTTATTATATTTTTTCATGCAATTTCAATTTTACTATAAAAATACAGTTACTAAATTATTATAATTTATTCCACCAAATTTAAATTTTATCTTAATTTTAATCAACTAACACTTAAAAAAATTATTAATAATTACAATTGTTGCAATAACTTATATAATAAAAAGTGTTATTTCATAAATTGAAAACTAAAGAGGTTTATTTAGAGAAATAAAAAAACAATAAAATTTTAGTGGGATAAAAATGTGGGACTAAATAAAAGTATAAAAATAATATAAGTGAATAAATATAAGATTGAGGAAGTACTTTCTTAACATTTATCTCTAATTATAGGATATTTTGAGATTATGATTGAGTTATCTCTAATAAATAAAAATTATAGTAATTGATAATAGATTAATTATTATATAATTAACTATTATAAAAACACCATTAATCCATATAAAGTAAATTGAATGAAACTAAATTATTAATTATCACAAAAATACCATTAATTGTTATAAAATAAATTGAATAAGATTAAATTATATCAATAAGATTAAATTATCAAATTCATTTCAATCTGGTACTAATCTGGGGCAAGAAATATATTATCACCAATGTTTTTAATTTCTAAGCAACTTTATTTATTTCTAATATCAGTCTTTTATAAGAAAAAATTAAAACTTTCAATAGAGAAAATAACGAATTTATTTAATAATTTATTGTTACTTTTAATTTCCTAGTGCGAAACATTTCCTTATAGAAAGTATATTATAGAAAGACATTTTATCCTATTTGGTGCATGTAAATTATTATTTGATCTTACAATTGTCAACCATTCCAAATAAGTTTTTAATTAAGAACTTTTATGTGAAATTAATTACTAATTGGATAAAGTTATTACGTAGGCAGTGACGAAGCAAACTGTATGGTGTATATTGGTAGTTGCACTTTGTCTTTTTCTCTCTTAATCACGTCACGGTCAATATTGTTACGCTCTCAACTAAAACCATCACTCCGATGCATATAATCATAAATAAAACAAAGACTACAAAACACCGTTTTATTCGAACGTGGAAAAAGTGGATAAGCTCTACAAATTCTCATCTATCTCTCCATAATATTAATATAAATAATAACCACATGTTAGTATAATAACTTAATTATAATCCAACCCAATTATCTAAATACTACTTTGACCCACCTAAGTGCCACGTTCTGCTCTGTTACTAAAATAGTAACTAAAGGTGTATTATTTTTCTATCTGCAGAAATATTCTTATCTTTTCCCAGAAATATCGGCTAAAATCTTTTCCGCTTTTTAAAATGAATATAATTTTAAAATTATCAACGTGGATTACAAATAATATTTTATAATATTTTACAATATCAATCTAGACCAGACCAATGTAACATACATATATTTTACAATATCTGTCAATAAATATCATTCAAAATATTGAGTATAATCCCTAACATGAAACATATATTTCAAAAGATATTTACATTAAAATCATTTTAAGATTAAATATTTTTATTTAAAAAAATATTAAAATCTTTTTCTTCAGTTGCAACTCATTCTTATACATTTTTATCGTTAAAAAACTGTTTCTCAACTAGTTGTGAAGATAATAAAAATAATAGAGATAATAAAAATAATAAAAATATTGGGGTTTATCATAGGCGCCGCCTCCGAGATTTAAGCGAAAAAAGATAGAATTTTGATTTTTAAAAGAAACGTGGGTAGCAACCTAATAAAGCACATGAAAAGAGCAAAACGAAATTAAAAGCTGTGAAAACGTTGTTCCTACGCGGAGGGACGAGAAAGTTTGCTTGTTTTTCTGTGCCTGTGCGACTTCCAACGTTGTTTTTTTCAGTATATATCCCTTCCACCCCATCAGCAATAACTCACAAAATCTTCAGTTTCATCATCGCTCATTAATCATCATTTTAAAATCCCTAATCCTATTCCTCATCCTTATCCAAATCCTATACCATCGTTATAAATATAGTGCCTCCTCCTATCCCTCATAATATACGCATCATAACCGTTATCAAATCTCCATCGCCACCACAATGTCCACCGATCTCTCCGTCATTCTCCCTCGTGTTCTCATTGTCTCTAGACGAAGCGTTCGCAAGAACAAGTTCGTTGATTTCGTCGGTATGTTATGTTTCCTCCTTTTTCTTTCATCTTTCAATCAAATCTACTTTAGTGCAATTGCAAATCGTCGATAAATTATTCTTAATTATTTTTCAATCATGTGAGTGAAATTAACATGACCCTTTTTGACAAAATGTGTTTTTTCAGGTGAATATCACCTGGATCTTATAGTAGGGTATGGCGCTGTGCCAGTGATTGTTCCTCGTGTTTCTGGGGTGCACATGTTGTTGGAAAGCTTTGAGCCGATCCATGGCGTGCTTCTGTGTGAAGGGGAAGACATTGATCCCTCGTGGTATGAAGAAGATACCTCGGGGCTTTCACAGGAGGAATTGGAAGAGATCAGAAGGCTCCATGTGAGTGACACAGCCATTGATAAAGAGAAAGATTCGATTGAGTTGAGTCTCGCGAAGCTGTGCCTGGAGAGGAATATTCCCTATTTGGGAATCTGCAGGGGGTCACAGATTCTTAATGTAGCATGTGGGGGTACCCTTTATCAGGACATAGGGAAAGAGCTTTCAGTGAAGTGTCCAGAGAGTGAAAGGGTGGAGCACATAAACTATGACAATTATGATGGGCATAGGCATGGTGTGGAAGTGGTTGAGGACACCCCTTTGCATCATTGGTTTAAGGATTCTTTGGAAGAGGGAAAAATGGATATTTGTGTTAATAGCTATCATCATCAAGGGGTCAAGAGATTGGCACAACGTTTTGTTCCAATGGCCTTTGCACCTGATGGTTTGATAGAAGGGTTCTATGACCCTGATGCTTATAATCCAGAAGAGGGTAAGTTCATTATGGGATTGCAATTTCACCCTGAGCGTATGAGGAAGCCTGATTCGGATGAGTTTGATTACCCCGGATGCCCCTTTGCTTATAAGGTTTGAAAATATTTGATTTTCTTTCAAGATCTGTTTTAATGTTATTGATACATTGGCTATAGCAGAGTTAACATTTGCAAATTTCTTTGAAACTGCAGGAATTTGTAAAGGCAGTTGTTGCTTATCAGAAGAAGTTGAACAACTTAACACAAGTCCAAAAGCCTATTAAGCTTAACAAGGAAATGGAAAACAAAAGGAAGATTATAATGCGTAGTTTCTCACTTGCCAAAAACCTCTACAACGCTGGTCGTGGAACCAATTCCACCAAAGACTCCGAACTTGAAGTTGGGGCAGAGTTTCTTGAGGTATTAACTTGCACAACCAGGATAATTAAACTATTTTTCTCAAATAAACAGAATTCAGATACAACTTATATTTTTTTGTGTTCTGTTCTAAGTTAGAGTTATTAGCAGTTTTGTTGATTTCAAAATAACATTAAAAACACTCAAATAACTATGTCGGAATTGTTTTCTTAGACAAGGAGAAGCAACAACAGAATAACATGTTACGATGATTATTATGTAAGTGCAATTCAAATAACAGAGGATGTAAAACCTGATGATTATTATGTGAGTGCCAATCAAATAACAGAAGATATAAAACCTCATGAACAGTCATATTTTTATATCTTTCTCACTGTCACATTATGAAGTACCTATTACATGCATACATTGCATCATTTTTGCTTGTGTAAGGAATATGATGTTTATCAGTTTGTTATTTTATTTATATCTGAGTATTGGTTAATGATGAATTTGCAGTCAAACACAGCCTTGAGTGAGCAGCAAGAGAATAGGCTAAAGCAAATGGGTGCAACGGTTAGGAATGGAGGATCATACATACAGAGATTGAAGCTGAATGAGGAAAGAGAAAAGATGGCAAGAGCTGTGATGGGGAAGATGTCAGTGGAACAGTTATCAGAGCTCTTGTCTTTCTATCACAGTATGGGGCAGATTTGTTCAGATGTATTGGACATAAAGATGCATGGCCTTGTCTCTCAATGACTTAACACTTCACCATTTTGTTCCTTTCCTTAATTCATCATTCAACACAACCAACTTTTGTTTGTTTGTTTGTTTCCTTGTTGCTTGTCTTTTAGGTAGGGGAAATCAAGGCTTCTCTTTTTGTTCTTTTCTTTGAGTCTCATTAGATTCCTTGTATACATCAAATATGAATTCCCTATGTAAAGAAAAGAAAGTTTCAAGAGCCAAATGTTCAAGAAAATCAAAGTTTCATTGTTTATTTTTTTTTTGTATTTAAAAAACTGCTATCATCGTATCTTATTTTCATTTCAACTTATTTTACTGTAATTTCTGATTAAAAAAATATATCCTAAGGGTATTGGTCAGTAGAACTTAATGTCTCTTTTATTTTTTGCATTTACAACCTTATTAAAATTAATTTTAATTTCCAATTATTAGGTTAAAATTATTATACTCGTAATTTCAAGCAACATAACCATATTCAAAATAATATAATTACTACTACTTTTTTAATTTTCTTTTCCTTTTAGGAGTGAACTAGAGAATTTGTTTCTTTGCCTGTAGAGGAAATATTAATTTCCGAATTATGAATAATAGAAACAAGGATATTCTCTCTTGATTTTCTTGGATAAAATTGGAAATCCATATTCTGGAGACGTAACAAAATATTCATACAAATAACTCGTCAATATCACAAATAGAAAATGGACCATGTTTTGATATTTGAATGTTTTATTATTTGTTATTCAAATATCTAAAGAATAGTTAATTTTATATTATCTCATGGCATTTTATAAAATTTAGGTCTTAAACTTATCAAGTATCGCTTAAAAAATGCCTAAACCATGGAACTTGTGGGAGCACAAGCATTTTTGGAATTAGGTGCAGAACACGTGTTTATTTTTATTTTATTTTTTTGGTAGAAAAGACACCTTGCGTGTGATTGAATGATTCCAAAATTAATTTGGACTATAGTGGATAATACTAAAGACATTATTTATGCTTATTATAAAAAAATTAATAATAGTATTAAGCATACCATTTTTCTTTAATCTTTTTAATATGTAATAAATTTTAATCGAAATTGATTTTTCAACGCATAAAAGTGTATCGAAAATTAAAATTAGCCAGTATTTTAATGAGATTACAGAAATAAAAATGTAGTAAGAAAGTTAAAAAACACGCCCCCGGTGTTTTGATTTTCATCCAACCTGTCGGTGAGATTTTTAGTTTTAGCATGCATGGTTTGATGTTTTTAAGGGCCTTATTTACATTTTACGATCAAAGAAACAGAAATTACTTAAAATAAACCTTAAATTTGGGACAAAGTTTATTTACAGGGAACACACATACCAATTAATCATCGTAATGAAATTAAGTAACAGTAAAATTAAGGGCAGCTTTCTTTCTTTGTAGAACAAGGGCATCTTCATCACTTTATAAAAAAAATAGATCAAGGAAAGGTAGTTGAAATTGTTTCAATTTTTTATACTTAAAATTTGCGAAGTCAACTTAACAATCGAAACTTTTCCTTAAATCACAGTCACTGCGGTAAAGAATCTGCAGAATATGTCTTAGAAAGCAAAGTCAAGTGGGTGTATTTTTATTTAGGATGTGAAATTATTATTTTCCATCTTAAATACTATTTCCTTCTCTTCACTCACATTCTCTCCTTCAAACATTTCCCTGCTGACTTTTTCTTTCAACTCTCCAATGGCTTCCCACAGTCTTCACCTCCCTCTCATCACTATACTTCATCACTCAATTATCATCCTCATACTCATCAACATACCTTCATGTTCAAGCTCCAACGATGCTTACATGAACTGCCAAAATCTGATAAGCTGTGGCAAAATAACAAACATCGGTTTTCCATTCTGGGGAAAGAACCGCCCAAAAGAGTGTGGCCACCCTCTCATGCAACTCACATGCCAAAATGAGATCGGCTACATAAACATTAAGGGTGTCCAATACCAGGTTTTGGAAGCCAACCCAGATAGCCATACTTTGAAAATCACTAGAGAAGATTACTTGCAAGACTTGTGCCAACCAAAACATGTCAGCACCACCCTTGACACTCAGATCTACGTTTATGACTCATCCTATAATAATCTTACCCTTTCCTATGCTTGTAACTCTTCTCCCATCTATATTCCTTGTAATGAAACTTCTGGGGAAAAAGTTTATCCTTTGTTTGGGTCACTTCCTCCTGTGTCTTGCCAAACAAGTGTGGTTGTTCCGGTTCCTCTATCATTGGTGGATATTGGTACTTTCAACACAGTACATCAGGCAATAAAAGAAGGGTTTGTGGTGAGATGGATAGTAGGTGTTGAAGATTGTGACAGGTGTGAAAGATCAGGTGGAGTGTGCGGTATTGAAGGGTCTTCACAGCAAACAACATGTTACTGCAGTGATGGACCTTGTCCTAATTTCTCACCAGATATCAAAGCATCGTCAGGTACGTCTAACTTCATTGAGAATTGATTTTTCTGCTTTGTTTTTGACGAGGAACTAAGTTAATTTTGGGATCAAATGTTCATCTAATCCGGACATGTCACTTAATTTTCCTTAATCCATCCTTTGAAGTTTGAACTGTGATTTAGTTACACTACAATATCCTCTGCCTGATTTTTTTTATCAACCATAATAAATGAAATACATACTAAGGTTGTTTATTGGAAAATTATACTTTTACATCGCTGTTCACTAATTACGTTTATTTAATACTTATTTTTTAATAAAATATTATATAATAACAAAATAATAATTTATTTTAGTGTTAAATGATTATATTTTACTGGATAACGTGTTTACTTGAAGTCTTTGTTTATTTTGTGGATTTCCAATTCCTTGTCCCTTAGCGGTAGGCAGCTCTGCAGTCTACCAATGACATATTTGGAAATTGTGGTGAGAATGAAAGGAAATAGGGAGGGAAGAGAGGGGATGGAAAAAGATATATCTTTCTCTATCCTCACTTGCCGTCAAGCCAGTCAGCAATTCTAACGCGGAGCCTCAATTTTCTCCATCAAACATTAAAAAATGAATGACGTGTCACTAATTCTTGTGTTGACTATTACTATTCTATTTCTCATAGTAATAGTATAATACATTTCCTCAGAACCTGACAAGTTATGAAGATAACTTTGATAATTCCTATCATTTTTCAAAGGATGCATCTTGACTAATTATGCTGCTTGGAAGTCCGAAATTGCATGCTACTTGTTAGCTCACATTAGCAATACTAAAAATTAACTTTTACTTTTTCACCATAAGTAAAGTTTAGGAATTACGTTTCTAATCTCATTAATTGGATTTGGAATCTGACTAACAAAATGGTTGTCTATAACTGGCTTTTCTAACCTGTCTTTTTATTTCGATTTGAAATGTAATTAACAAAATTAGAGTTCTCACATAGAATATAAAGCATAACTAACTACTCTAAGTGATGTACAATATAAAAACAAATGTTAAATTTAATGTAGAAAAAACAATGAAGTCCACGACTTACAATATGGTTTCAATTTTTTAGCGCGGTCAACTGGAAGCAGACTTGTGGAAATTTGAAATGAGACAAAATAGTGTAACAACGTTATTCCACAACTGCATCTAACATAAGCTAAGGTCACATAATCACACCCAAAATAAATAATAAACAAATAATCATGCTTACATGGTAATTTCCTAGTTGCCGTTTGGTTCGGGTTTCTTAGAAACATCAAGCTTTGAAATTTTCATGCATTGAAAAGGAAACATCAAATATCAAGAGTTCCCAATATAATAATCTACGCGCTACTTTACTCA
>Ga0209489_102180_pt1 | contig 40096 bp, 20 predicted proteins | sample SiratrowhiteBW_FD_187527 | JGI IMG/M metagenome (GOLD analysis project Ga0209489, IMG submission 187527) | Root nodule microbial communities of legume samples collected from California, USA - Siratro white BW (SPAdes) (version 2) | ecosystem: Host-associated > Plants > Roots > Nodule | place...
TTTTTTTTTTTTTTACATAAACAAATGCAACATAAAAATATATGTGAATAAAAAAACTAACAACAAATATTAAAACCGTAACAAAAAAAGTAAATTTTGTACAAACTCAAATAATTTTTTTAAAATAGGTTTAAAATTTAAGATTTAGAGTTTATAAAAGATTTATCAACTAAACTAAACTAATGATCTCATGCGAAAAATGAACTGTATGACCATGTGAAAAAAACCAAACTAATATATTATTTAATAGATACTTTTATTTTAAAAATAAATTTATATTAATGTATGATGAATTGAAAATTGTAAGTAATAGACTTTAATAACCTATTTCGTACAGCTATAAGTTTACTTCAATATCATCCTATTATTTTAAAGTTATCAATTAGGTCCTGCCTTCTAAAAAAACATAGTAATTTAGTCATTTTCATTAAATTAGCCAAATATCGTTGAGAAGTCTAAGAACGTGACAAGTGCATTATTAATGTATTAGTGACATGCTACACAATCACATAAATTACGTCATCACTTTCTTAATACACCAATTTGACGAAAAATACTAAATTGCTATTTTTTAAAAAAAAAAAAACCAAGTGTGATCTAGTTGAAAATTTCAATAATAGAATGACAACACTGAAATTATAGCTTAAAAATACTAGAACAAAATACGCATTAAGCATTAATAAATTTTTGGTAATGAAGATAGAATATATTTTTCAGAATATTCTATATAACCATTGAAAATTAAAACGTGATTAAATAACACATATAAATATATATATATATATATATATATATATAAGTAAATGTAACTAATAACACTATCATTATTCCAATATACATATACTATAAAGTCTCACTTGATTCCTTCAAACAAGCAATAATCCATCCATAAGTCAAACAAATGAATTTAATAAAAGAACTAATGACTCATTCAAACAATGTACCAAATCTGCACCTCAACCTTTGCAAACCAAACATGTGTAACCAATATTAAGTATCCATCAAAGGGTCATTATCATGTAGGTAGTTGAAGCAACATGGTCCCAAAGCACATGATAGCAGATATATTCATGAATGCACTCTTTGAATTGCCTTCAAGCTTGTCTCACTAGTGTCCTGCAATTAGACCTGCATGCCTATAACTTCTGCTAACTGTCCAAAAATATACACAGAACCAAAGGGTTGCAATCTATCAGTTTTGTTTAAGGAGAATCCCATGATCCACCACTCGTGTGGTCAACACCTTCGAATTTTTAATTATCATTACTTGCCGCAATTTAAGTTTCAATATTTCTCATTTTAACTACAGGATGTTACCTCAATATGCGGCAACTTTGCTGCTATATATATATATATATATATGTATATATATATATATATATGTATATGTATATGTTTGGAATGATTTTGACCATATCAGTAGCTACATCAGAGAATATCTTTTGTAGCTATTCTCAATGCAGCTAAGTCAAAGTATCCAGAAATCTGGTGGTTCCCAGCTTATTTGATTATTTTTTTTCTCTCTCATGTTGTGATTTTTGAGTGATATACATTGCATGCTATAGACATATGTGGGATTATTTTATATTTCTTTACGTGGGTTCATTACTTTATACTCAAAAAGTATAGAGAAAAAGGCACATTATTAATATTGTACTGTTGCTTCTGATAGTGATGCTTCTAAGGGGCAGAACAACTTGGCCAAAAGCGAGTGATCATGCACAGAAGAAAAGGGATTTTTTCAAACAGGGAAAGAAATTGATTCTGCTTTCAAGATCATGGATTTGTTTAAGCATTCAACAGAGGAATATTAATAACACTGCCACACTACTGCTATATGCATCAGCTTCTGGTAATGAATGAATAAAATAAAATTTTGTAAGTGCTTTTGAATGAAAATTTTGTTCACTTTTCTCGCAACACTGGAGTACCTCCTTTTCTTATATTTTTAATGATTCATAAAAATAGATTAAACACGTAGATAAAGAAATACTTAATTAATCAAAATAGAATAGTATTAAATTTTAATTAATTTATTGTCGTTTAATACTCTGGTTTCTGATGCTGGAGCTAATACAAATAAGAATATATTTAAAAAACTGCTAAGTGGACTTTAAAATTTTAAAAATTTTAAGATAATCAACAAGCTAAAACGTCTAAAATACAAAAGAAATGTAGGAAAATAAAAGAAAAACCTATTTAAAATGTTTGATAAGATTAATAATTTAGTAACTAACAAGTTAATTTAACGAGTATTTTAAAGAATTTTATTTTAGAACTTTTAACTTATAAATTATTCTTTTACTATTATCGATTATATTTCAATACGTTTCCTTATTGTCCTTAATTTTATTTTACCTATTGTTACATTTCAATCTTAAAAATACAATTAATTATTGTTGTACCATTGTTACTATTTGTTGAATTTCTTTTTTATTTTTATGTCTTTCAAATTTAAAAAGGGTTAACTTTACAAATTGAAGTAATAAATGTTCATTACATGATGATATTTGAAAATTACACAAATAAAAAATTATAAGCGAGAAATTCAAGGTAACAGTGATTTAAATTAATAAATAAATAAATATTTTTTTAGAAATAAATAAAATTTAAATTTGATTAATACTCGTTAGATCAACTTCTTCAAAAAAACATAAAATAAATAAAAGTACTTAAAAATTTAATAAGGATTTAATTATTTTTTAAGAAATATTATAATTATAATCATATGATAATATATTTTGTTTTAAAACATAAACTTTATTTATATAATTATATCTTATTATATCTTTTTATTTCATTTTTATACATTAGTTAGATTATCAACTAATTTATCAAACATTTGTAATCTAATGAGCTAGTTGATCAGAACTTATAAATTAGAATCATCAACTATAATGCAGGAGCAATCCTTTCCCGTTACGTTACTATTTGTATTAGTATCCATTATTATACAGATTACATTTTTTAATAATAATTGGATTAATTATAGTAATTTGTATTATAATTAATTACATTACTTTCAAGAAACAACTTGTGTTTTGATTCAGTTTCAATTTAAAAGAGTTATATATTACAATTAATTCGATTGCTATTATAAATATAACCATTAAAGTAAATTTCAAGTAATAGTGTTTATTATTACTCTAGAAAACCATATGAAATTTGAAAATCAAAATACTGACTAAGGATATAACCCACATCTCATTGTGATTATTTTAGAAAGAGACAACTTTAACATCTATTTATCACCCCATAACCAGTAATACTAATCCACAATGTATATTTTTTTTTCTTATCTATTAAAGTAATACTAAAGTAGTACTTTAGTAAATTTGGACAAGGAATTTTTTTCGGAAATTAATAACTAATTTCGTTAAATCTTAATATGTCTAGTAGTATAACAATATGTCTAGTAGTAAATTTAAAGAAAGACAATTATGAAATATGAACAAGTATATTAAGATAGTTAGATGCATGGTGTTTTACTATTGGAAAAAAGTTATATTTTATTGTTCAATCATTATGAATAAATTAATATACTATTTTTTTCAACTCACACCAAAAAATAGAAAAAAAAATTACCTGACAATAAAAAATTTTCAACCCTATAAGATTTTAACACTACTTACTCTATTAGAAAAACAGTTTGATCACCTACTCAAACAAATTTTGGAAAAATATAGAAAAAAAGTAACAGTTATTAAGAAAAAAATAGACTCATAAAGAAAGAAAAATGATCTCATATGCGAACTTTTGAATCTAAGAATTTTAATCAATTATTAAATCATGATGGCTTTAAAAAGTGTTTTTCTATCTCAAGCAACATAGATTGAGTTATGAATATAATTTTATCAAGTTTACATGTGGTAAAAACTTTTTATATGGTAATTAGTTGTTTAAAGTTCATATCTATTAGATGTAAGATTACGTGAATAATATAAATTAATTACATTTATCATAATCAAATGTAGGTTGATACTTTAAACTTGTATGGTTTCTATCTAATTATGTATTGTAAACCTTGAAAACCGGTTGAAAAGTAAAAAATGACAAGATATTAGTAATTATAGTTGAAGACCGATAATTAAAAAATATAATTAAGAAAAAATGCAATTTCTTCCTGCACCCCTTATTTACTTCCTGCACCGATTAAGGAAAGGAAATATTTCACGTAGATTCATATACAAAAGGTAGGAGGGTTTTCAGTGCCAACTGTGTAATGTTGACGGAGGGGTTGCGGAAGTCGTCATCATTGTAAGAGGTGTTTATTGAAGCTGTTTGAATGTGTATACGTCAATGGAGATAAACGTGTTTGTTACCTGTGTTTTCACAGTTTGAAGGATTGTTTGAAGCATGATGTTTTGTTGTTTGATTTTTGGTAGTAAAGTTTGTTGGGTTATGCAAGACTGTTTTCTGCTTCTTCACGTGCTTCCAAGCCTTTTTAAGGCATTTTTTAAATTTTCAAAAATTCTAACACTGTCTTTTTTTTTTTTTTTTTTTTTTTTTTTTTTGTCTTTTCAGTTCTGGAATATATATTTGGAGGTGAAAATATATTATAGAACAATTTATTTCAAAATATATTAATTAAGTTCTCGAAATGAGCATTTCTTAAGTCAATAGTAGTGTTCCAAATTATTCTATAATAAATTTGAGGATTGAGAATGTGTCACAGAATAATTCATTTTGAAATTTGTTGATTGAGTCTTGGAATTAGATATTTAGTAAATCAATATTTTAAAATTAGTTATTCTGGATTGGATTTTCCATTGTATTATTATTTTGGAACAGTGTTTGGTAACTCAAAGAATTGAAATAATCTGATCTAAAAGTTAATATATAGTTTCAGAACTGCTCATTGTGGAACAGGTTTTTTTTGAGTTATGGAAGATTCTAGAACAATAATCTCCGAAATTGAAGATGTTGGGATATTTTTGTTTTACATAAGAATAATTTGGATAATTTCAAAAATTTTAAGGGTGCTTGAAGAAGCAGTAGTTTTCGGATGGTTTGAGGTAGGTTGATAGTTTATGGAGGGTTTTTTTTTTTTTTTTTTTTTTTTTTTTTTTTAATGTTAAGGCAGTCTTGTTGGAGCTGTAGAAGACACGATTGCAATTGTGTTTTTCTCAGTTAGGAGATTTCGAAAGAATTATGGAATTCTGTTTTTGGAAGTTTTTTTTTTTCACTTGTATAGTTATATTTGGAATGAAATTTTCGGAAAAAAAAATGCATTTCAGAACTCAAATTGAACTTACTTCGGAATTGATTTTTATATTTTTAAAATTCATTCTCTGAAAGTTATTTTTACATACCAATTCTATAAGTCATTTTTATACTCTCAAAATTCATTCTAAAATGTTATTTCCAGAAGCTATTTTTTCAACCTTAAGGGTTGGTATTTTAAAAATATAATGGATACAGGAAACAAAAAACAATTGCTAATAAAAAAAAATACATATCCATTATATTTTGCATGTTAACCTTAGGGTGCATTAATTAAAATCAATAATAAATTAAAAAACTAATAAAATTCTAGATTTATTTTAGAAATCTAATTTAACTTAAAAATATAATTTAAACAAATATTTTCCAACAATACGACCTCCATTGTAATTTGACTGTCTTAATTTTTTAAATTAAAAAATCCGAAACCAGACCGTTTATTCAAACTTAAATATTTAATCATTATGAGGCGTTAATAAAAAAAAATTCAACCATGAATTAATGAAAATAAATATATTGTTCACCGTTGTAAAAATTAGAATTTATTACTTTTTCTTTGTTTAAAATTCAAAATTAACAAGGCTATTATTGTCCATAGATTAAAGTAACGATCACATTGCCACGTCACCAATATATGAACCTTTAGAAAACGGCTCCTCCCTTCCTATCCTTATTCCTGCAACTGGATTTCTTACCATTTACGAAGTTAGTGAATCGTAGCCGTTTATATTAATCGAACGGCACATATATTATACCGTAAATTGGAATTAAAACATGCATTTGATATCTCAGAGCCGCCGATCCCCATCCGAAGGTCATAATTCTCTGATTGAGCGAATGCATTATAAATCAGATGCACTTGACATGATTCTCCGGTTTCCCTCCCAAAACCGATTCGATTCTCACACTTTTAGACCCTTTGTCACTCTCAAAAATCCGTCTCTTCAAATTGCATTCCAATTTCCGAAACCCTAAAAAGTTTCCCAATTCCTTGTCTTCCTGTTGATCCTGTAGGTCTGTTTTCCCCTTCAATTTTTACAATTCAGCTCTGTCTTGTTTCTCAGAAAACAAAGGGTATTAAAAAAGACAATTTTTTATTTGGAGCAATGGGATTTGAGCATTTTCAAAATTTTTGAATTTCTTTATGTAATTTTTCTTTGTCTTATACCATAAGAGAGATAAGACAAAACACTCTTTTTGCAATAAACAACTATTAGACGGGTAAGCATGTATGTAGTACGAACGTACATACGTATACGTATATGCGTATGCGTATGTGTATGGTGTATGTGTATGTGTATGTGTATGGTGTATGGTGTATGTGTATGTGTATGGTGTATGGTGTATGTGTATGTGTATGGCCGTATACGTGAACAGAGATCGTGCATGATGCATTTGATATATCACATTTGTGAAACGTGCAACAAATTTCGAGTGACTTACTTGTGCTCATTCTATGCAGAAGAGAATTTTATTCTATGTCGTTTTTTTTTTGCACCCCTCTAGAGCTTTAAGCTTAGATGTAATGGAAAATTTCAATGTTTTATTTTATTTTTTTTGTGAGCATATTTATATATATACATGTTATACATTTTCTAATAATAACATTGGTTTTATTTTTATTTTTTTCAGCATACTTGTTCCTATGTTCAGCAATCGTAAATTTGGTCAACAAGAAACAACATGCCATTTGTTGCTGAAAGAACTCCAGGTTCTGTCCCTTATCTAATTTGTGAAGAATCTCTCTTGCTTATTATCATGTTTTTTCTCTAACAGCTTATTCTAGAGGAGTTTGGACTAACATTGTTTATTTTCTGTTTGCTTGATACTTTTGCGTGGAATGTCAGATAATATGGGATGAAGTTGGAGAGTCTGATTCTCAAAGGGATGCAACGTTACTGGAAATAGAACAGAAGTGTCTGGATTTGTATAGAAACAAAGTGGATGAAGCCAAACTGTATAGAGCACAAATTCAGCAAGAAATTACCGATTATGTGGGAGAAATTGCTGGCATTTGTGCAGCATTGGGTGAACAATCACTACATGTAAGTATTGTTGGAACTCTAGAATTTAGTGTATTGGATATTTTCTTGGCCACTGGGAGACTTTACAGTTGACAAGCTTTGATTGGCGTGTCCTCAGTTTGATCCAAAGTCTTGTGGAAGCTTGAAGAAAGCACGTGAAAAGGTGGTTTCACAACTTGAGGAGATGCGCAAGCTGAAAACCGAAAAGAAGAAACAGTTTACAGAGGTCTTACATCTGTTGAAGAATATCTCTATTGAGCTTCATGGCTCCGAGGTGCTTGATGCATATTTAGATGAGAACAACTTGTCTTTGAAAAGGCTAGAGGAATTGCAGAAGCAATTACTTGAATTACAAAATGAAAAGGTTGTCTTTTCTGCTGACTTATTTATTCAAACTTTTGATACACCGAAATGCATGTTGTTCATGATATGTTCAGGAATGCTGCAACGCATATTGTTAGTGGTTGAATAAATTTAGGTGAAGGATTGGAGCTTTCAAACCTATTCTTACAATCTTATCATAAGAAAGAATAACTTTCATACATTAATTTCTATGTGATTTTGCAGGCTAGTAGACTGAAGCAGGTGTCTGACCAACTCAACACTCTCAATTCATTGTGCTCGGTCCTTGGTTTAGATGTCAAAGACAAAATTCGTGAGATCTGCCCTACCATGGTTAATTCGTCTCTGACAAAAGATGTTAGTGATAATACGATAAAGAATCTGACTTCTGAAATGCAAAGTTTGAGAGAGATTAAAATACACAGAATGCAGAAGGTCATCATTTTTGTTCTTATCCTTCGTTATTGAAATACAGATTTATGTTATGTAGCATTTCTCACTTTACATGCTTCCTCAGCTTCAAAGTCTTGCAGTTACTCTATTAGAGATGTGGGATTTGATGGATACACCGGTGGAGGAACAGCAGAAATTTCTCCATGTGACCAGTAAAATTGCAGCTTTGGAATCTGAATTTACTGAGTCTAAAATACTTTCAATTGACTCCGTGATTTACGTGAGTTCTTTTTCTGTCTTCGACAGTAGTCTTGGTTCTGTTCTTCTTCATATTCATATAAATTAAATTTTGCTTCAACTGTATTGCAGCTTGCACCATTTATATATTATTTACCGAATTATTTTTTCTCCTTGCAGGTTGAGAAGGAAGTTGAAAGGCTTCGAGAACTTAAATCAATCAAAATGAAAGAACTGTTGCTGAAAAAGAAGTTGGAGTTAGAAGAAATATGCAGGAAAACACATCTGACTACACAAACAGTATTTCCAGGCCAAAATTCACTTGAGCTTTTAGACTACGGTAAGATTTTCCCGAAGTTTTTTGAAGTTGCTGTTAATTATATCATTCTTCATTTATTGCATAATGATTCCACAGTATGCGCACTCTTAATTTAATGCCTCTAAGACTACACGTTAAGTAAGAAAAGCATAGGCCAGACACAACATTGTCTGTCGAAAAATAGTCATGAGCAGAAGAACAATGACATGGCTATTGATTTAAATTTCTTCCTTTCTCTCGTCTGCTAATTATATGATTGCTTCAAATATTTCTTAATTATTTACCAGTTTGTTATTGTTTATCAAAGTGTTCCCACGATGTCACTATTTGTCCTCTCCATTTTGATAATCACTCTTGCAGATCAAATTGAGCACCTAATTACTAAGGCAAACGAAGAAGCTCTTTCCCGGAAAGAAATTCTTGAAAAGGTTGAGAAGTGGTTTGCTGCATGTCAAGAAGAAAGCTGGCTGGAGGAGTACAATAGGGTGATGTAGTGTTATTGTTGACATCAGTGGATATTTCCTTCTTTCATTTATTTATTTATTTTTTTTTTTTGCTTTATCTTTTGAAGTGCTGTGCCTTTTCAGGATGATAATCGTTATAATGCTGGAAGGGGTGCACATCTTGCCTTGAAACGTGCGGAGAAGGCCCGTGCTTTATTAAGCAAAATTCCAAGTGAGGATCTTAGATATTTATGAATGGTCTAACATACTAAGATAAACTCTGAATAAATCTGTTACCAGCTTAATAAATGAGTTTACGTCTAACAACCTTAAAATCAACTTCTAAAGTGAAAATTGTATTCTAATTATATATTATAATCTAACTTAATTGCTACTCAAAGAGGAACATGTTTACCTATCAGAATTTTGATAGGTGTAGTATGTAATATCAACTTGAAGTGGCCAAACCTCAAAACATTCCATGCTTAAACTTCCCAATTAATGGATAGGAACCTAACCAACACAACTGAACATGATAACTATTGTCAACTAATACATGGATGATTTAGTCACTACAATTACTTAACTAACTCTGTTATTATGATATGCTAAATTTGGACAAAATATTGAGATGTGACTTGGTGAATTCAGCTTATTAACTCTATTCGGTTGTTTGTGTACTATTAACTGCATTTTTTTCGAGTAGTGATAATACAATGGAGTACCATGTACCAAGAGGAATTAAATATTTTAATTCCTTTATTTTCTCCTTGATTTTAATTTGTATGTTATTGAAACAGGCTTGGTAGAGGCAATAATTTTAAAAGTTAAAGCATGGGAGAAAGAAAGAGGACAGGAGTTTTTGTATGATGGAGTAAGTACTTTTGATAAGATCATATATGCAATTTTTATGAATTTGCCGAGGTAGACTTTCTCTTGGAAAACTATGTCCATAGTATAACATTCTCATATATTTTCATGCATTGTTGTAATCATGGATGTGTGTATAGAGCCGGCTACTTTCCATGCTTGAAGATTACAGCATCTTAAGGCAGGAGAAAGAGAATGAAAAGCAAAGGCAGAGGGTATGAACTGTGAAACTACACATTATAGTAATTAAATATATATGTTGTGGAATTTTCTTTTAGACATTATTGTTTCTACCATTATCTAATTCAATTGCTTTTGTTTCATATTAATTTTAGGATCAAAAGAAACTTCAGGGACAACTAATGGCCGAGCATGAAACCCTTTTCGGTTCAAAACCCAGCCCAGCTTCTAAAAGTGGGTACAAGGCACCTAGATGCTCAACAGGAATTCCAAGTATTAGAAAATTTTCCATCGGTGGAGCAATGCTTCAGGATCAAAGACATTCCTCTCTTGTTCACCAATCTAATAAAAAGGGTAACATCACCAATCACAAAGGCTCCATTCTTCGCAACAAGAATATTTACCATTCAACTCAATCCTCAGGTATTTCAAAAATATATAAACTGTGCCCATGCTTTATTAGTAAATATTCTCTCTTTTCCTTAAAGCTGTTTTTAAGCATTTAAAAGTGAAAAAAATACCATAAAATTAAATATAATTTTAGGCCACGTAAATAAATAAAAAAATTATGTTTTTGATTCGTGAAAAATTGCTTTCCTTTTGGTCTGTCAGTAATAAAAATGTGTCAAAGTGTGTCCCAAACTGTTAAACTGTTATAAGATGTTAAGTGAAGAAAAAAGAAAGGGTATGGTTACAACTCACATTTGCTTATCGATAACTAACAAATTTTTTAAGTTGAGATAGTATTAAAAATCAAATAGAATTCAATTGTTATATTTTTTTAATAAAGAAAGTGTACTTACAATTTCTTAATTTATTTTTGTAACTTTTAGTAGAGACTAAAAATGCAAACATTTTCCAGAGTTGAAAACATATTTAATCTTGACCATGAAAGAAAGTATATATTACACTTCTGTATTTTTGACACGATAAATGTGTTGTTTTAACCAAAGCCTTTTTTCTGGTGTTTAACTGCCTGATGTTAATGTCACTTTAGCAGGAAAGGATAACTCTAAAGCTGTTGGACATTCAGTGAAGACTAGAAACAGTGCAGAAAAGAGCATTGAAATTCTATCATCATTGACTAGGAAGCCCCTCTCTCCACTTTCTCCTGCAGTCCTGTCTACAACCAACATATCAAATCTTCAAGAAGACCATAGTAAGCTACAGAATGTAGCAACACAGCAAAAAAGTCAAATGCTAACAGCAACTGCACCCTCCAGGCCATACAAAGCTGGTGCTGAAGAAAACATGACACCAAAGAATATGACTCTTCCAATGCCTACCACTCCTTTGACTTCAATCCCTATGTTGACTGCCACTACACCGGACACTGTGTATTCTGGTACCACTGCTTCTTCAAAGACTAGCCAATCATTTGAATACTCATTTGAGGAGGTGAGAGCTGGTTTTATGCTCCCTAAAACCTATGCTCAATGATTCACAGTTTGGTTTAGGAAGTTCCACAATCAACACATGGTACTTTGTTTGCTGACCAATCTTCTGCTTTGCATATTGCAATAACAACATTGTGAACTTTTGTTGATGTTTTGAGGAATATTGGTTGAAACTTCTTCAACATAAGCATGTTAGTATAATGGGTTTCAGCTTCATCCATCAAATTAATACTCTGATTTTGATTTAATCCAAGATACAGTATAAATGGGGCTCATTTTTCTTTGGGCCACGTAACTTCTTATATGCACTATTTTTATATTTTGAAATACTATTTTTTTTTTTTAAATTGTTTTTATGGGAAGAAATATGTTTATTTTGCACAGCTGTACCTATCTGAGCCTTCTAATTTTGTAGCTGCAAATTATAGGAAAGTAGCAACATTTTCTTGAAAATGCATTTAAAAATGGTAACATTTTCTAAAAAACACTTATTACTCCGAAAACATAAAAATATAAGATTTCTTAAATTTATTATTTTTAATATTTAAATCAAATTATAAATTTATTCTTCGTTTCCAATTAATTTGATAGGGACAGCTTTCGGTGATTGGTAGAAGTCAGTCCCCAATTTGTTCTTTCTGGGTCCAAAGGTAGTCCCAAAATACCAACTACGTTTGACCATCTTTTATAGGATAAATTATATAAATGTCTACTATTTTAGTTTATTCGATTTTTTTCCAGATTAAACCTTTTTAAAAAAAAATATCCAAATAAACATTTAACATTATTTATTCAACTAGACTGATTCACTCTTAACCATTGAGAATTTGGTGAATAGATTATTCTCCCTTTATTTATTTTTCAAAATAATTGAAAAAATAAGACCGAATTCGACTCCTTAGGCACTAAACTATGACCAATTTTTCTGTTTGAACAATAAATTAGTTTAAAAAATTGGAAAATCTTGTACCCAATTTTCACTTCTCAAATGATTTTTTAGGGTAGGATTCCCAACGTGAAAAGTACACGAGTACAATTCAAGAAATAAAGCATAAATGAGTTCATTTTAGTGAAAATATTCTAGTTTATTCAGTTTTATTTAAAAAAAAAAGTTAATTTAATCTCACAAAATGATTCAAAATAGAATCTATATAAGTTTAAAATTAAATCTATTAATAACATTTTTCCTCCCTTCTTTTCTTTTTTTCATTTTTAAACACTTGTCAAACCCATGTCAAGAAACTCATCTTCTTCCTTCTTGACCTCTTCATCAAAATTGACTCACACATATACATGTACATTGGGCGTTTCGGTCTTGTGATTTGATTAGGGTGTTGATTTTGATTTCAAAAAGGGTGTTGAGAAATTGAATAATACTATCGACAAGGATTGCGATTGAAAAAGAACTTTTCTTTTTCAAGTTTGAAGTTTGTTTTCTTAGATGTGTTGTGAGGAATATACGAGTGATTTAATCGTTCGTCTTCATCTTGATTTGATTTTAAAAAAGTGAAAATTGTATGTTGTCCTTCTTGACTTTTGATCCAAAATTGAATTATTTAAAAAAATGAAGTTTCTCTGAGTGCTTGAATTTATGAGATCGAACACATTGGATCTAATGTGCTGGAAAAGGATAAGGACGAAAGACAAAATTAACGGAAGACAAAAAGAAAAAAATAAATAAATTAACAAAAACCCTATTTTGAGTTACTTTAGAAACCTAAATTAAACTTTTTAATAGATAAAAAATCAAACTAAATAAAAATTAATAACAATTTATTTAATTCAGCTTTCACACACACATATATAAATATAATACATGGTTATTGTGAAAAAAATTATATTATTAATTAACTAATAAAAAAATTAAATGTTAATTTTTGGTGAGGGGGCATATTATACGAATATACGTTGCATAATGAGATTAAAAATATTTTAATATGAATGGGTGACTCAATATAATTGCGTTATTGACATGATCATAGCTTTGGATTTGCTGTCGTATAAAGTGTTTTCTAATCTTCGGAATTGTCGGCTCATATGTTTGGTTTCACTGTTTCACTTTGGAACATCTTCGCCATTCAAAAGATGCATATTATTATCATTATTGTCTCAAATTTTCAATTTCTAACTAAGAACACCTTTTCAATTATATCAAATTATTGTTTATCTTTATTTACGTACTTCATTTTAACTGTTTTATTTTAATTTAAAAATAATTTATCTAAAAATGTAAATGATCTAATACAAGGATAAAAAATATTTTTTATATTTACAAATTGTTATATAATATAAACTTTATTTATAATATAATTTAAATATTTATTAGAATTATAATTATACAGAATGAATATATTTTATTCTGCACGAGTTTAAATATTAATCTAAATTAGAGTAAACAAAATTGAAGAATAAAAGCATCGTACTTTACCCATTTATTTGTAAATAAATTCAAAATAACTGTTGTATATTATTTCGATATAAAAAAAATACAATAATGAAATATCGTTTTCAAAAGATCATGCCAAAAGGCTAAAAAAATTGTTTAAAGTTATTTATCATTGTTCATTAGAGAACAAACACCGTGTATTATTTTATTAAAAAAAGTTTATTGATTTTTCAATTAATAACTTTTGTTTCTTCATGAAGTATATGTTAGAAATGGAAAAAATATTATTTATAAAATATAATAATACTTTATTAATAAATTTTAAAATTAATTAATTATATTTAGTTTTAGAAAATTTCTTATTTTTTTATTTTTTTCTATTACAATACTAGTTTGTGGCCATGATTTTTTTTTAGATTAGAGTTCTTTGAAGTTGGTGAAGAGCATAATGATTAGATTGACTAGAACTTGATTATAATTAAGAAGAGATCTTTATGTAAGTTAAACTTTATTTAGATTGATTTGGTTGTTAAAGGAGTTTCTTTAAAAATTGAAGATAGGAATGAGAACAAATATAATTTTCACAAAATAGTGATTTTTTTTTTTTATGAAATACATGAGATTGAATTGTACATGAGATTGACATAGTTGTGTTGCAAGTTTAAGAACAACTTGGGTTGGGTAATAAGAAGGAAACTCTTAGTTAATTGAAAAAATTGAAAAAAAATGTTATATAGGTCAAACATCATTCAAGTGCATTAATTACACTTACCACCTTATGTTACTTAAGTAATATGACATATAGCTCAAGGGATTCTCAAGTAAGCAAGAGAGATGTCAAGACAATTTTTGTTTCTTTGAAAGCGTATCACTCAAGTGTTATGTTGGATTCTTAAATGATGAGACTTGTGGCTCAAGCGATGATTTTGATCGCTTAAGTGTCACGTGAAGTAATGCACACATGTCACAAAATATGACATTTCATTATGCCTAGCCTGTGTACTTAAGTATTAATTGGACGATTAAGCTTCTTAAGGTGGTTGGTGGACCTTTTAGAACTTATTCCATGGTAACACTTGGATGTTACTAAAAGGATAAGACAATTGTTCGAGCAAAGAGAGTGTAACATTCCAAATTTATAAATAATATTTTCATTTAAATATGATGTTTTAAAATTTATTATTAATTATTAAATGATTTGGATATTATATACACATTATAATATATAGAAGACTTCATGTATAGAAAGTTACATCTGGTGAACTCTAAAGGACAAACAGGCCAAGGACTTCATCTAATGAACCTCTTAAGAAAAGACAAACCTTAATGCTTCGTCTGAAAGACAGACGAACCCAATCCAAGACTTTGTGTGACACACTTAATCTAACAATTTACAAGTTTCAATTGACACATTTGAAGAACTTCATAGTCAAATAATCTAGATTTGAGAGGATGACGCTTGTACGAAAATATGTAACATGGTTAAATGAATTGCGTTAATGAAATGAAACTTGCACAAAACGCATGCTAGGATAATTATATAAATAAAATGGATTTAATTTGCTTTAGTATTCAAAGAAAAAATTACACCAAAGATCATATCAATTATATAATTATAAGACTATTTAGGGTCTTAACAAATCATTTTGCAGTATTACATATCATAAGACCATAAGTCTTTCATTTACCCAAATGGGAACAAAGCCAAAAGATTCTTTTTCATTAGTTAGTGTTCATGCTTAACAAATTTAACACAGGAGATAAGCTTGATTAAACTTTTTTTCTTCAACTCCATTATTAACCTTTAAAGTGTAATTTACTGAATTACATTTTTACAATTACCTAAAGAACTTATCCTTTAGTTATCTCTCACAAACTAACCATTAAAACCTTAATCCAATTGAAACTAAAATTTTGAAATTAGAGTTCAACTTCAAAAGAGTGTAATCATGGCAAATTTTGCTATAAATAGGAGTGTTGCAACTAGATACACACACATACACTATCTAAGAGAAAAGAAAATTTTCATAAAAGAGAAAAATATTGTAGTAGTACAGTAATAGAGATAAAACTTTAATACTTAAATATTTGTGGAAACATTTAATCTTGTGTGTATCCACATATATATAATTCATATTTATGATTATCATTGTTAGTGAGGTTTCCCTAACTTTATTGTTATACTTCAATTTTATAATCCTTTTAATTTGAATGAGGTATTTTCAATTTTACCTTATGTATTACGTTTTGAATGTGTGAATTTAAATTATTTACAAGCGGGATTTAATCTTAGTGATTTAAATGAGTAATATTTGAACCAAATGAGATCATGTAGTCTTGTAAATACATTAATGAAACTCATTTATCTTAACTAATCAATATAAATTATTTAAATTATGACACATAAATCACAAAGTTTGTAAAACTATATGTTAATATTATTATTATATGCAAATTACTTATATGATACTATTTCTCACTTCTTTTCATATTTCTTATTTTTCTTCTTAATAAAACTGATAGAAAAATATACTTTAACACCATATAAGACTAAATATATTTACTTTACAACCATTCTAACAATATAATAATATATTAATAATATATATTAAAATATAAAAGAAATAGGAAGTCAATGTATCATCTCTCATATTGTGAATAAAACTTTTTACAATAATATAATAGACGGGTGTGAGTGTGTGTCTAATAGTCACCATAAAGTATTACACTAATAAGTTATTAATAAAATAGGAGAATGTAGTTTTAGTCGTCTAATAGATAAAATGTAGTCCAAATAAAAGTCCATCAAATGGAAGACAAAAGAGACGTGCTTTCATCTTACCATCAGACCAAGTTATAACATGACATGTAATTACATCTAATGCAATCTAAAGTTAATAGATGTTTATCTAATAAATTTATACATTATGTTTTATGATTAAGTATTAAATGAATATATACTATATTTTAAAAAGGAGACGTGATAAGGAGCATTCCAAGTATGTTGCTCTTGAGTTGCATTTTGCTCAAATGAATGGTTGATGCTCTATTTGTGTATGTTGTTGAGGTCATTCATGTGAGATGAGCTAGCTAAAGTGACAATATATTGAAGTGACGATGAGATTATATTATGTTTATTGCTTTCATACATCTTTATAGATTATATGACATTATATGCTCTAAATAAACGTGTAATTAATGTTAAGATGCATAACATGACGTATATGTATGATATAAGTATTTTTTAGATAAATTTTCATGATGATAGATCGCATAGATGAATAACTTATATACATGTATATGAGATTATATGCATTTAAAACATGTATATAAATGTAAATGATGTAAAAGTTAAGATGTTAAGATTGTTTATATACTCTAAATATAAATGTTAAGATGCATAACATGATGTAGGAGTTTTGATCTTGAATAATGATCTTAATTAGATAATTTGTATGACACTTGATAAATGATCTAAAAATGTCAGAATAATATCATATCTTGAATATAATAATAAATAAAATACACTAATTAATAAATGTATATTGGATTTATTGTTATAAAATCAAATAGAAAGGAGGATTATATATAAAATCATTTATATTATGCAATTTTCTCTTTTTTAATAATTTATACTTTTTTTAAGTAATGATAGAGTACCTTAAATATTTCTTTCTTTTTTTCATTAATAACGATATAATTAGTAAAACCAGAATGAATGTAGTTTTAATTTTGAGAGCTGCGTATAAATAGAATAAAAAAAAGTTAAATAAATAGAAGGAAAATACAAGAAATGAGAAAAAAGAGTTATTGATTTACGTGTGAATTTGAAATTGTGTGGGTGGGTCCAATATAATAGTGTTGGGTTTTGACGCAGCAGAGCATGTGGTAAAGAAAGAACAGAAGCTGAGAGAAGAGAGAAGAAAGGTAGGGTAGGTGCCTATTCACTAAATGCCAAACAAACCTAAGACAAGGGTAACTGCTTCACCTTCTGCCATGGGTGTCCGACACCTGTCCCTGCCACACTCAAAACCTTAGACTTTTTTTCTTGGACCTTCCCACAACCTACCTACCTACCCTCACACTTTCTTCCATTTCAACCCTATAATCTAAATCAAAACCTTCAACAATTTTTTATTCCTGCCATCTTATCTTAAATCATTATACTTTGAAATTAATCTTCATCTACAAAGATTCCACACTCGATTACAAAGATAAGAGCTTTCAAAATTCACAATTTAGTAAATGTTAATTCAGTCTCCCTTCAGGAGGAGAGGATATAAAAATCTACCAATTTATTGAGTTAAAATTTTTATTGAGAGCACCTTTTTAAATCTCTTATATAAATACAGACTCATTATTCATCAAATTTGAATCTCTTTGATAACATTCTTACTATCATTCATCAAATTTAAAGACTTAAGAGTTGGATATTCTTTTTCCATATTCTTATACTAGAAAGTTTCTTTAATTGTTGAATCAACTTTACACTTATCATTGAGATAACTAAAGTGATATGTTCTAATTTATTCCTCACCTTGTCTCTTGTTCATGTTAATCCTTTATTACATATTTGGATGAACTTGTTTGAAAATAATGATAGTCTTACATGAGCTTATTAATGATTCCAAATTTAAGAAGAACTACCACACTCTAAATAGATTAATTTTATAAAATTTACAGTTTTCCTTTCTAATCCATAAGTGTAGTGGATTAGTTCACATTTTAAAAAAATAAATAAAACTATCATTTTACAAGATAAGATTTCACCAATTTAAAAATCTAACTATGAATTTTCAAATAAAAAATTACTTGTCAAATATAATCTATATATTTAAATATAAAAATATACATCATGTTTACTTAATGTATAATTTTATACTAAATAAAAAAATACTATGTCACCATTCAACAAGTATTGAATCATTAAAAAAACTTAACTTCGTGTATGTATATATATATATATATATATATATATATATATATATATATAATTTTTTTACTGAACTTATATAGCTTATTTATTATTATTATATTTTTACATTAAACTGTAAAACTTGGTATGATTCACAAACTTTTAGATAAAAATGCGGATTAAACAAGCCACAATTCAAACTAACTCAATTTTTCAAGGTGAAATGGTAAGTTTGGTGTGATCTTTACTTGCAAATAATGAAAATGAAATCCTAAAACTATAATGAGAGTAAAGTTGTATAATAATCATAAGAATAACAAGAAGTGAATGAAAGTTGTTAATGTTTGAAAGGTATAAATCCATCCATAAGAATGAAGATTTACATAGACATAGAGTAAATAGACATAGATTAAAGTCAATGGACACAAATTAAAAATGATGTTTGGATAAAATAATATTGTCACATATAGAGGGGTTAAAGTATTTATTACTATCTTTATCTCACTTTACCCTTCATTTAAGATTTTCACACACATATGAAGAAAAACAATAAATAAGTTAGTGAATATAATCTTTTACTCAGATGTCCTTTTTACATTTAGAAAAGCAATTATTATATTTTTCTATAAACACATAATTAAAATATTAAATTAGTATCTCATCTGATTGGTTTGTAACTGCAATGCACTAATGATTATTCATCAATACTCTCGTCCACCTATTTTGTTTATAAATAATTTAGACTAGCTTGATTTGTTTAGGATAATATTGAAATAAAATTGTAATTATTTCATTGAAAAAAGTAAATGATAATTTAATAATTATCAAAACGACATATAAAATGAAATGAAGAGAGTAATACACTATAGTAAGTTCTTGTATTATTATGAACAAAGAGAGGTAAATATTGATAGAATTTTGAGCCATATTCAAGAAAACCTAACTTCACCTTTTACATTATATTTTGTATTAGAATTATGTGGTACTTTTTAAAAAAAATTAATTGTCCAAATTCAGCTTGATGCTAATGTTTAATGTTTCGAAATGTTATATGTATTGAATAAGTCACGTGGAGTGTAATGATACACTTGATAAGTTTGAAGTATACGTAATTATTTGACCTATATTAGTTTGGGAAAAGTTGAATAAAATATATATCTAGTAAATATTGTTTTTACTAACTAAAGTAACTTATTATTTTGTAAAAGAAAGGAAAATAAAACTTTTTAAAAAAATTTAAGTGAAAAAACATCCTTAAAAAATTTGGGTTCCTTTTCCATTTTCGGCTTATCGCACTTTCTTATACTCACAAATGTTTTTTTTTTTTAACTTAAAAGAGATAGTTATATATCAATCACGTGATGCCATATTAAAAATTAATCCCCAAAAAGTTAATAATGTTAACAGTATGAAATAAATAGGGTATTAAATTTGTTGATGAAGTGGCGTGAGTTGTGTTGGTAAGATGAGCATTCTCTTGAGTTCTCTTTCCCAAAAAAAAGTTATTTTTGAGAAAGTTTCACGGGTAAGGCAAGTGTTTGGGTCTTTCCCAAGGGTAGGAGGGAGCCAGCTGCTACAATGACAAATGTACACTGTCACGTGCCACTCCATCCTTTCAGATTTCAAATAACATGGAGTAAAGATAACGTCTTCTTTTTATTTTCATGCATCTTTTCTTTACATCATAAATATCCACTGTTACCTAACATGGTCACTATGTCATGTTACCTAGCAAACAATTTTTTTTTCAAATAAATTCAAAATGTAAAAGAATCAATTATACGTGTCACCACTTATTTCATATTTTTCTCTAATTTTATTTTATATTTTTCTATTATTGGAAATAGTTAATCATGGTTTAGTATGAATATAGTATAAAATATTTACTACTACATCAACGTATTCTTGTTCTCAATTTATTACTAACTAAGATATACACATTCTACTAAGTTAGATATCTATTATTAAGTTAGATATGCACATTATACTAAGCTACATGTAAAATTATTATAATTTTTTATTGCATGAAATTTCATCTAGATGATTAGACAACAATAAAGTCAAGGTACTTCCATTAACATGTGTTTCATGGTTATCACAACCACTCAAGGTATGGTATCACCTCAAATATTCATATATCACTCATAAAAGGTCAAACCTGATATAAATTTACCACTATATACATGTATATAAGCAATCTAATTAGGATCCACTAACTATGAATGGTTATACACAAAGGTTCACAAAAAAAAAAAAAATACCCCATGCATTTCAACACTAATCATATGTATTTTTAAACATACATAATTAATCATGCCTTATACAACATATCATCCATAAGGCATGTATTACTTGTATATAAGCATTAAGTATAACATATTATCACACACTCCTAACACTTTGTCACTTAAGGGGCCCTTCAACATCTATTTCGCTTTAGCAATATTTATGTAGCTAGAGTGAAGTGCAACCTAAGAGTATCACCTTTCTAGGTTTCTTCTTGCTCCAATGATCATTTCGTTGCTTGAACTTGTTTCCTTAGCGTCTTTATCAACATTTGAGTGATGATCACTAGTTCGAAATAATCCAAAAAGTTTTAAATAACTCTATTATGTTTGGATACTTAAGCATCAGACCAATGTTTGAGAGCCTACGACACACATCCCACACTACCTCACATTAAGACACACATCCCACATTGCCCCACATCAAGACACGTGTGCATCGTCTTACATCTCGCTTATGCTTTAAGAACGAATGCTTGAGTTATAAATCATATTGCTTGAGCGCCATGTCCAACACTCAATTGATATATTTTCATATGAGAGAAAATCATCTTAGCCTTTCTCCTACTCAAGTTGCAAGACATTGCTTGCGCTATATACCACGTTGCGTTTAAGCGACCAACACAATGTTTGGGTGAGATAGATGGTTATTATAATCAATACTCATTGCTTGAGCCTCGCTTAAGCGACTGCATGTCACTCGATTGATACATGACTCGACAACAACCTAAATTTGTCCTTCATGTTTAATATATATAATAAAATATTTTTTTATTTTACATTAAATAACATATGTATATGTTGAATCCATACACAAATACTAAATTTTTAACATATATTGCTCATATGATAACCTTTACATAGTTAAAAAGTAAAATTAACTCATATTACTTTTGGATTAAAATGTCTTTTATCAAATAAATCTTTCCACAACCTTCCATCAACTTTATTAACATATGTAAGCTTCGAAAGTTTAGTAAATTAGATAAAGGCTAGGTGTATGTGTATATGATAAATAAAAATATTTTAAAGATGTTATTCTATTAATGACTTGAGATATAATGTGTGTTAATCATGATAAGACAATAATAACTGAATTTGATTAATAATAAGTTACCAATTATTAGATTTAAATAATAACATGTTATGTATTTGAATATGAGTAATATAGTATTGATGTAATGTTCTATAATGTTTAATAGTTAATGAAGAAATATGATACTACTGAGATGTGGTATAAGTATTAATTTAGATAATTTAATAAAATATACATTTTAATGAATACACTAAGTCACTTACATAAATGTGCATGTATTGAAAAGTCAATTAACATTTTATGCACCAAATTAAGGTAAGAATAACTAATACTCAATTAATAAAATCATTAGCTGAACATTCCCTCATGTTGCTATTATAATTATAAATATGATAATAATATATACAATAAATATTTCAATGCTAATAATACTTATACATATCATAATCACAATCTATTATTTTAGACTCAAGTTAAGAATTATGATTTAAGTGGTAAAACCATATAAATAACAAAACCTTGTATACTTTTTTATATATGTAAATTAATAAAAACACATTTTATACAATAAATATATTTACAGGTGGTGGTGTAAGAAAAAAAATAATAAACTTTTTAATATTAGATGTGTATATGTTCATGATTTTAAATTTATGAAAAAATTATAATAACTTTAAATATAGTGAATGACTTACATTTTTTTAGAATGTCCTAATTATAGTAATTATATTTATCATTTTACGAAATTACAATATATAAATATTATTATAATATTAATCATAAATTTATGATAGTTATGTTACATTATTGTGATAACATATAACTATATATGTTAGCATTTCATACTTTATAAAAGTTGGTGTGTATATCTATGATATACATTTTAAATTTTTTTAGCTTAATTTCAAATTTGTACTAATTAAATATTAATGACAATACGTTAAATATTAAATTAAATATAAATTTAAGAATGGTTATCAAGATGATCTTCGTTGCATTAGAAAAAAATAACAAATACACAAAGTTATTACTTCAAAATTTAAATAAGACACGATCTATCTTTAACGCTTCAAAATGGCTTTTTCAATTTTTAATGATTTCAAAATATATTGATTAGTTTCAGAAAACTTACGATATACATTTTGAAACTAAAAAAGAAAATTTTAGTGTTGTAAATTCAATACTCATGCACCATCAACTTATGTTCAAGAAAAATAAAATTACAATTTTTATCCTCTTTTAGTTTTTCATTTTTTCTCAACTTTTTATTTTCTTAATTTTGGTCTATATAGTTTGAAAATATATATATTTTTTTCAAATAATCAACTTTATATACGTATGATTTTATTTTTACTTAAAATATAAACCTAATATACTTGATTAAGATTACACAAAATAATTTAATAGTTAAAATAAAAATAATCATATTCAAAATTAGAGATTAGACTAAAATCATGTTTTTTAAAAATTTGAAATATAATTTAATAAAAAGTAAAACATTAATATATATATATATATATATATATATATATTATTTTTTTTAATAAACTAAAATTATTTTCCATATAAGGCTGCAAGTGTTGGATGGTCAACCTTCCTGTGGCCGGTAACCTGATTTGGAAAATAATTTTAGCTTATTAAAATAAAAAATAGAACCGTTATATATATATATATATATATATATTATTTTAAATGAGATTACTTCTTCTCTTTAAATAAATTTATCATATTAGTCCCTAGGAAAAACATAATTAAATAATGGAAAGATTTATGCAGGGGTGAAATTCTTCTCAATTGAATTGTACTTTCAGTTTAATTTTGATATAATGGAAATTTTTATAGTATTAAATAAATGAAAATTATTTTATACATTTTAAGTATATGATAATTTATAATTAAATAATTAGATTCACATGCTTTTATGGGGTATAGCAATTCTTCAAAATAAGGTTTTACATGTTTACCTACTTTGTTGCTTTTGATATATTTTTTTTCTATTTGATTTGTGATAAGTAGGGTTTTAAGAAAGCTTAAATAGGTTTTTCAGTCTTTTAAAAGGTTGGTTTAAAATTAATAAATATGCATATTATTGAAGATTACAATAGAAATATACTAAAATGTTTAAATATTATATATTATAGCTTATATATTTTAAACTTTATCATCTTAAACATACAATTATTGCTGTTATTGTTACTATTATTTTAATTGCAGTATTTATTTAGAGCTTTACCATATTTTCTCATTAAAAAAATTTCAACTTTCAATTGAAGCAGCTTTGGAAAACCCATCAGCCAACAGGTTTTTTCCAACTCTTGAAATTTCCAAGTTGTTTTAAATTTTCGGAGCAAACGGTTTTTCACTTTTTCTCTGCTCTTTTCTTTTTCTGTGTTTCATTTTTCTTTTTTCTTTTAATTTTCACTTTCTGGGTTGAGTGAGAAGTTAAGTTCTGGAGAGAGCTGAAAAAAAAAATATTAATACAATATTACAGCTTCAGAAGAGTCTTGCTGAAGTGTGTGGAATCTTTGTGACTGGGCATGATCTTTGCATTCTGAGCAGTACTGAGTTTTATGTTGGTATGTAAAAAACATATTTTTTAATTATTTTAAATTTTCCCTTTTGTGAGCTGATTTTTTTTCTCGAGTTTCAGCTTTCTGTCTTTTAAAAGTTTAGGTAAATGCTGGGTACGAAGCAGGTTGATGCAAAAGGGTGTTTTTCTTATGTTTTATAAAAGTCTTTATAGTATTTTTGGTTGGTTTTGTTTTGTTTTGAGTTCGGAGCTAACAAATATTAGAAGTAAATGATTGGTTTTTTAACCAAAATTTTCATGATGTTTTAGTTTGAGTTTGTTATTTTCGAACATGTTTTCATAATTATCTCACCATGTTTGTTTCAAAATTGTAATAACATAGCAAAATAGTCACTGTTTTTTTGTTTTTCATTTCTTTTAATGGCTATTTTATCGTCCTTTTTGTTACAAATCGAATTTCTGGTTTCAGTACTTGAAAGTTGAATAATTGACAACTGAGAAAGTACCCATTTTTCCTTCATGGAAACAGAAAAGGAAACGAAAACTTTGTAAGAAAATAATAGCATGTTTTTCCTATGATGTTCTGCTCAAAACCTGGGGTACTGTGATTTTTGCGCTTTAATTCATGGCTAAAGTTCTGAATGGATCTGCTAATTCAACTGAACAACTTCTAAAGAAACCAAAGTTTGTGTCTTTTGTTTTTCTTCCCTAGTTTGTTCCTTTGATGGGTTTTCACTTTGGCTTCCTAGCATGTTGAAGAAGGTTCTATCTTTTGGTTTTGCTAAAATACTCTCTTTGCAATTGCATGTTCTCTCTCTAATGGGCCATTTTGTCCTCTAAGCATGATTGATTTTTGACATGCAGATGTTGGTTTTTTGACTAAGGAAAGGGAAGAGTTTGATATATGCATGGAAGGAAGAGAAGGGATCAGTTCTGGGGTTACAGTGATAGGTGCAGAAGCTCCATCAGCATATCATATGGCACCAAGGAGTGAAGCACCAAGTCATGGTGGTCCTCCTGTGTCTGAAGCACCACCTGCAGCTATTGGTGTGTCACCAGTGAGTGTGGCCTCAGATGGAACATCAGTTAAGAAGAAAAGGGGCAGACCCAGAAAATATGGGCCAGATGGGTTGGTGAATATGGCATTGTCACCTATGCCAATCTCATCTTCTGCACCATTTTCTAATAACTTTTCATCTGGGAAGAGGGGGAGACCAAGGGGGATGGATTACAAGCTGCCAAAGAAACTTGGAGTGGATTATATTGGTAAGGAGTTTGATGGCTGTAATACTGACATGCATTGCTACTCATGTTTTTTTCTTAGCCTTAACATTTTGGTGAATTTGGTAGTATCTTTCTATGTTTGACAGGGAAATTACTTTTCTTGCTTCTTCAAGTTTGCTTCTTGTCAAACTTTTGGACAAAATCTTAATATTCTGCTGTCTGCAACACATTAGCTACTACCATGCTTGAATACATGAAAAATGTCTGCTTTTTTATTTGCAAATAGTTAAAAGAAGTCATCCTTTTTGTTCTGTGGACTTTTCTTTTAGAGAGGTGAAATAATTTGTTTCCATGAATTGCGTTCTAACCACAATATTAAGGTTTTGTTGGTCTCTATGACCACATGAGCTGCATTTGCCTCGAGTATTAAGGTTTTAGATGTCTCCTCGTAATTCATAATATGTGTATCCTGGTACAAATATGTATTTTTTTTATATAATATATTATTTAACTGCTATTTTTGAAAATTATAATTAATTAATTACTTAAATTTCAACTAATTTCTATTATTGTTGCTACTTCTGTAGGTGGCTCTGATGGTACAAGCTTTATGCCCCATATCATTACTGTCAATAGTGGGGAGGTATGCTTTGAGGGAAGGGCAAAACATTATTTTATCTTCATTTGATACATATGAGTCTGCTTTAAATCTCTCTTTTAAATTATCATGTATTTCATAACCTTGAGGGTCTGAATTGAAATATATTTCTGTCATTTACTCACCTTGCAAATAAGGATAATATGGTTGGAGGAATTATGTTTTGTTTCCTTGATGTATTTGTTTGTGTGGAATGCAATGATAACATGGTTTAAATTTTTGTTTTTCTCTGATACCATATTTATGTTTGGTATTGATGGAAGAATGTTAGTTATAACAGAATTACATCATGTGCTTATGTACCAAGATCTAAGTAACTAACTGTCTGAGTAACTAAGGAAATTGACTAACTGTCAGTTGGTTATATTTATGAATAGACTAATCTATTGCTATACTAGGTAAAATAACAAGGAGAAACCAACACTCCAATAGTTATATACAAATTTTTTGTTCTTGTGCTGATAATAGTTGCATATTAACTAATGTTGCATTCTTATTTTATTTTGCTATGTATGAAGTGTGTTTTCTTCTCAAGAAAATATATATGATTTTGTTTATTAGTTAAATTGGATGTATAATTTGTAACAAGGACGAAATAAAAGATCTATATTCTGTCCTTAAAACATTTTTCCGAAGGGCCAAACATGCAGTTCAGTTTCTTTTCACGATTGGATTAAACCTCTTTCTTTTGTCAAGGTTTTTAACTCAAGTTTCGTGTATCTGTTGCTACACTTCGGTTCTAGATCTACAGTGTGGCTTGATGAACAAATAATAGATGTATGTGATTATATTTTCACATGTAATGTCAAAGCAAATTTAGCTGTAGTCATTAAATTTCAAATAAAAAAATGTATAAAGAGACAAGTTTCAAGTGTTTTGCATTCCTTATCTCCCTTCGATATTCCCTTAACACGCATCATGTATTGTAATGTAATGTTTCCTGCAGAATAGACAATTGAATACTGTTATTTGTTTTGCACCGTTCTTGTTTCAGGACATAGCAATGAAGGTTATATCTTTTTCTCAACAAGGACCGCGTGCTATATGCATCTTATCTGCTAGTGGTGTAATTTCAAATGTTACACTTCGTCAGCCTGATTCTTCTGGAGGGACTTTGACCTATGAGGTGCTGTGCTGCAGTATATGTCTCATTAGTAGATGTACTTTTTCATTTTATTAGAGATACCAGGTTCCATCATGAAGATTAATGGTGCTATAAATCGAATGTTAACTTTTCTTTTTCCTTTTGTGTAGGGCCGTTTTGAGATACTTTCCTTGTCTGGATCGTTCATGCCTACTGAAAACCAAGGAACAAGAAGCAGGTCTGGAGGGATGAGTGTTTCATTGTCAAGTTCAGATGGTCGCGTTGTAGGTGGTGGAGTTGCTGGTCTACTTGTAGCAGCAGGTCCTGTGCAGGTGAACATTCCTCACTCAACCCTCAATCTTATTCTCAATGATGCATATGGTTTGAGTTCTAAGGACTAAGGTTGGATTCAAAAAAGTCTTCAAGATACCATCTTTTCTGTGTTGTTGTTGAAAACTTCATCAAGAAGTTAGACATAACATTTGATTCCTCAAGTCTCAAATGAAGGATCACATGGGTCCCTTGATGTTATCAGGTGGTGGTGGGAAGCTTTTTGCCATGCAACCAGCAAGATCAGAAGCCAAAGAAGCCAAAGTCTGATTATGCATCAGCTACTGTTACCCCTGTCATTGCAGTGTCTTCTGCACCACCCTCTTCCAACGGTGAAAAGGAGGCTGTCATGGGTGGACACATGCTGCACAACTCAGGAACAACCCTTAACTCAAACCTTGCTTCTCCGGCGGCCTTTCGCCGCGAAAACTGGGTTAACATGCACTCGATGACAGACTCGATGAAGGCAGCCACTGATATTAACATATCCTTGCCTGATAGTTAAGCAGATGATGAACCTGCAGTTCCAGATTCTCTTGTGTTGCTGACAACATTCATGACTGAGCTATTTGTTTAATGTTTCCAAAGGTGGTGTTCTTTGTGCGTAGTTTCCACTTGTTTCAAAACCTATTATCTACTGTCTATGACCATAGGATGAAGTAGTGAGTAGTGGTGTAAGTTGCAGCTAGGTTTCTACAATTTTCTTTGCCTACCAGAGCATCTGATCCCTCGGCTGATTAGGTAGATGCTGCAATATGCAGTGTTATGAGTAGGCTAATTCGGATGTAATCAAAATTTACTTGCTTATTTCACAACTCAATTTGTTGGAGATTTTATGTTCATTTAGTCACTTGGTATTGTCACTTTATACTAAGGTTAATGTTGTATATATTAGAAATTTCAAGACTTTGGAAAGAATGCATAAATGTAGACTAATATAGGTAAGTGTTGGTATTTTCTTAGGGGGAAGATATAAAGCTTTATTTATGATAACACTTTGTCAAAAGAAATAAAAGTTAGTTGAAAGTAATAAATAGGACTGTGGCGATAATGAATACAACTTTAAAGATTCAACAAAGAGGGCTATCTCCCTCTGTGCTTATTTGGTTAAGAATTTTGGATACTCCACCAAAATGATTGACACCTGTGGAAAATATCAGTCGTAGCACATTGGATACGTTTAAGTAAACTAGTTGCCATAATTACTCATTTGTCTTTTGAAAATGATATCTGTTAGACATTTTGAATAACAATGTTAAGGGTTCATAATTTGAACTTTTGTAACTATCCTTTATTTTGAACTGACTTGGCATGCATCTATTAGTTTGGCCTTTGACTTTGTTTTACCTAAGTTTGATTTTTGGATAAAATTGACTGATTTTGGAAGTAAGATATTTAATTAGTCTTTAGAGTAATCAATAATTGAACTTTGTATTTTGATTTATTTGAGAGCTAAAATTCAAGTTTAAAAAGATGTAAAGATCAATATTTGGAACTAGAGATGACAGATAAATGTTGGTTTTAATGGGCAAGGACATGTAAATCTGCTTTACATTATGCAACCTGTGTTGGTATTAGTGAGCTTAGAAGATGCAATTCATATAGATTTTTATATAAATAAATTAAAATGAGGGTTGAAATTCATGTTTAAGATCAAAGTTTTATTTAAACTTATTTAAAAGTAGGTTGGAAGAAGCCCTATGATTCTATAGTGTGAAGGGACTGTTAACTATTTGAAGTAGTTGAAATCAAATTTTACCAAGAGAATTCAAGCAAACTATTAAAACAAAAAAGTAACATTCCACAAATTTGAAACATACCTAATGTGAAATCCTCCACCAAGTAGTGACTTTCTATTATGATGTTAAATAAATGTGTTTAAATAGAAGTTCTTCCCATTATGAAGTGTCGGTATCTTTTGACAAGTAGTAGCTAAACTTTTTATTCAATTGCTTCGTTGTAGGTCTCATTCTCCATTCATTTTCAAATTAAAATATATTGTATAAAGCATTTTTTTTATTTTTTTTAGGTATAAAAATGAATAAAAATAAAATAGGGTAGAGTAGAGTAGAGGTTGGTTTTGTGTTCCCTTGAAGTTAATCTAGTAATGGAAGTAAGGTTTTTAGGAAAAGAAGAAAGTGTAAGGTGTACTCAACTTTTTTTCACAAATAAATGTTACAAACGTCAAACACTTTTATTGTCACCCACTCCCTACGAAGAAATTTGTGCCTTAGCAATGAGTAAATGCATTAATGTCTTCATTTAAGTTTACCTTTTATGGTTCAACTATAATCAATGTTTTAATCTTTTAATCATTTTTCGTACCAAACCTTGAAAGAATTGTTGACCCTTTAGTCTCAAATGTAATTGAAGGTGTTTTATAATGAAAAAACAAAAAAAAAATAAAAAATACGTAACTCATTAAAACAAAATTTCTTTTATTTTTTTTATCTTTTTCCATTAGCCTCCTACACCAAGTCTCACAGACCGTTTTCGCAGTATATTATTGAGAAATGTACCTAAAAGAAGAAAAAAAAATGAGGCATTGAATTAAAAAATCCGGTGGTTGGTGTTTGATATTTAATAAATTTGAGAACCTTACTATTTAATTTATTAATTATATATTCATATTAATTTATTTTAACAAAAATAAATAATAATAATTAAAAATGAAATATATTAAGCACCTTAAATATTAATAATAAAGTTTTTGTATTAAGATTGTAATATTTTTATTATACTGAAAATTATATAGTGAACCGAATATTTATTTTGATATTTATTATTACAAATAATGATAAAGTTTGTAAAATATTTAAACATTTATTAATATAAATAAATTGTTTCTTCTTTCATTATTATAATTAAAATTTTCAATTGTTTCTTCCTTCAAAAAATTATTGATTCTCCTTTTCTTTTGACAAAGTCTCTATGTATTTGAATTAATCATTTTAAATTATATTTTCGTCAGAATTTACGGATCGAAATATTTTATATAACCTCGAATTTCGAGTCTCATTTTTTCCGTCTTTAAAATATTAACCTTACCTTTACGAAATCTTACAAGTTATATCGAATCGAGGAAATACTCATCCTCTGAAATTTCAAAGATATATGAAATAAATTTAGCCGTATGGTGATATGCGTGGAAAAAATATTAAATAAATAAAGATGGATACAATGAAAAATGATGATTAGGTTTAAGAAAGATTATAATTTTATGAATGTTTGATTAGTTGCGTAAATGATATTTTAATATTTATAAATTTGTAGGTATATTTCAGGTTTTTAATTTAATATTTAATATAATTATTTTTCATTGAAATTTAGTATTAAATTATATAGTTATATTAAAAAATATTAAAATTAAATATGAGGTTTTTCATTAAAAATGGTATGTTTACTTCATTTATTTAAAACTAAAATAAAACGTTTTTCTTTAAAAAATTATCCAATATAAATTGAATCTAAATAATCCGTCCGAATTAATTCACAACTAAAGAATATAATAATTTAAATGATTGAATATAAACTTTAAAAATATTAAATTTAAGTTATATTGATGACAGCAACTCAACCTATGTCTAAGAGTAATTTTACCTTCTCTTTTCATCTTAAATACATCGCAATCTTCTAATTATCTACATAAAAAATTATATAAAAGTAACAAAAAGAAACAAATGTAATAATTAAAAAATTAAACTAAGTCTTGAGTAAAACATTAGTTTAATTACATTTTTAGTTCTGAAATATGGTGTCAACACCCATTTTGTCCGGATAATATTTTAAATTAAAGCATAATAATAAAAAATAAAAAGAAATAAAAATGAATAATAACATAAAAATATATTTATTAATTTAAGTTTTCTTAAATAATAATAATAATAATAAAATAAAAATTAAATTTTTCCATTAAAAAAAAGGGACTAAAAAAGAAAAGGTGGTAATTTTAAAAAATAAAATAAAATAAAAAATTAATAATAATAGAAAAAAGAAAATAATAAAAAATAATAAAATAAAAATATGTAAATTAAAACAACAGAATTTGAAAAAATAAAAAATATAATAAATAAATAATAAAAACAATAACAAGAAAGGACGACTGTTTTCAAATTACTTCCTTGATTGGTACTTCAACAAAAAATAATAATAATAATATAAAACAATAAAAAATAAGTCAACCCTCTAACTTCTCACTCCCTAACTCCACGTAATGTTTTTTTAAAATAAAAATAAAAATAAAAATTGTGAAACTGCTCAAAACAACTCACGTTTTCCATTTCACAAAAATAAAATTAATAATTAATAGATTATGACCATTGGAGAGTGGCTTTGGTCTCATTTCTGGGTAGATTCATCTTTAATATTAATTTAAAAAAAAAATAATAACAAGAAGAATGGGTCAAAGAGTGGTAACCTCTCTGAACCACCTTGATTTCAAAAATAATAAATAATAATAATAATAATAAAGGGGGGAAGAGATTAAAAAGAGAGGGCACACATCATTAAAAAGGAGAACACACAGGGAGAAGAGAAAGAAAGAGAGAGCAGAAAGGGTATTGAGAAGAGAGAAAGAAGGAAACACACAGAGGAAAAAACCAAGTTCAGGCATCAGGTATGTTTTTTCTTTTTGTTTGTTTTCGAGTTACATTCATATATTCATTGTATAGAATAAAAAAAAATCACAAATAATTCTTATGGTACATAAGAATCCATGAACACGTGAAGTTCCACCATGTCTCTGCATTTTATTTCTACTGTGCATTCACTTCATAAAAATAAAAATGACAACATACGTAGCATCCTGCACCTCCTTATTACCTCTATGTCACACCATGGCACGAACTCCCCACATGCATCCTACCATTACTGCACGCACTTCCCACTCAACGTCCTTGCCATCATATGTTTTGCCACCAAACATCACCCCCCTTCATCCTCAACCTCCAAATTACACCCCAAGGCCACCGCTTCCACCTACTGCAACTGAAAAACACGATTTAATAGAATCCGGATTGCAAGATGGAAAATCATTTTCTTAAAAAGGGACAATTCACATGCAAAGTCATCTGCCTCTGAAAATGATACAAAACGTGCTAAACTGCAATTTACTTAGCGTTCACGGGTCCAGAAACTTCGATACATAGCTGAGCTGGAAAGAAATGTACAAGCTTAACAGGCAGAAGGGTTTGAAGTCTCAGTTGAGCTTGAGTTATTTTATTACCAGCAGATCCTGAGTATGGAGAATGGAACACTCAAGTAACGTTTAGGAAATATAGTACGAGTGCAGTTTATCAAATATTTGGAACAGAAAGTTCTGGAAATAGAGAGTGGAAGATTACATGCACTAACACAACCACAACAGCAACCATTTGGTAGTCACACGCGTTCCAGTAGTAGAGACTTGGAATCTCAGTTTGTAAACCTTTCTCTAAAACACAAGGATACCAATTCAGGGCAAGACCCTGATCCCAGAATTTAGATTTGCGATAACCTTAGCCATTGCAACACTTCTCAACGTCATACACTACACCTGCCAAATGGCGCTTCCCTCAACAGTCTCTAACCAAAGCCACCAAACTCTCTTGCACATTCCATAAGTCTCCTATGACTACCGTTCCATCCTTCATCCATGCAAACTTGTTACCAGCCGCCGCCAAGGATTCTAGAAGTCCCATTCTCCTCCCCAACCTTAATATCGCACCTCCACCTCTATTTGCGTCATTGCCGAAACACCTCAAAAATAGCACCTTTATGAGTGCCACCAAGAGCCACCACGCGCCACCATCTCAAATACGAAGGCGCCATGTTCAACTCCATCAAGCAACGCAGCCATCCAAACCACTACTGGTGCCATTAAAACTCCCCCACTGCCACCATGATGTCTTCCACAACACTTTCCACGCGCCTCTGTCGTATCCCAACGCACCACCCTCATAACCTTCCCATGCTTATGCCTCCAACATCATCATCTCACCACGGAGCCACAGCAAACCAACCATATAAATCACGTCAAGAATCACCCTCCACCATGGTCCTTGCCTCCTTAGGATCCAACATTATGCGCACCACCCTCACCAAACTGCTCCTACCACCTCCACATCGCCCCATACACTCTTCACCCATGCAAACTCCTCACCATACCACCGCCTTCGACCACTACGGTCGCCGACGCCGCTGTCGCCGACGCTCCAGGCCGCAACCACCTCACTACCCATCGAGCTTGAATGCCCAACTTGTTCGCAGAAGACTAAGACACATTGCTATGAGGGGATCAATTATCCACTCGAAATACTTCTATGGGAGGTGAGAAGCTGTCTGAACTGGTCTCGAACAGTAGCAAGACTTCACCGCCACACAAGCTTGATGCTCCTCCCCCGAAACCACCGCTGCCACGCCCTCTCATCCTCCCCAAATGACCACCACCGAACAGCCCAAAGTAAACCCTCGCCATGCCTTCGACAACCTGGTCGCCGACTCCACCGTCGGCAATGCATGCCGCCGTCAGCGATGCTCATGGCCGCCACCGCCTTCACCAGCCATGCCTTCCTCTCCCTCAAAACTGAATCTGCATGCGCTGCCTCCAAAGCAGCAGGTTGCCTCTACAAACCCTAGATGGGTCTTGATTAGTGGGGGTGCCCTCTGCACCCCCATGTTTGTGCCTGCACCTATACTTCCCCAATTTCCAGAATACCATTAAACATAGGTTGGGTTCCTGGTTAGTGGGGGTGCTCTCTGCATGAGTGGGGCCCTACACCCGGGTCTGAGGAATCTTAGAATTAGAAGGGGTTGTGTAGCAATGTCAATGAGGATGTACTTCCCATTCTGGCTATTGCGAGAACCCAGCTAGAGTCTGTTCTCTTCACTTGTATGCTTACACAAGTTGTCTACCAACTGTTGTGGGTAATGCAGTAAGAGGAGCCATAACTCTAGTGGCCTTATACCTTTAAGAGTTAGGAGCTTACCTTTGTGAGTGTGCATATAATGCCTTAGACTCCTATCATATTGAACCTTGTTTAGGGCACAAAGGGAGATATGTTGCGCATTTCTACCCTCCATCCGGTTTTTTGCTTTTTTAAAAAAAAAGTAATAGTAAAAATATTTTTATCCATTGCATTAATTTTCTCTCACACAAAGCATTCATTATTTTCACTATGACATATGAAGATTAGCTCAGGCTTTTCTTCATTGCATTGCATGCATGCATTTCTTTTTCTCACATGGTCTCAATTGTTTTCTTTTAAGGTCAGAAACTGTAAAGTTGTGTTTTTGTCAAAAAAGAATGGAAATTAATGTAAGTTCTGGACTTGAAACGAAATCTGAAGAGGATTTGAAAACAAAACTGCCGATAAAAGCCAGAGAGAACAATCTGGTCGGAATCAGGGCATTGGGACAAAAGCTCAGGACGGTTCAGAAAAACTCTTTCAAGAAGAAATATGGGAATCTGTTAGGTTTGCTCGACATAGAGGTGCAGACTTCCTTGATCACGGCCTTTGCGCAGTATTATGACCCGCTTGTCAGAGCATTCACATTCCAAGACTTCCAATTGGTGCCGACAATTGAAGAGTTTGAGCAAATTTTGGATTTACCCTTGGAGGGGAAGTCTTCATACAAATACGTTGACCATCATGCTTCTATGTCACTCTGTCTGGGATAATAAAAATCCACCCAAGGGAACTAGAGAGTGCCCTAGTGAACAAGAAAGGTGTACGAGGATTTACCCCAAAGTTTTTGGAAAGCTATTTACATCAGTTAGCTGACCAAGAAAATTAGGAGACTTTCATGGATGTTCTGGCTCTTACACTATATGGCATCATGTTGTTCCCTAATGTCGAAGATTTGGTCGATTATACTGCAATCGATGTATTTATTGCAAGTAAAACTCGAGCGGAAAATCCAGTTCCAGCAATCTTAGCTGACGTCTACATAGCTTTTCAGTTGTGCTATGACATGGGGAAAAGAAAGTTGATGTGTTGTCTACCTGTGTTTTATGTCTGGCTCCTATCTCACATAGGTGAAAAAGGCATCAGTGCTCAATGCCCTGTTGAAGAGGTAATGCAACTCAAGCTTGAAGTTAAGAGAACGACAAATTGGGGTGAATTTCTCTCAAGACTGACTCAAGAAAAAATAAAGTGACATTCATCTTGGCAGCAGAAGGCGAGCATCATATATTATTGTGGGAACTATCCAAACGTGCCACTCATAGGTACTAAGGATTGTGTTAACTACAATCCGATTCTGGCCCAAATACAGTTTGGGTACCCTATAAGAGGTTCGCCGACAGCTGCCTCGCTTACTACTTTGCTGGCTTACTATGGGAAAGGAGATGCTACTGAAACTCTTCGACATATTAGGAGCGCATGGAAAAGGGTGATCCGTATGGAAGGGGATTCGAGAGCATGGGGGATAGATAGAGACATTCCTTATCATCAATGGGTCGCGGAGAGAGTTAATCAAGTCAAGCTACCTTTCCGAAGAGTCCCTGCTCAGTCAAGAAATGAAGAGCAGAACCAAGATATAGAGTCAGGGAAATTGAAGAAGCTGAAGGAGGAAGTTGCAAGATTGAAAGAGAAGAATGTCAAGATGGCTGATGACGTACTGGGCTTACGGCATAGCTATGCAGATCTCAACAGAGAATATGAAGAGAAGACAAAAGCATATGAGGGTTTGATCCATAAACAAAGAGCCAAAAGGGATTATACACACAGGATCAATCAAGATCTGTCTGCAGCAAACAAAGAGCTAACAATGAGGGTTCAAGAGTGGAACACGACCTTGTTAGCTGAACGTCAGTGGAAAAATTTATATGAGGACATTAAAAGAGACAAGCAAGAAGTCATGAAAAGATTGCAAGATCTTCAAATTCAGGTCAACGTCATGGAGCAACAAGTGGAGGAGACAATAGTTATATGTGAAGAAAGGGTGAATAAGGAGCGCATGTTGCTATTAGAATTGGAGGAAAGGCACCAAGCTGCAATGACTCGTGCAAGAGATTACATGGTTGAGCAGGAAAGGACGTGGCACACTGGCAGAGAAATTTTTCCCAATTGGCTGCTCTAGCTAATGGGGCTATTGAGGATGTACCCAGGATGTTACGAGAAGCTGACGCAGTGACGTTCCGTGATCCTCCACGAGAAGTTCATATTTTTCTTGATCATTGCAAGTGGCTAGTAGAGCAAATGAAGATTTTGATTGCTCGTGTTAGGGATTGATAACAGTTTCCTTTTGTCTTTCCATTGCAGTTGTATCAATTTGAATTCATTAAATAAATCAGTTTCTTGAGACTCTGGATCTGTGTTAATTTCCATTTATTTACGTATCAAATACACAACTTTATAATTTCTGACTAGTTGCATTTTTTCATATTTCATCTTTCATCTAATTCATCTTAAACAAAAACAGAAAAAGCAATAACGGCTAAATTCCCACGACATCCGTATAGGACTCGCGCCAATTGTCAGAAGATGGAAAATTGGGAGCAAGCAATGAAAGCAATGCAGGACGAGATCGCTGAGTTGAAGGATAAGATCAATCAGATTCATGGCTTAAAAGATCAGTTGGGTCAGATTCTCGAACGCCTAACGATTGTAAGCAGCAAACCTGAAGCTACTACCAGAGATGAAGGGATTCAGTTTTCACATCCTCCTATTCTCCAACCGGGGACATTACAAACCCGAGATCTTCATCATGGAAATCGAACGAATCAAGAGTTCCCTCTGTACGGCATGCCTATAAACTATGAACCACTCTACGAGGAAGGTGTGGAGCATGAAACTATACCACACGATGCCAGAGGTCAGCCAGAGTTCATTCAAGTACCACCTGGTGGTCGTGGTGAAGATGTAGTAATCAACGGAATACCGATTATTATCCAACCTAGGGCTTTGAATGTGACTTTGAGGGGTGAGCCCAAAACAGAAGTGTTAGCTCCAACTGCTGCGGTCCTGAAGCTGATAGGGCGAAAGACAAGCTGGAGATCCTTGAGAAAAGATTGAGGGTAATAGAAGGTGGAAGTAGTCATGAGTTCGGAGATGCTGCCGGTCTATGCTTAGTACCGTATGTGGTAATTCCCCCCAAATTTAAAGTGCCGGACTTTGAGAAGTACAAGGGGACCACTTGCCCAAAAAGTCACTTAACCATGTATTGTAGGAAAATGGCAGCTCATGCGCACGATGAAAAACTTCTGATTCATTGTTTTCAAGATAGTTTGGGAGGTGTGGTGTTAAACTGGTATATGCACCTTGAACCAACTCGGATTTCGTCATGGAAGGATTTGGTAGATGCTTTCTTAAAGCAGTACAAATATAACATGGACATGGCTCCGGACAGAATGCAACTACAGAATATGGCGAAAAAAAGTTCGGAAACATTCAAGGAATATGCGCAGAGGTGGAGAGAGTTGGCAGCCCAAGTTGAACCTCCGCTATATGAGAAGGAAATGATCACCATGTTCATTGAGACGTTATAGGTTCCTTTTTATGAACATGTGTTCGGAAGTGTTTCTTCAAATTTCTCCAATATTGTCACTATTGGAGAAAGAATCGAGCATGGACTCAAGACCGGAAAGATAGCACAAGGTTCACCTGCAACCACCGGTGCTAAGAAACATGGGTTCAATCCTGGTAAGAAGAAGGAGGGGGAGGTTCAGGCAACTTCTACGGCACCTTATTGGGGAGGATTTCAACAACAATACCGTCCCAATCACGGACCTTCATCCGCATTTGTTGCAAACGCCGCGCCAAGCTACTCACAGAATGCTCATAGGCCGTCAGCTGCATATCGACCGCCATTTACCCCCAATAATGCATTTCAGCCTAGAGTGGGAGGTCAAAACTTTAATCAAGCACAAAATCAAGGCTCTGGTCAGAAAAGCAATTATGCAGAAAAAGTTATGAACTTTACGCCTATTCCGATGACCTACGCCGAATTGTTGCCTGATTTGCTTAAAAATGCGCTCGTGGCCTTATGTCTAGCAAAGGTTGTATAACCGCCATTCCCTAGATATTATGATGCCAATGCCAAATGTGAATACCATAGTGGGGAAATTGGTCATTCAACTGAGAATTGTCGAGCTTTAAGGTATAAAGTGCAATCTTTGATCGACTCGGGGTGGCTTACCTTTCAAGAACAAAAGCCAAGTGTTGAAAAGAACCCTCTGTCCGGACATGCAAACTCCACAGTTAATGCTGTCAGTGAAGGTCAAGGTCCGAGTTTGGTTAAAAGTGTCGCTGAGATGAAAAAACCTATGGATGAGGTTTTTAGAGCAATCTGCCAAGTTGGTTTATTCCAATATAAATACAAATCCGAAGATAAATGTGGTTTCCACGCTAGCATCGAGCATTCTATTGACAAGTGTGCTGAATTTAAGACCTTTGTGCAAGACTTGATAGATAGACATATTCTACAAGTCAGTCATCAAAAAAAGGAAGAAGGGGTGTTTGCTGGTGAAGAATGGATTCCACAAAGGCCTAAACTGTTGGTCATACAATTTACCAGGGCCACCAATTCCATACATGCGGAACGTCAACCCTTGATAATTCAGACACCTGCTACTTTCCCATACAAGAACGATAAAGCTGTTCCTTGGAAGTACGACATTAGTATCATTCAAGGAGAACAAAAGGAAGAACCAGTTGAACAAGGCAGGGTAACAATTGATAATATCTCCGGAATAGGGGGTATGACTAGGAGCGAGTGTCTCTTCACTCATCCAGGCTTAAGGGGTGAAAGAAGCTATGAGAAGAGTAAAGATGAAATTGATATGGAAAGGGCTAAATCATACTTAAAGGGAAAAGTTGTGCAGGCTAATTCAGAGCCTGAGGAGAAGGAGAAAGAGAGAAAAGAAATTACTGATGACGACGGTGCTGAATTTCTGAAGTTTATTCAGCAGAGCGAGTACAAGGTGGTGGATCAGTTGAAGCGGATGCCTGCAAGGGTGTCTTTGTTAGAATTGTTGATGCATTCGACTTCTCATCGGAAGCTGTTAATGAAAATCTTAAGCGGAGCTCATGTGGAACAAGATCTCTCCTTAGATAAATTTGAAGGAATTGTTAGTCACATCATGACTAACAATTACTTAACTTTTACTGAGGATGAAATACCTTCTGATGGTAGAGGTCATAACAAAGCTCTCCATATTTCGGTCAAGTGCATGGATCATTTCATATCACGTGTGCTAGTTGACAATGGTTCATCTTTGAACGTAATGCCGAAAACTACA
>Ga0209489_102181_pt1 | contig 40084 bp, 28 predicted proteins | sample SiratrowhiteBW_FD_187527 | JGI IMG/M metagenome (GOLD analysis project Ga0209489, IMG submission 187527) | Root nodule microbial communities of legume samples collected from California, USA - Siratro white BW (SPAdes) (version 2) | ecosystem: Host-associated > Plants > Roots > Nodule | place...
ATATTTAGCAAAGACGTTCGATTTTTAAAATAAACATGAATATAAAATTCATACATTTTATAAATGGATTAAAGAAATTAATAAAGTAAAAAAAAAAAATAGGAAAATGTTCTACAAGTAGATTGAAAGACGAAATTGATAAAGTTAAAAGTTCCAAAAAAAAATGTCGACAAAAAAGGTATTTAAATTTAAACTTTAAAAAACAATTTTGATTATGATGAGAATGATTTAAAAGCTAAACGAAAATTATAAAATATAACATATGAACACTATTCAAAAATTTAAGTAGAACAAAGCATGTAAAAGCAAAATAAATAAGTTCCCATGAAAATATGGATTACTTATGGAATTAAACAGATTTGCGACTAAGAACATGAGTAACATGAGTATTCTTATTCTCTTTGCTCTTTCAATCCTTTTTGTGTTTATAGAAATATGAGTATTTGGATACTTTTGTCACTAAGTATTCTACCTCACATAATTAACATCTACACTATGGTTATCAAAGTTCAATGATGCACAACTTTCATGAAAATGGGGTGGGTAAACTCTTCAAATATGACTGTATGACTGCTGTTCAACCTTCTAAATAAACTTCCCTTTCATATTTTCTTATTAAAATAGAATTCAAAAAATCTTTCTTTTCATCAACATATTTTATTTAAACTTATATATTAACATTTTTTTTACCTTTATAATTATACATCTTTATAATTTAAAATATTTATTGAAATATAAAAATTATATTATATGATTATTATAGACCACCAATATATTATCCCAACACAAACGTGATTCCCTCTCACTAATATAGTTGGACGATACACTCTTGACGTACTTAATAATAACGCGTCACCAAAAATTAAGAAATTTTCTAAAAAATTATATAAATATAAAAATCCATCAAAATTAGTATAAATAGATATAGATATTCTAAGATAAAAGTTTAGTTTTTTTTAACATTAATATAAGTTATTATATAATTAATTAACAAATCATACTTTACTAAAACACTTCGTCGTCAAGCAGGTACCCTATAGTCCAAGACTGAGAACACATAAAAGCTTAGAAGCCAGAGAATTTGAGACAGAGAGGATCAAATGAGCAAGTGGTTTTATACGATGATCATAAGAAAGTAATAATAAAAATAATATCCAAAAATAGATCAAACTTTTTTATCAACATACCGATAAAATAATCGAATTTCAACTTCATATTCCTCAATTTCCTTACATTCTTTATTTCTTTTAGGTTTATTTGCCATCTATAACTGCTACCATTCACAGACTCGTCTCATTAAATTCTATTTTTGGTAATCTCCATCCCAGATCTATCTCCATTGAGCGATTTTTTTTATCTTATTTGATGCAGATATTCTTACAAGTATATATTCGTAGAAATATCTTTTTTCATATATAAATTTGACTTTACTTTAGTAAACGACAAAATATGATTTCTGTGGCGTAAAGGTTAATTAGTCTGTACGTCAAAGTAAAGATTTGTGTGGAGGAGAGTGAGCATCTCATGCAGAAGGACGCTGATAAAAGAGACAACAGGAAAAAAAATAAGAAGGGTACATTAGAAAAAACAATAAATACTAAATTATTTAATAATATTCTATTAATAAAATTATGAAATTTAATTTCTATATAATGGTAGAAAACTTCATGATTTGGCCTAATAACCACCGTTTCTTTCTTCAAGTACGATTTAAGTCATAAAAGCGAGAAATCTAAATATGTTATCGTTATCCGATAATGATTGAGATAAACCAACACTTAAACCACGGAATTCAAAACTAAAACATAGATAAGATTATAAATATCTAAGTATGAAGAAGACAACAGTTACATCACCTCAACGTCACCAAAAGTACAAATATAACTTAATTGATAATAAGATAAATATAATTTATTTATGAATATTTAACACTAACACCTACTAAATTATTAATTACAACTTCTGATATAGAGAGAAAAGAAGAGAAAGAACATTAGAAGACCCATCTTCCAACAATTTTAATATTCAATTTACATTTTCATCATCATTTAACAAAATTATTTTGTCACTTGGCGAAGTCCATGTCTACCTATCATGTAAGATGTTGCAAGCATCGTAGCCACGCAAAGCAAAGTGACATTGTCTTATTCAGTGTCTTCAAGTTCACTATCCTCTGGAACCAATTTGTAACGTTCAAGAGATTCACTATTCACTTCTTGTTCCTTTTCATCATGATTTTCTTTCTTGCATGTGCCACGTACACATGCAACAAATCAATTGCAACCAGAATTTCTCCCCTGCTTTATAACCCTATCAGTTTTTTGACCGAATCTTCTTTGTCTTATTTCTAGTTGTTTTGATCAGTTTTACTTTGCATGCAACAAAACATTATACATCGTGAATATAAAATGTCATGTAGTAATTATCAGAAAAATACAAAACGAATGAGTGGTTAAATTCCTGATAAATATTCTTCATGATGGTATCGTATCAATACCACAGGCTTGCTTTGCTTATTTATGGATACCAATGAAGATATATCAGTGTCCGTTTTTTAGTGTTCAAGATATTCCTTTTTTGATAAAAGAAAAAGGATATTCTGTCTGTATCTTTAGATTTTTCTGCATTATTTTAGAGTTTGTTCATCATTGGTCAATCTGAATGGACTCTAATTAATTTATTGCCTAAACCATAAATAATGGCCTAAACCACAATTAGTGATTGAAAAATTTAATTACTATGAGGATCCAATAGGTATTATCTTATCACAAACTAGTGTTAACTACAATGCACATTGTATGAACCTGAAAGAGTTTCCTCTAACAATTTCTCATCAGTTCCAAGATTCTGGATCTTCACTTCTAGACTCTCTCTTTTCTCAGTCTCTTTCTGGTTTGTGCTTGAACTTTAGGGTGTCCTTTGTAGATGCAGTAAGTGAAAAATCAACTAGTCAAAGCAAATACAATGCTTAAGGGAAAAAAAATTCTACACTAGAACAAAAGTGATTACTGTTGTTCCAGTTTTGTTTGTTATAATGCTTGGCAGCTCTAATGTTTAAATACATTTAAATACATTCATATCGGTTATTTTAAACCATTAAATTTATTACTTATTTCCAAGCTTGTAAGTTGACCTATTGTTTGTTTCTGTCCATGGGAAAGACTAACGTTTGGACCAATGTATCTTCATCAAAATCACTTTCATACATCTAGTTGGTATTTCAGGAACAATGTTGTTGCCTATGCCAAGCATTCTGTTGGAGATGGAGGTACATAGAAAGGTCTATATGAGGGAAATACCATAGTATCATATCAAGAATTGGAGAGGTTACAGATGTCCCCTTATGTGGACTGCATAGCTAAGGGAGTTGCTACATTATGGTCACATATTCCAGCTGCAATGGAAATAAACTTCACGGTCACCATTAGTTACTGATATTTTGAAACAAAAGCTAGGTTTCAAGGTATTTCTTTCGGTCAATTACCAAATAATTTTATTATTATACCAACACCTCTCTCACGTGCTGAGATTTGTAAATAAAATCAAGTTAAACAAGTGTAAAGATTCTAATAAACTAGAACACCGAAATTGAGCTTCTTGGATTTTAAATACATATCTAATGCTCAAACACATATTTGTAATTGAAACCTCCTATCATCAAACATCAAACACCAGAATACAAAATACACTATCAAACATGTAACAACATAATACAAAACACATTATAAAAAAACGAATTTATACTAAAATCCATAAGTAATAGCAAACATTCATAAGTAAATCAACATTACCCACAAAAAAATCCTGTAAGTAATTTGGACGTAAGTAATTTACTTATAGATGATATATGTGGGTATTATCTATCAATTTAGTATGTAGGTATCAACCACCAACTATAGTCTATGAGTATATATATGCATACATTACCCACCAACTCTAGTTGTAGATAATACCTATCAACTTCAATCTATAGTAATATCTACACATACTAACTCTAGCTCGTAGGTAATACCTATCAACTCCAATCCATGTATCTATGCACACATTATCCACCAATTCTAGTCTATGAGTAAATCCGTAGGTAATCCTACATGCATCAAAATGTTAATTCAAGTATTAAATAAATTAATTTTAAATGTTTTATACTTGTACAAAACATTCAACTCATTCAAGATATCCAACACATCCAAGATATGAAGTAACATATCCAAATTCAATAATCTATTACCAATTGTATTGAACCCATAATATTAAATACAATAATCAACTATCACCCAATACAGTTATCATAAAATAAAACACATATTTAATTTCAAATTCAAACATAACATAGTTGAAGTCTCATCATATAATATAAGTAAAAAAATAACATAATTCAAAAGTTAAGTCAACTTGAAATATAATTCACAATCAAAACAAACTTGAAATATTAATAGTTTAAATTTTATTCATTTATTATTATTCTTCTTATCAATATTATTTTTATCAATATTATTAATATTATTATTGTCATTTTTAATAAAATTAATATTAATAATAAGAATAATAACATTATTAATAATAATAATAATAATAATATTAATAATATTAATAATTATAATTATAACAAGAATAATAATAATCATTAATTATTATATAGATTGTCTAGTATAATAGTCAAAGTCTCAATACTAAATATCTACTAATTTTGACTGTAAGTAAATACAAATGTAAAATAACAAGTCACATCAACCAGTTAATAGAAAAATTATATTTATATGGACTCAATTAAAAAATATAAAATTTTTAAATACTCAATTACCTAAAAAATTTTAATAGAGAATCTATTAAAAATATTTAAATATTTAAAACATAAAAAATTAAAAAAATATAAGTCGGTAATACTTTAAAAACACGAATTCTTCTTATTTTGGAAAGGAAGTGCTATTTGTTTATATATAATCTCTTAAAAATGTTTTTAAAATATATTGAAGTCCTGCTTTAAAACTCTTATTTAACTAAAAAAATCAACTAAAGGTGATTTTAGTTAAAATGTTTTATAAGTTGAAACTATGTTTCAAAACAGAATTGTTATCATTTTAAAAGATATATTTATTTGATACTTTTCTTAAAAACCATCGAGAAATGCGAAAATTCCAAGAAATAATGTTGCCGAAAAAAACGGAATTTATATTTTTTTATCAACTATAGGTATGTCATTTTCGATGCCCCTCATACACTACGAGACTAAGTCAATCGTGGCACTGATAAAGACCCACTTACACTCAATAATTCAAAATGGGTATTTAATATTATATATATATATATATATATATATATATATATATATATATTTATTTATTTATTTATTTATTTATGTGTGTGTATGTTTGTTTTTAAATGAGGTGTTTCATTAAAAGAACGTTTAGAATAATTTAATCTGTAAAAACGCTATAGTAGAAAACAAGAATTAGTTAGGTAGAAGAAAAGTGATTGAGAACTTAGATTTGTAACAGTATAAAAGCGGAGAATTCGATCTCTTAAAAAAATTATTTTTAAATATTTTTATTGAAAATTAAAAAATAAAAATTAAAAATATCTACAAGTTACCTGCATGTATTAAAAAAAGTTTAAATATTTTTTTATGAATCCTCAAGAAGTGTCAAGATAAATAATGAAACCGATCTTTTTAAGATGGGACGAAAATATCACATATATAGTGCCTCTTCGTGCCCATCTTATCCCTATGACCATAACTAGTATGACTTTTCAAGAGACCTTAAAAAAGATAAAACATTACTTATCAAGTGAACATGACATGTGAGACAACAACTAAGCTTAAATGAATAACCTCGATTCCCTTTTGCCACCTTAATTAGAATAAAATTTTATTATTGAACAGAAAAATAATGTTTGATATTACAAAATTCACCATTCATCCGGTTGTACCATCCTAGAATATTAATACTACATTTAACATAAATTTTACCATGAAGTTTAAGATATTAGATTTGCTAGTTATTCTCATTGTGTATGGATAGTTGTTCATTTTTTGTTATATGTTAAGCTTTATATTCCTATGTGAACTCAAACAAATTTCTTTTTGAATTTATTTTTCCCCCTGATAATGTGTATACGTAGATAGAGTTTCTTTATTTCTATGAGCTATAACAGAATTTCATATATATAATATAAAAATAGTATAGTGTAGACTATAACAATTTCATTTTTATTTTTAGTAAAAAAATATTTTTCTAAAAAGTTTCTTTATATTTTTTCTAGAAACTTATGCCGCTAATATATCATATCGAATATGTAAAGAGGTTGCAATGGGTACATCAAAGCAGTATGAATAGGTTTTTTTTTTTTTTTTTTTTTTAAAATAAGTATTTAATTTTTTTTTTTTTTTTTTATTCTTTTTTTTTTTTTTTTTTTATCAAAATAAGTATTTAATTATCTATTATTGATTTAACTCCTTATTCTTCCTTTTTCTTAATTCTAAAGGGAGAAGAAGGTGTATATAGTTAAAGCTTTGAAAGTCTCGATAATACAATTTGAATTTCTAGAGATTTACGAGAACAATTTTACTAGTAGCTAAAAGAAGTTTAATCATATATTCAATTAATATAGAATTAGATGCGTGAAGTGATGGTTGGTTCGTTGAAGTTTTCTATATATGATATACCTTGGAAAGATGGTATTTATTAAATTAATTCATGCTAAGTTAATTTAGAGTTTAAGATATTTATTTTGAGTTCAAATAATTTATAACTTATTAAATGTAAAATTGTTTTTTACAAGTAAAAACATAATATCAGTAGTACAATCATATTTTCTATGTATACACTTAAAAACTGAGAGTTTATCAATATGGATAAATATGGTGGTGAGAAAACTTTATTTTATATTTTGTAATACTCAGATTTATGGTGGTAGTGTCATACATATATAAAGTGACATTTTTTCACCACCATACATATATATAAGATAGTACACGATATTATATAAAACAAAATGTTATCACATACACAATTTTTTATAATAAATGAATTATTCTCCAATTATTATTCAAATACTAAGAGATGGAATAATATTTTTATATTACTATTTTTCACTCAAAGTGTTATCTTAATTCCATGAAGTTAAAATATAATACCAAAAAGCCTTAAAATAGATTAACTAGTGAAACATATTTAATATTAATCTTTCGAAAATATTAAATAATTATATTTAAATATAAATTTTTCTAATTTTTCTCGAATGAGAAATCAATGTGACTGATTTATGTTATATAATATATCATATTGTATTGATTATTTAAATTAATAAATAACCTTATATATATTTTATGAGTTACTACGTAAGAGAATAAATAATCTTACCCGATTGAAAATATAGAAGTTGGGGTGGATTAAAGGACTTTTATATAGTTCTTTCTAATATTTTTTACACGTACATATCTTTTATATATTTGACAATAATTTTTTTCTTAATGTGATAAATTATTAAAAAAATTGATATATTGTGTGTTGACCACTACATTAAATAAAATATTTCCATAAACATTGCGAGCATTTTTTAAGCAACAACTACTGTTTATGCATATATATTAGACATACAATGGGGATTAGAGGAGCAAAGCCAAAACCAAACGCACTGATACTGCATATCTGGTTTTGATTAAAAGGTATACATATTTGATATTTTCTACATCCATTCTTTGTGAAGATATGATGAAACACATGCATAATCAGATTTTAAAAACTACCACTCTCATTTAATAATATTGAATTTGAATTCACTACGTTGTGATGAAGTAAATCTTTCGCTGGATCACATTCCACTGATATATATAAAATATCATATAACTATACCAAACCGGTGAACAATTTTTGGGAACGTGGTTTCTTGAACTCCACTGATCTCATGGATGAGTTTAGCATTCATTCTCCCAAAAGGGAAAATGCATGATCAAAGTTGAATACCCAAATGATTGAAGACTCTCTGAGGGAGAAGTTACGTGCGTACACAGATTATTATCATTTGAAACGGAAATGATAATGGATATGGAGGCGCACTATCTAATGAATCAATAATGCATCGTCACTAAAATTATTATATTTCAAAAATCATATTTTATACAAGTATTATGTGAGACACTCACATGTATTCCATCGAGCATTTATTATTAGAATATTTTCTTTTATTTAATAGCATAGCACAAATATTACAATTTGATTGTAATTTTAATATTAATGGTTACATAGAATATTTATTATTAAGTTAAAAACTATAACTCATAATTAAAGTGTAACTCTTTTTTATTTTATAAAATAACAATTTAATTATAAAGAAAAATGACAACTGCATGCTAAATAAGATCCACTTGTCAATCATATCTTTGGTAAATGGTATTATAGATATTTTGCACAAGATGTACTATGGAGATTTTAAATTGTAAAATCTATTACTGATCTAATAATTTAGGACGGGACTAATAAATTTAAGATTTTAATTGAAAAATTATATAGTGTTTCAGTATTATTTATCCTAAGTAACACTAAACTCTATCAAAATCACGTTGAATCTCAATATATACTAAAATATTGATGTGCAATAACCAACTAGAAAAACTGAAGCGAATGACACACACGTTAAGAAATACCAGAAACACCAAATCACCACCATGTCAAATTGTCATTTGATTATTATGACACCATGTCAAATTATTTGATTATTATGATACATGATGGTATCAAAGTCTTCTAACCCATATCAAAATTAGATTATCACTTCATATGTAACAATATGCAATAATAATTAGATACTTTACATATAAGTGGAAAGACTATTTATTTATAAAAATTTGAAACTTTATATGGCCTACAAATATTATTAAAATAGAGTCACTTTTAATAAAATTGAGTGCATACATAACATCACTTTCTATTAAGTACTTATTAAATCATTTACATATATTTAAACTTAAGTTACATTTAAACTTACACTTTTACAATTTTTTATAATTTTTAATCTTATTATTATAATTAAATATTAATTTAATGTTGAACTTTTTAAAAGTCTACACAATATAAAGATTTAATTTTAAAACAATCACCATGTTCAGAGAAAAATTTCTTATAATATTCACATTTCAAATTTAAGATCTTTGCTAAGAACATTATATTAAAATGCTCTAAACTTACTTTCAATATTCTAAACTTAGTTTCTGTTATTAATCTTTATTTTATGATAAAATTTTTTAAATCAACAATAATTATATAAAAAAAAATGAGATGGGTAGAAATTGTTTGTATGGTTGTGTATAGATATACGTATAGACGTGTGTGTAGGAGAAGGAGATTGTGGCGGCATCGTAGTTATTGTAGCATCGATTGTTGTAATTTGTGGGGCACAAGAAAAGGACCCAAAATGTTTCATGTATAATTGGGCCAACTTGGCCCACCAGTACTTGCAGAGAGGAAACTAATCAAGGTTTTCATCAATGCCGCTTTACAACTGAAAACCACGGCGCCAACAGTTATGAAAATTGGATTATATATACTTTAAATTTTAAATAAAATTTAATAAAATATATTTTTTAATAAAAATGGAGAAACAGTATTTTTAGTTGAATAAAAAAAATCTATATATAAACATTAAAATTAGCAATTTCTAAAATCTGTCTACACATATATATAATAAAATTCAAGATATGATATATTTATAAATTTATTTTAATAATATTTCTAAAATTTATTTATACCAGTGTTATAAAAGAATCAAACCTGTCATTAGTTGTTGAACCACGTGAACTGATTTATTTAAATAAAATACATGTAATATATATATATATATATATATATATATATAAATTAAATTTTAAAAGAGGTGTTTTGAAAACAGGTAAATTGAACTATATCAAATTTTTAAAAACCTATAATTATTTCTTTAATATATCAATTGATAATAGAATTTGGTTGTATACAATCAATAAAAAAAAATAAAATCAGAAATATCAAGAACTAACACGAAAGAGAAAAAGAAACTTAAAAGAAATGCACATAGAATTTTATATTGATTCACTATATTCAAGAACCGCATCCATATTAATATTAGAGTTTCACAAATACACAACCAATACATTAAAAATAAATCAATTTAAAAACAAACTCTTGAATCATACAATATTGATTTTCTCAACTAATACATGCTAGTACACTAAATCTAAAAATTGTATCTAAAGACAACTAAAGAATACAAAAAATAATACTGAAAAAGAAAACAATATCACTAATTTATTGTTGATTCCTTTGCATAATTTGGAACATAAAAGTTTTAAGCAAATAAAACTGAATCAATATGTCAGCTTTATTGATATCCAATCATAATAAAACAAGTGTCCAAACAATTATTATATGTATTAAAATAAATTACTACGATTTATACTCTAATAAAATAGAAAATACACAAATTTTAATAGATTAAATTTATTTTTAAATCGATTAAAACTATGAGGAGTATTTCAAAAAAATAATAATATATTATTTAATCGATTAAGTCAATAAATTAATCAATTAAAATGAAGAAGAAATACAAAAATAGGATTTTGAATCAAGTATTTATTCAATTGTTTCAACAAATCAATCTACTAAAATAGAATAAAATGAAAGTAAACTTAGTTTTAAAATTGAACATTTATTGGAATAGTACTAAAGTCATCAATTATAAAGATTTACAATTTAAATTAATTTATTATGTCAAGATAGGTAGAGACATATGGATAATATAATATTGAAGTAATCAAGAATTCCAAGTTCTTTTTTCATATAATTGAACCTGTTTCTTGTTAATGGTATTTTGAACATACCAACTAACTAGTTAATAATATCAATGAATTTAATTTCACAATCATTTTCTATATATGCTCTATTATGAAATGATGTCTTATTTCAATATGGTTGGTTCTTGAGCGTTGAATTAGGTTTTTGGTTAAATTTATGACACTTGTATTATCACACATTATACGTGTCTTATCCAATTGAAGTCCAAAAGTCGAGTAATTGTTGTTTCAATCATAATATTTGTGCACAACAACTTCCAACAACTATTTATTCAGCTTTCGTTATTGAAAGAGATAACACATCCTTATTTCTTATTATGCCAAGATACCAAGCTGTTTTAAAGAACGTAACAAGTACTACTTTTATTTTTTTCATCCAAACTTACAACCTACAAAATCATAGTCTAAGAAACTAACTAAATTAAGAGAAGCATCACTTGGACACCATAGTCCAACATTGATAGTTCGTTTCAAATATTTGAGGATTCTTTTAGCAAGTTTGTAAGGTGATTCCTTGGGGTTGGATTGATATCTTTCACACATATATACACTGAACAAGATGTCAGGTTTGCTAGCTATCAAGTAGAGTAATGATGCAATCAACCCTTTGCTTATTTGTGTCAACAATAGTTCCTTTTTCATCAGAGTTTAAGCAATAGTTTGAAGACACATGTGTAGTAGCTTCTTTGCAGGTTTCCATTTCAAACTTCTTCAACAGGTCTATATGGTACTTGGATTGACTCAATGGGTTTGTGAAGAAATTATTAAAGAATGTTTGATAGATACTCCCCTTTCAATTTGTCAAATAACATTGTCAAGTAAAAGATCTCTAAGAATTCTCCATTCTTTTTGGAAGATCCTTGTGAGGTCCTTGTTCATCATTAGTCTCACCCAAACTACTTTGATTAAATGGTTTGCTTAGCTTTAATTTGGTGAAGATATCTAACAAATCATCATCACCTGCTTCATTATTTGGTAACACTTGGATTTCTTAGTTAGATTCATCAAATATAACATGAATAAATTTCTCTATAGTCATAAGTCTTTTGTTGTAAATTTTGTATGAATGATTATGTGATAAATAACCTAAGAAGATACCTTCATCTACCTTTCCATCAAATTTGCCAAGATTTTATTTGTTATTATTTAATACAAAACACTTACATATGAAAGCTCTAATGTGTCCTATGTTTGGTTTTTCTACCCTTATATAGTTCATATGGAATTTTCTTAAGAATAGGCTTACTCAGCACTCTATTAAGTACATAACATGCAAAGTTAACAACACCAACCCAAAAATACTTAGATAGAGAGTTTTCTTTTAATATTGTTCTTTCCGATTCTTCTAAACACCTATTTTTCCTCTTTACAACTCCATTTTGTTTAGGTGTATAAAACTGGTTTTAAATACTGCACTGGGCAAAAATAAAGTGATTCCAGTATTCATGAAATCGAGTTATTCGATGCCTGGCAGAACTGAAATAATTGCTTTTTAAAAACAGAATTGACGCTTTTTCTTTTATAAAAACAACAAGGTTTCTAACATGCACCATATATTGAAAAACAAAAATTGAGAATCAATACAGCAGAATACTGTGAAAAACATTTTTGGGCAATTGAGAAAAATTAATTGAGGCTTTTTGTTGAAGAGTAACACTTTACCAACATTGTGCTATTGGAGCTCTTCAACACTGTGCAAAGGCCTCTTCTGTGCACCAATCAGGGAGTCTTTTCTTTACCATTCTTGATCTCTTTCTGTATCAAGATTTGTGTAAATTGATTATAAATCTGTGAAACTTTTGAAATATTGTATTGTTGTAGGCTATAAGTCTTAGCATGTGTGTGATTACTGATTTGAGTGGGGACTACAAGAGTAGGTGCTCAATTCAGTGGGTATTTGATTCTTATGAGGAGTAAGAATTGTGTAATTATTTGTGTTTGAATAATTGATTAAAGTTAGTGAAATTTTCTTTGCTTGAGGGGCAAAGGAGACTGGACATAGCCCTTGAGGAATGGTGAACCAGTATAATTGGATGTGTTCTGCTGTTCTTGACCCTTCTCTTTCAATTCTGTATTGTTTTGCACTGCCCATTGAGTTTAATTGAAAGTTGAATTAATTCCTGGTAATCTTAATAAAACTAGTTTAAGTTCTTTATTGGAAATTGAATTTTGTTCCTTATAACTTGAACTTGTTGTTGGTTCTGACAAATCTGTTGTAGTTGTCAAAGAAGTTTTGCTTTAAAGATTGGTTCTTTTCAAATTTCGTATTACATATAAAATTCTGGATCTGTGATTTTCCAAAGAATTGAAATACTGTTTGAATTGGTGTGTGTTCTTGTTTTGAGTTCTTAGTATAACTGGACAATTTAATTTACATTATGTATAATTCTCAAGTTTGTATCAACTACTATAATTGAGTCTTAGTTTTGATAATTAGCCTTTGTAATCTTGCTGGTGTTAGTTGACTTTATATAGAACTGTGTTAAGTATCACAAACTAGTAAACTTTGTAATTGTGTTCTTTCTTGTTCTTAATCAAATTAGTAACTTTGTGTGATTCATTTCTTAATGAGGTATTGCTCTAGAAACTGTGTGAATTTGATTTGCATAAGGTGTTGTTGTATGATTGTGAATCTGCTGTGTGTGTTGTTTGAAATTTTCTCTTTGCCAGTAATATAAATCAATTCATTCAAGATTGAAGCCAATTTATTTTTTGTTGTACCTTATATTCTTAATCATTGAGATTCATTAAAGTTTTTCAAATTGTGAAAAATATTTTTAGAGGTCTAAATAGAGAAAAATCTTTCAAAGTTCAATTCACCCCCCCTTTTGAACTCAGCCTAAAACGTTTTCACCATGTTTCTCGCAAAAAGAGTTAAATTTATCATTTTGAAACTCTCCCCCATGATCACTCCTTAGAGAGCTAATGTGACAACATTTTTCATTTTGTAAAAGTTTGGCAAGCTTTTCAAAAATAATAAATGCATCATCTTAAAATACCAAACACAATGTCCATGTAAATCTAGAAAAATCATCTACAGTGACAAGTGTATAATAATTTTCTCAAAGGCTTATAATTATTCAAAGACAAACATGTCCATGTACAACTCAAGGGGTCTATTTATTGAAACATAATTTTTATTTATTTTTATTTTTTTGCTCTTTTGACAAGCTTCACATACCTTGTCCTTTACAAACTTAAGCTTTAAAAGACCATTTACCAAATCTTTAGATATCAATTGATTAAGATGATGTATATGTATATTAGAAATCCTTCTATGTCACAACCATGAATCTTCATCTTTAGTTAACAAGCACTCAATCCTAGATTATGCATGATTTATATCTAGCTCCAACACGCTTACCAACCATAATGGTTCTATTAGATTTAGAATCAATAATCTATTAGTAATTATGTTTAAATATCACCTTATGGCCTATGTTGCACACTTCACTAGTACATAGAAGATTATGTTTAAGCCCAAGTATATTTTTTTATAGTAATAGAGAAATTTTTTCATTTGTCACCACAATCAAGAATGCTCTCCTTATTATTGTCAGCATATGTAATAGAACCTTCTATTTTCAGATTGGCAAATTTATTAACATCTCATGCCATGTGCCTTAAACAACCACTGTCTAAGTATCAAAGCTACATTTTGGCTTTCAAGTGCACCTACAAAACAAATTATACAATAGAGTATGATACCCTTATTAATTTGGGTCCAACCTTGTTAACTTTCTCTTTAGCATATTTTGGAATCTATTTAATTTTGTTGTTAGGAACATCAAATTTTTGAATTTGCAGTTTCTAATAGTAAAACCTTTTCTAATATGATAAAATAAAGTAATGAATGGAGAACTGCTCGATTTTTTGTAAAAAAAAAAAAAGAAGAAAGAAACTTTTATACGATTTAACTTTGTTCTGAAAACTAGATTTATATCTAATTCTAACTCCATAAAAAACACAATTTTGAAAACTAAGTAAAGCTTCAAGATTAGCTCTTCCCATTGAAAACTAAGCTAGTGTTTTAATAAGATAATGACATTTATTTTGCAAGGCTTTACAATTTTCGTAATCTTTTAGGGTTTGCTGATTTGTTTCAAAACAACTTCAAGAAGAATTTTTGTAAATGATTTCCAGATTTTTCAAATTAGTTTTAGCATTTACTTAATTCTTCTTCTAGTTTGGTGACTCTATTTTCAATTCAAATATTCATTACTTTGACTCTATTATTAGAATTGATCAATCTATTAGCTTCTTCTTACTTCTCATTAAAAGCATTTAAAAATTGGTTGTAGTTATTTTCATTTTCATAATTTTATGTACTTAGATTATTTGAAGAAGAGTCATAACCAACCATTAAGCAGAGGTTCACTTACTAAGCCTCCTTTGAAGAAGTACTAGAAGAGGTCTCATCATTGTCTTGCAATGCAATGCAAGCTCTCCTAATCTTATTTACTTTATCAAGTCTTCATTTCTTGTCACTAAATTGTCTTTGTTTTTACTATTTGGACATGTCATTTTGATTTGTCCTTGTTTTCCACATCCAAAACATGTAAAGTTGGAAGAATTAGAATTAGGTTTTGTTTCCATAACTTTTCTATGAAAAAATCCTATCCTTGCTCCTTTCTTTCTTCAGAAATTTTCCTAATTTCTTAACAAGTAGTGTCAGGTTTTTTGAGTCACTAATTCATTTGGTTCCTCTTCACTCTCTTCTTTCTTCTGTACAATAGTCTTTAATGCAATTATTTTGCTTTCTTGTTCACAAATTATATTCATCTCAAACTTGTTTCCCTTAGCTTTCCAAACAAATATCTTATTAACATTGTTGACATATCCTTTGATTCTGAAATTGTTATTACCTTAGGTTGTCAACTTCTCTTTAAAGAATTTAATACTTTAATGTTTAATTCTTCCTTGTCAAACATTTTTCCTAGACCAATCAAGTGATTTACAATGTGTATGAATTGTTTCTGCATATCAACAATTATTTTGCCTTGCTTCTAAAAATTTCATACTCCTGAATCAGTGCATGCTTTTTTGCTCTTTTTACATCAGTAGTTCCTTCATAAGTGACCTCAAGAATGTCCCATGTTTTCTTTGTAGAGTTGTACTGAGAAACTTTTAAAAATTCATAAAGATTCTAGGTAAGGATTATAATATTTTTGGCCATACAATCTTATTGAGCCTTTTTATTTTTAGTTTCAGAAAAAACAAACCAAGATTTTTCTACAATATCATTTCTAAAAACATGTTTAGGAATAAACGAACCATTGATTTTGGCATCCCAAATCCCTGTATGAATGAATTTAATAAAGATTTTCATTTTGGCTTTTCAAAATTGATATTTAACCACTCCATACATTTGTGGTCTATTGATTGATGTACCTTTAGTAAAAGGAAGCTTGTTTTCAACCATTTTTGAAAAATAAGATTAAATTTTGAATAACTTTCAAGAACTAACTCTCATACTAATTATTAGATTAAAAGGATTAAATTCAAGAGGGGAGTGAATTGAACTATCTCAAATTTTCAAAAACTTAGAATGATTTCTTTAATAAACCAATTGATTACAGAATTTGGTTGCTAACAAATCAATGAACATAAACAAAAACAAAACCAAAGAAATATCAGGATCTGAATGTAAAAAAGTAAGAGAAAGATAAAGAAATACATAAATGATTTCATATTGGTTCACTCTATTTAAGAGCTATATCTAATTGCTCAACCACACCAACCAAGCTCATACTAGTATCAGAGTTTTACAAAGATGCAACCAATATAGTGAAAGTAAATCAACTCAAAAAACTAACTCTTAAACCCTATAAGATTGGTTTTCTCACCTAGTAATGTCATGCAACTATATTGAATTTGAAAACCCTATCAAAAGACAAACAAAGAACACAAGAACATATATAGAAATGAAAATAATATTACCTAAAACAAGATAAGAATAACATGAAAGATTTAACTAGATAAAGAACTATGTTCCTCTTGAAAGTATGGTATCTGTCTCGTATTTACAAAAAAAAAAAGCTTTAAGAATAAGTTTCAACTTAATGGTAAAAAATATGTATGAAATTTAGGTTTTAATCTCGTGTCAAATGATTTTAAAATGAGAGATTTATGTAATTTTAAATTATTAGTTTTAATGAATTAAAGATGAGTTTTAATATGTTAATTTAATTTACTTGTAAAATTAATCAATTAACTCGTAACAGAAGAATTCAAAATCTCATCAAAGATTAAGAGGATTTAATCTATTAAATTTTTTTTAACGTATTAAAATAATTAAACTTCAGAATTGTGTTAATTAATTAAAATGACAATTTAATCAATTAAAATACTTTCTATAGTAAGATAAGAACATTTTAACATATTAAAAATAGTCAATTAACAAAATATTTTATTATAAGAGAAGTTCTAATGTGTTTTAAAAAACTTTTTTAACTATAATTAGAAGATCAAAACATGCAAGAAAAACTTGTACTGGATTCTAATCAACATAATACACTAAAGAAATGCATCTAAGTTTTCATGATGAAATCCAATTTTTAAATTTTTTTAAAAAGGATGTTGGATTTATCAAATATACCATAACTCTAACAATTATTATTAATTAAAATAATTATTAAATAATTTTATATTACACTTATAATATAAAATAATTTCTGTGATTCATTTAATAAAAATGTCGTGGTTATGTTTATTTAATTCATTCAAATAGTTGGGGTTTGATTGCGTTATGTATGTCCTTGGTTCAGACTTAAGACAAATTTATCTTTAAACTTAATAAAAATATCCCAAATTGGTTTGAGTTTTTATATTTTTTATTAGATTTGATTCATTTAGTTGAGTTTGATAGGATTGAATTAATTGGATACTGAGTTAAGAAAAATTGCTAAAATCTGTAATTTTTTTTAATTTTTAGATTTTTTAAATAAATTATATTATTTAATATTTGCATATTTCAAAATACAAAATTAATTTATAGAATAATAAAATAAATTTAATAATTACGGCTATTATTAATAATTTAATACTTTTAATTGATCTGACCCTCAAATTTAACATGTGAAATTCATCATCTAATATATAAAAAATTAAGTCAAATTAAATTTAACCGGATTTAACTCATTTAAAAAGAAAACTTAACCCATTATATTTGAATTAAATTCAACAATAAAGTAAAATGATACAATAAACATTCAGATCATCGTGACCTTTACCCATTTAAAAAAAAAAAAAAAAAACAATGAGCAGATGACAAAGGTGCCCTTGGAGCAGTGTGCAGCATGGTTAATGAAATTGCTTAAAACCACTCCACAAGCTTTTTTTTTTTATTCATTTTATATAATAAGCAACAACTTCACGAGTTTATTCCTCTTTTGGACAATGAACACAGATATTTTTGACAATCGTAAATGTGGTTTACATTTAACTTATACTTAAATAAATTATTATTTTATTATAATATAATATTTTATCCCAAAAAAATTTGTTGTAAGTGGATGTATTCTTAATAGTGGTATTACAAAGTGATAAACACACTTTAAGTTTGTAGATTTTTTTTAAAATGTTTTTAACCTTTTTTATATGTTGTTTAACTTTCTAAAGATTCTTTTTTAAATGTTGCTTATATGTTGCTCAATCTTCTAAATTTTACTTAATGTGGGACTTAAACTCACGCTTGGATTTCTAAGAATCTCTCTCTGAGGAGACAAACAAGAATGAGAACAAGAATAACACCACTTTCAATCCAAAACCTTAAAGTATTAGGTTTGTGAATTTTCTTTCTTATATGTTATTCAACTTTCTTATTTCTACTTAACATGGAACTTAAACTTACACTTAAATACCTAACACAAAGGTATTTTTTATAGACAATTTATCTTTAAATTTCCATTATCATTTTACATCACTTTTTTTTACTTCCACATTACAATTCTTTTTTAATAATAAAATATTGTACTTAATAAATAAAATAAATATGAACAAAATTTAAATCATAATATTTTTTTATTGTTAAATGAAAATATAAGAAAATAACCGTGTCTATCATTTCCCTGCATTATCAATTATAGCTGATATCCTAACTATTTCAAACACTTAATCAAGTTTTATGATTAACTTTCTGCGTATATCTTTTATCCTATTTTACATAATATGTTACATGTTCAGTTAACTCATAATTATTTCCCTATACATGTACATGTATCAACTTCATTGAGGTTTATTCCTAATGACATTATCAGTGAATTATGTCCAAATCTTTCACAATCTAAGCATCTTCTTTATTCAGCATTAAATGTTAAAATGACCATGTCTTACTTCTACGTACCCTTAGACCACAAATCTCACGAGGAAGTTGATGATTCAGAAGTAAACACGTATAGTTTAACATGTTACATTGTTCTAAATGGTTGAGCGTAGCAAAGAACACGTAAGTTACATAAAGCTATGATTGATTGACATGACTCGACGTTGATGAAAAAGGAAGACATAAAGTTGATGAAAATGTGTTTCAATATTTGAGGTTAGGCCCCCATGGCTACACTCAGAATTCAGTACTGGTGTATCAGTGTGATGTACCATGTGTGCATGTGTTCAGTTCATTATTCACAAGTTTTAGTACTGTGTGAATCAGTTACCTCATTGTGGGGTGTGCATGATAGAAGTTTTCCACTCCTGTAATTGAAAAAGGTTTGAAGAAAATTATACCTTCAAACTTGAGATACAGTTCAAGTGTTTGACTGGTTACTGGTTTAACCATTTTGTTGCTTTTTTACTTTAGATTTTTTCTTAAATTATTTATCATTTTAAAGCTCAAACTTTCATTAAATGTGATAAGTAAATTCGTATTATCACAAATATTTACTAAATATCATATTATCACATATACTTTATATGAATATTATGGTTAGGGTAAAGAGTTAACAAAATCATAAATAATAAAAATTGTGTGTAGAATTAAAATTTTTAAATTTTATAGAAAAAGAAAGAGATAAAAGTTAAAAATATTTTAATTAAGTTTTATTTTAATTAAAACTTATCCATCCAAAAGATTAAAGTAAAACAAAAGATATTATTAATTTTAATTGGATTTAAAATTTATTTTAATTAAAACTCAATTCATTAATGGAATGAGTATATTTTAATGTTGAAAATATAGTATAAAATTTAATTACATTAATTTTAAGTGAATAATGTTATATAGTAACATGTAAAAATATAATTTATTTATTAAAATATTATTTTAATCCTTAAACTTTTAAAAAATCTTCATGAAAAATTTTCTTTTTTTCATCTCTGCACGTTGGTTTTTTTATTTTTTTATTTTTTTTAAGACTTGCGTAAATTTCATCTTTTTAAATTAATTTTATAAGCGTGATTTAGGTTTAGATTTAATTTTCAAAAATCATATCATCAATAGCTTATCTAGCAAGATTAATTGAGTGTTAGCCGCTGTCTAATCTTCTCTATTTTAACATTTAATATTCTTTGTATTTAGAAATATATAAAAGATCTTCCATCATTTAAAGATATAACTAAGTTAATATATATATATATATATATATATATATAAGTTCTAACTCATTAAACTGTTTATGGAATCTAAGTATACTTAAATTTATTCATTTAAAGAGATATAATATATTGGATTTAAGTTCTTTTAAATTTTTACTCTATATATACTCACCTATAGTTTTCCCCTTAACAAGGATATTAATAAGATCTAAATACTTCCTAAGGTCGTGTTTCAAAATATTTCAAATATTAAGTCATAAGCTCATAAATCACTATCAATCAAATAAAAAAGTGATAAGAAAGACGCAATTGTGTGTACAAGTCATTTCATATATTGGACATTTATGCTAATGAAGGAGACACAGGTACCATTTGACAACAAAGAGAAGTTGACTTGAGACTTTCATTAGGAATTGTTTCTTCTTGTAATGAAGTTTTCTGTAATTGGGTTGCATGGCTAAATATTGATATTATTTATTCTTTAGGTTTCAACGAATATCCTGTAATTTAAGAAGAAAATATCAAAATTTAGGAAGAAACGAGAAGAGAAAAATAATAATTTATAGATAAAAGAGAGAAAGATTTAATATCAGTAATCGTAGGATTATAAGATAATAAAATGTAAACCAATCACTTTTATTGATTTGAATAGGTGAATATTTTGTAAAATTATGTACATAATTCGAACCAAACCATTCCAAACCAATTGATTTGGTTCGGATAAAATGGATCTAATATTACGCAAATGTATAAAATTTCACTTCCGAAAAAAAAGGAAAAAGGCACTTTATTTTCGCTGAATACAGAAAACAATATATTTTCTTGTAATTATTTTACATAAATGAAATAATAGAAAAATTATATAGATTCTCATTATTTTATGCTAAAACTAGAGGCATAATAATTAATAAGAGAAAATTAAAATGATTGATTTGGTTCATAGGATTAATAAAGGATGAATATGATACTCTAACCATTATTTATTATTTATTGAATTAATTGGCTTGATATAAGTAAGTAATCTTGTAATGAATAATTGAACACTAATAAAAATGTTCTTTTGAAATATGGATTAGCATTATATTATTTGCAATGTATTCTATAAGTCTCTTAGAATATAGTAGAATTTTCTTATATAGTATTGATGATCATAAAACTAATAAATAACATATCATGCACCATAAAAAAAATTGGAAAGTTTTGAACTGAACCGTGCATAGAAAGCTCAAATGAGGCCTATAATTATGCACATAAGAGTCAATTCCTTTGCCACCCATTTCGGAAGTATAATAAGTGTCTTGGTAAACCCTTAAGAATGTGTAATCTAGGAAATGCAGGATTATATTCCTTTTGTAATACTCAAAATTCACCACAATCCCCCACATATTGCAAGAGACAAGAGAAAGAAGGAAAGAAAGAAAGAAAAAATCCTAAGCCTCATATAAGATGTAATGCACCAAAGTTGGCATAGCAAGCTATACGAACCAATCCTAGATTGAGAAACTTAAGACACAATGTAGTTGATATATAGTAAGTTGTATGAACCAAAAACATTTAATGTGTCTAGCGATCAATCATTCACAATACATCTCCACAATTTTTGTTGTTATTGTTATGTTGCGCTTATTAGGTCATGCGCTTGTCATGTATTCATGAGTGCCTCGATAATCTTGTCAAGATCTCGTGTAAGCAACCCCACTTGACACTCTCATATAGGTGATTTTATCAAATGTATGCTGCAAATCATACACCATCCATAAGGAATACGAAAATCTTAAAAACCTTGTTCAAATTTAAAATTCTTTATTCCAATGATGTAGTATTTAGCACTTTCACACACCATAGGAATGGACAAATTTGATTTTAAATCAATTTTAGTGTTAGCAAAACTAACAAGTGGCTTATTTTTACCCATATAAACCTTGAATCAATCACAAAGGTTGGGTTTTCATGACTTGTTTGTTTGCAATTGGCTTGAGGCCCATTCCCCTGATGTTTTTAAATTCATGTTTCTCCCCAGGAGTTTTATCATAGGATCTTCTAGATTTCATTCTGACTTAACATAATCAATGGAAATTATTTCACTCTTTAACAATTACTTTATCAAATTATGTCTCAATTTTAGTTGTTCTTTGCATTGTAAGTGTTGGTTTTAGTTATAGCTATTACCAATTGGAAATCACAATGCATTGATACATATGACATTGGTTTCATTTCTAATGGAATGTTTGCTAAGAATTTTTTCAACCACTCAGCTTCATTCCCAGTCATTCCAAGAGTAATAAATTCTTATTTCATTATTGATCTCACAATAACTATTTGCCAAGCTGGTCTCCGTGTAATCGCACCACCTTCAAGTATAAACACATAACGACTAGTGAATTTTGTCTCATCTGAGTCAATGATCCCGTTGGCATCACTATATCCTTCTAATATAACTATCCATGACATAATTCATTGTACCTTTTAAGCATTTCATGAGTCTTGCAAGTGTATTCTAATGATCTTGATTAGGACATTGAGTATACCTACTCAGTCTACCTACTACATAAGCAATGTCTTCAACAATGTATGAGAATCTCAAATATCTTTGGCTTCCATATAAGAGCAATACACATCGAACAAATCATTAGATAATGAACTAAGCAAAGTGCGACGACATATCTTATTTGGATAGGTCTAGTCTTTGATGTGTTTTATAGATGTATTGGAGTCGGTTTTGGAAGTTGTAAGAGCGAAAATAACTCCATTCATGTCTAATATAATAAACTCTCGTTCTTGCCAATGTCAGAAGTTTTGACCAGTGAAAGCTTCAATCTTTGAAACGTCTCGGAATAGTTTCGGAAAGATGGTATGCATTGCAGCAACACCATTTGGCTTCTCTGGTGTAAAGTTGGTATTGATATACATGCTATTAGCCATAAGTCCTTAAGATTTTTGCAAAGACTGACTGATAACATGAGCAAGATGGTTTCCCAAGGGATGAGTTAGCATTGTCCTTAAGGACTTATCCACAGTGTATTGTGCAGACCTCCCAAGGTACAACATGAACTTCTCGAATGGTACAGGGGATCACATAACTAACAAAGTAAGCTTCTGAAAGAACCCTGGATAAGAGAAGGGTAAAAGAAGAGAGGAGAGTAGGTGAAGGTTTGTTTTGAAAGAGAGAAGACACACCTATTCATAGGAAGTGGAGACTTGACCTAGATGGTCACAAGCTCCCACAAACCTAGTCAGGTTATAGAAAATAAAGTGAACATTGTGAAAAGCATAAAGCACATTACAGAGAAAGGGGGCAACATTCACAAGCCAAAAATTAAGAAAATTTGAATAATCTTTAAAATTTATATTAACCATATTTAAAAAGAAAATAAATGGATAAACCAATTGGTAAAAATAATTTATACTTTCTTATCACACACCTAAAAAAGGAAAGAATCCACAAGATCTAAAATGAATTAAGCAAAAAATCCCAAGCTCATAACTTCATCTGTGCCAGACTCACCTTTTTTGTGTAAAAATTGACTTGATATATAAACTTTTTTGAAAGTGTATAATCTAGACAATGTAGGAATATATAACTTTCAAAATACTCAAAATTCACAACAGGTTATAAAAATACTAACTAATTTAATTGTTATTTTAGTTTGCATTCGAATTCAAAATTAATAGTCCTATTAATTGTAAAACTATGAACATTAATATAAAACTATCACAAAAAATTTTATTAACATAAATATCTTAAAAGTTATGATTCTCAATTTACATGGATTCGGTAATGAAGAAATTATATTCTCTTGCTAAAATAAATTGGTTTCTCTTTTTTCCCTCTTTATAAAACATGTAAAGATGGAAAATTATTATGATAATTTAAAAAGGACCAATTTATTTGTGACTCTCTTAATATCTCAACACGAAAATAAATAATTAATGACTAAAAAGAGTTTATATTAATAAATAAAAATTTAGGTTAAAATTAGTTTTTATTGTACATACAATATACTTTAAAATCATGCATACTAATTTATTAGTGTCGTTTTCGGAATGAAAACTCTAAGTAGTATCAGTTAAAAAAGTAATTTGTCACTTTTTTAACTAATTTTTAATTATAGTAACTGATGTGAATGTATTTATATTTTAAAATTCATTTAGTTTGTGTTAGTGTAAATAACACAAATGACGATGATTATTTAAAAGAAATTAGTTTTAATGTAAAAAAAATTATATAGAAAGACGAAAGAAAAAATTATGAGTTCTCATTAATTAAATTATACTCACATGAATCAAAACTAAGCACCTTTAAATTTGACTCTTAAGATTAAAAGTATCTATTGTTCCAATTCTGTATCAAAAACACAAAAACACAAAAACGCTGAGAAAGCTGAAGCGATGGGCCAATACGTAAGTGGACCAATACACAGGTGGGCCGAAGGAATTCATGAAGGACTGCTTCTTCCTGCACCTCCAAGGTTTCTTCAGACAACTCCAAATTTTCAAAATATTCCTAAACTGTTTTGTTTGCAACGACAGTTTTGTCCCTCTATACATTAAAGGAATGTAACAGTGAAAGAGGGAGCTGCGTGAGGATGGTGAAGGTGAACAGTGGCAGCGTGTTTTTTAGCAATAGAGGCTGAGTGGTGGCATGTGTCATCGGCAGAGTGGTGGCAGAGCAGCGGCAAAACAATTATTTTTTGTTGTCAAACAGTTCCAGAATGAAGTATTATGGAACTGTCCTTCAGATCTAGAGAACAGTCTATTCCAAAACTATTATTTTTATTGTCAATGAGTTCGGGAATAAGCTGTTTTGAAATTGTTCTCTGGGTCCGAAGGACAGTTCCAAAACAGCCTATCCCGAAACGCATTAACAACGAAAATCAGAAACCCTACATAACACTCTCAAATAGTACAAACCACCCACATCAACCATAAAACGTTCAAGAAATCATCATTACCTCACACGGTTGACAAGTATGTGGATGGTGGTGGATAACAGAAGCAAACTGACAACGACAACAACAAACAAAATCAGTAAAGATGCATTAGAGGTGGTGACAATGCATAAAAAACAGTAAAGGTGCGTTGAAAAATTATAATAAAACTTTAGGATTGGGAGGGACAAATTGGTCTATACAATAATAATTCAAGAACATTTTGAAAATCTTCTAAAAATTTGGAGGTGCCAAAGAAACCTTTGGAGGTGCATGAAGAAGCAGTCTTCATGAAGGGTCCAAGAGAAGGGTGTCCAAATCCAACTTTGTACTCTCTCTAGAAGATTATGTTTTAAATATAACTTATATTAGCTAATTAGCAAGTAGACTCGGTCAACACGAGTTGTTTTGGTTCATATGATTTTTTTAGACAAGTAAAAAATAATATACAAAAAAATAACATTAAATATGATGGACTCTCCTAATAGGTTTCTTCGAATGATTTTCTTATATTATATAAAATAATATATTTAAAAAATATTATTATAAAATAATAGTCTCCACAAATTTATTTTAAATAGTTTAATGTAATAGAAAATAGATTTAATATAGTGGCCTACTTTAGATAGTAATCTTAGTAACAAAGGTGCTTTATTCCATATCCGATTGAGATAACAAGTAACCTAAACATGTTATTTTATGACGCATACTTCATGATTGAACGCTCCTTGGTGAGAATTTATAGAAAAGGGATTCTGGGACGGTTTCTCATTGTAATCTGTGGTAAGAAACAAGTGAGCACTTGTTTTCACGTTGCACGATGATTTGAGCCATGTGGAACAACTCCAGGATACATTTTATTGTTCCATTGATCTATGAGTTTTGCTTTTATTATGGAGTTTATCATGTAGTCAAACTCAATATTTAGCTACTTCAGCTTTGACAAAATCCTTTTTAGGCTATTTGGACGATCATGAATCTGAGATTCAACAATGAGGTTATCATCCTACAAGTTTTGAAGACAGCAACCTCTCTCTTGAGATCCATTTCTTAATGACTTATAGTCAAATAAAATGCATGTCTTTTGTATTCTTATATCTTTTAATGTTGCTTCTCTTATTGGTCATGCACAAAAAATTGTGCAAGTGAATGTGGAGATGCCACAATTGAGTTATATTAAGTCTAATATTGATGTGACACTAAGATAATCTTGGTCATGCTTCAAGTGTTGTGATTCCAATGATGATTATGTTGTTGGTTTTATTGATTGTAATGGTACCAACTTGTGCTATTCAAGCTGAGATCGTGGCAGCTATATTAACTGCTTAATGACTACAAGTTGAGCTTGCATTGAATTGTGAGTGGGGTATGACTGAAAAGTTATTACCGAATCTTTTACTAACGCGATGTTAGTTTTTATATCTTTTGTTTAATGTCATGTCTCCTTTTATTTAGAAATAAGTTTGAGATATACAGGTTTCATTAAAAAAAATAGTATCTTTCAAAAAGTGATGTAAAATAAACAAAATCAACACTTATGCATTATAGTAGCGTCTATCATGAATTGATACTAAAACATTCAAAACTAGTTGAAATTAGGTCGATTATTGTAATATATGCAAATAACGTCAACCTGACTTATGTTAAATATGAAACTTTTTACATCAATTTAGCTCACGCAAAGACCGATACGAAACATGAATTCAAAAGAAAAAATTAGTTAAAATTTGAAAAGTAACATAACTTAAATTTCAAGATTTCAATCTTCAAATACAAAAAGATATAAAACCAAATTTCAATGCTTGAGATTTAATTAACATTGAATTTTACCTGTTTAATATTTCTCAGTATCACCTTCAACAACCACAATCTCATATTTCACAGCACCGCTATAGTGAATAAGGTACCAAAATGGAGTCTCTAAAGCACCTACATAGAATGAAAATGTTGACCCTTAGAACAAAAATGTTGAACTAAAATCAGCTCAAAATAGCAAACCACAGTCACTTACTAGTCTCCTAGCTCAGAATACACTTCATCCAACAACCACCGGAGACCAATAGAGCTGCTGTCGCGACCCATTTGATGTCAGTTCTTATGTAGGCAAAAAAGCAATTTCTGGAGTAAACAAACTAAATTTCAATTGATAAACTAATTTCCAGAGGCAAAGAACATTTGTGTGAACTTGGAATGGAAAAATAAGGCAAAGAAATGGAAGAATGAAGGTAGGGGGACGAGCGATGTCACGAGTCAAGAAGAAGGATGAAGTTGCGGAATGAAATTAGGAAAGTGAAATTCTAATAAATAAACAAGTGTATTGGTTTTAGCATAGATTAATGTTAGCTTGGTCGACGTTAGTATCTACTTTAATTTAGGATTTAAAGTTTAAGATTTTGTATATATTAGAGATGGTTAAAAGAGAATGAAAAATTTACACAAAAATGGGTGGGTAAGAATATTTGTTTATTATTATTATTATTATTATTATTATTATTATTTGTTTATTAAGGTAGAGTATTGTACAAATTTAGACTCCATCCTTATTTCTCTTTTTTATAATATAATATTATTTTTAATATTTTTAGTTTTTTTCAACTTGGCCTATAAGTTTTTTTTTTACTTATTTTTAAATTATTTATTGATTTATTTAACGTTTTAAAAATATTTTATTTTGAACTTTTTTAATAGTATATTATTTTATTTTAAAATTTACTTTATTATACTACTTTTTAAAAATTATTTTATTTACTTGTCGATGTTTAAACTTACGTGAATAACATATGAAAAAAATTAATATAAATTTAATCATAGGAGTTAAAAGAAAGAATTTTCAACTCTTATACTTAAAATAAAGATAAAATAAATATTATACTTATGAATATTATAAAATAAATATTATACTTATTTATTAGTTTTTTTATTATAATTTATGTAAACTTATTTTAATTTTTTTTATATATAGGTGTGTTCATCCATTGTGAAAAAATGGTATAACTTAAAAATTATGCTACCACGTTATGCTATCTTAAACATGTTGTTATTGCAAAAGCAAAATCATTACATATCATAAGTCACTCGTGAAAAAGAAAACTAGAATCTCATTAAGGTTTGTATGGACTTATGAAACTACTTAACATACTTATAAAACCAACTCTTTGGAACTAAGGTAGATTTAATAGATAGTAATTGAATAGTAAATAATCCATAATATATCCCTCTTTCAGTCATTATTATCCTTGATTTGGACATAAACTATTTAGTTGGTAAGTTCAACTAACATGGTTTTCCTCTCATGTTTGGAATGGAAAAAGAGTTAAAAACAAACAGGAAAAGAACAAAGTTGAATGTCGTCTTCACATAGGCTTAATGAGTAACATAGACTTTGTGTTTTAAAATAATGAGGTCAAACCTACTAATAAATCTTACCCTTGCATAATAGTTTTAGACTTGAATGTATTCTATTTGGAATCTATGCTGATGAGTTAGAATGTATTTCTTACGTCCAAAATTTAGAATGTTGTTATTAGTATACAATTTAGCACAGTTAAGGTTTTGTAATGGAGCTTATTCCATCAATAATTATGTTTTTTACTACAAAATTACATTATATTTGTAAAATGTGTCAAATATTCTTTAAATAATATTTTTTTTTATATTGAGATAAAGTGTATGATCAAAATTTTATATACAAATACTATTTTCAATGTTGAATTTGAAGAAGCAACACAACTTAAAAAAGTAACTTCATATGTCATATTAGGTTGGTTAGAATAACAATTTATGTTCATGCTATTTGTTGTTATGTAATATCATGTTTATATGTTTACAAAATATGTGAAAATACTGAGTTAATGTAATAATGATTAAGTCAGTAGTTTGAATCTTATAAACACAATATTAAAGAAATGATCTACAAAATCAGATTCGAGATTTCAAAATTGATTATATATATGAAAATTTGTTAGCATCCTACCAAGCTTGTCGTAAGACAATACATTAATTATATGTGTGGTAGTTTAAAATGTTTAATTTCCCTAAAAAAAGAAAGAAAATAATTTTAAATTTTTTTATTTATTCTTACATATTTCTATTCATAAAGATCGCATAATTTAAAATGATAAAGATATTTTTTGAAAATGTTTGTTAGTGTTGACATAGTTTTTAATTTTTAAAATTTTATGTTTTTTTATAATTCACGTGATTTAGAGTATAAGATAATATATGTGACTATGCTTAATAGTCTTATAAATTATACAATGAAGATGGTGTACACTATTCATCAATACTCTAGATTGTTGCACGAATTTATTTGAAATAAAAAAAATATTTTTAATTTTTATTGAAAAAAAAATGTTGAGTAGAAGATTGTGTACAAATAATCAAACAAATATTTTTTTAAATTAATATTTATTTATTTTTAAAATATTAAATATGAGATGACACATATCATCATACAAGTATAAAATTTATTTATAAAATTTATAACAAAAGGTTATTTAATTATTAGGTGATTAAGTATAAAATTTATTTATAAAATTTATAACAAAAGGTTATTTAATTATTAGGTGATTAATAAAAAGACGAGATTATAGAGTTTATCCACCAAAAATAGATAATCCTAGATTAAAAAGCTAAGAGTGCTTCTTTCTCCGCTTCCATATATTCTTAGTGCACTTCATACATTACAAAAATGATGATTTTGTCTTTACATAAAATATATTTTAACCCCACTTTATATCTTAGGCACCTCATAGTCACTATTCTTTGGTCTCATTGTGTTTTTTCAGAGACGGAGTGAAAGTGAGTTTCTTTTGATAATATGTTTTTGTTTGGATTATTTTGAGATGAATTTGGTTGAATACTATGCAATGTTTGTTCTTTTACAGGAAAAGGATGTCCCGGATTGTAGAATCCCTATACAAATTAATTACCGGATTGTAAAATCTACTATGCAAAAATGATGTTTTACGTACCAAATTGTATAAAAGTACTACAACCTACAATAGTCATAAAACAAAAAATAAACAGAATTGATGATAATTTGATTCTTGTCATAAAGACAAAATCAAATAATTAATATTTCTTTCCTTTTAATAATTTGATCATGTCATAAAGACAAAATCACAGAATTGATATTTTTTTCCTTTTATGAGCCTTGTATCCATATCTTCTGAATCTCCCTGCAAGCTGGAGAGCAAATATTGATGAGACCCAGCTTGGAACAAATATTTTTGAAAGATTGAGGATCTAAGGCTTTGTTATAAATGTCTGCTAGTTGCTCTATGGTGAAAATGGGAAGCAAATGGATGAGACCCTTCTTCATTTTTTCTCTAACAATGTGATGTCTATTTCTATATGTTTCGTACACTCATGAAACACTGGATTTGTTACAATGTATCGTGCTGAGTCATTGTCACAATATAAAAGAGATGGTTGCTCAAAAGGAACTTTCAAATCTTGAAGAAGATAGACTAACCATTAAATTTTACATGTAATAGTGGTCATTGCCCTGTATTCAGCTTCACAGGAACTCTTTGATATTGTTCCTTGCTTCTTTGATTTCCAGGATATAAAGGAAAGTGTATGATACACACTAAAATCAGTCACAGATTGTCTTGAATCACTACAGGTGCCTCAATCACTATCACAAAAGGCTTTTAGATGGGCAGAACTATTGGAAAAGAAAAATAAACCAAGACTTGGAGCTCCTTTAATATACTTGAGAATTCTAATTATTGCATTATAGTAAGCAATTGTAGGCATATCAAGAAACTGAGAAACTTGGTGAACAAAAAATGTTATGTCAGGTCGGGTATTAGTGAGATACATAAGTCTTCCAATCAACCTTCTATAGGCATGAACATTAGTGAAAGACACACTTCAAGTAGAAGACAATTTAATAAGATTATCCATAGGAGTGACTTTAGGTTTGCAGGCTAAAAGACTTGCATCTGTTAACAATTCCAATGCATATTTTCTTTAATTCATCATTATCGCTTTCTTACTTCTTGCTACTTCAAAACCAAGAAAATATCTTACTTCTTGCATCTTTGATCTTAAATGTGTTATTCAAACCTTCTTTGACTCGTTCAATCTCTTCTTTATCATTTCCTGCTAAAATTATATCATCCACATACACCAATAATGTTGTAAAAGATCCTTCAGAAGAATTAATAAATAAGGAATAATCGTTCATAGATTGAGTATATCTTGTAGAAATAAAAAAGGATGACAATTTAGCAAACCACTCCTTGCTAGCTTGCTTAAGGCCATATAAAGCATTTTTTAATTTACAAACTTGTCCTGGTTGAATAGAAGTCAATCCAGGAAGAGCAACCATGTATACATCTTCTTTCAACTCTCCATGTAAGAAGACATTATTTATGTCTAACTGTTTCAACTTCCAGTTATATATAGAAGCTAGAGAAAGAAACAATCTTATAGTGGTCATCTTTGCTACTGGAGAAAAAGTTTCAAGGTAGTCAATGTCCTCTGTTTGTGTGTATCCCTTTGCCACTAATCTTGCTTTATATCTTTCAACAGTCCCATCAGCATTATACTTTATTTTGAATACCCATTTGCAACCTATGACACTTTTGTTCTTAGGAAGAAGAACAGTCTCTCATGTTTGATTTGACTTCAAAGCAAATATCTCACACTGTATAGCCTTTCTCCAATAGTCATATTTCATAGCTTCAGAATAAGTGTTTGGCTCAATATGTGAAGAAATAGACATAACAAAAGATTTATAAGAAGGTGATAATTTATTATAAGACAAAACAGAATTCAAAGGATATTTAACTCTAGAAGATGTATTGGAAACATTGAGATTACAATGATAATCCTTTAGATACTTAGGTAGTCTTTTTGTTCTGGTACTCATTTGAATTGACTGTGTTGTTTCATGATTTTTATTGAGGTTTTGGTCTCTATGGGAACAAACTTCTTCGAGGATATGAATGTCCGTTTCATGGTCATTATTAACATTATTTTTAATATTATCACAGGGTGCAAAATGACTCGTGATGGTTGACTCAAAATAGGTTAATCTTCTGTAAAAACATATTGATCATGAATGTTTGAACTGTTAGTTTCATTGCTAGTATCTTCAACCCTTTGATATGGAAAAACATGTTCATAGAAGACAACATCACTAGACACAAATTTCTCTTGATTGAATGTTCAACAAAATATATCCTTTTGTCCCCCTCTAAAAACCAATAAAAACACATTTTGATACCCTTGGATCAAATTTACTTCTATTTCTTGACAAAGTGTTAGCATAACATAAAGACCCAAACACCTTTAATTGATTAAAATCTGGTGGAGTTTTGTAAAGCATTTGATGAGGAGAAAAATCATTTAAAATATGTGTGGGAAACATGTTTATAATATGCGCAGCATGTATCATAGAATATGACCAATAAATTTTGAGTAAATGAGATTGTATCATGAGAACTCTTGTTACATTTAATAAATGATCATATTTCCTTTCAACTATACTACTTTGTTGTGGAGTATTGACACATGAAGTTTGATGTATTATTCCTTTATTGATAAAAAAAATTAGTCATGAAAAATTCAGTGTCATTCTCACTTCTTATTACTTTTGTTGCTGTCTCAAATTGTGTTTGAATAAAAACAACAAAATCTTAACAACTTCATATTTTTGTTTTAAAGGAAAAATCCATGTGTATCTTGAATAATCATCAACTATGGTCAAGAAATATTTATGACCATGAATTGATGATAATGAGTATGGTCCCCACACATCAACATGAATCAAATCAAAATATTTTTTAGATATAGATGCACTAAGAGGAAAGGAAAGTCTTTTTTGCTTTTCAAAATGACAAATACCACAAATAAAAGATTTGTTATATTTAACAAAAGAAAATTTATTTTTTATAACATCTAAAGATTTGTGTGAAATATGTCATGACCGAAAATGTCAAAGGGTCCTAAGATCACTAGCAATAAAATTGATAGTATTGGTGATATGTGGAGATTTGACAGGTTTGATTTGAAGGTTTTGATAAGAAAGGACCCTGAGTATATAAAGTCTACCTTGCATCTCAACTGATCCAATCACTTTCAAAGAGTTTTTATCGTTAATGTGACAACCATTAGAATAAAAAATAATCACACAAGACAAATTATCAATTAACTTTGTTACTGAAAGAAGATTAAAAGTGAAGTTAGGAATATACAAAACATTATCTAGGACATGATCTTGATTGATAAAAACACTTCCAGAATAATTTGCAATGACTTGATTTCCATTTGGTAATTTGACAGAGATAAGATTAATTTGATGATATAAAGTGAAATGAGTCAAGAATGAACAAATATGACCAGTAACACCACTATCAAGAATCCAATAACTATAGGAAGAGAGAAATTTATTACCAGTGTGTGTTGTTGTGTTGGAAGGAACGATAGAAATTTGATTAGAGACATTGTCACTGGATTTAGACTATTATATAAGGGTAACAATGTTTGATACTGCTTAGGAGTAAAACCAATTTGCTGATAATGTACCTCTAACCTTGAACCTTCATGATTCTGGTGATTATTGTTACAGTCTGCTTTATGATTTTTAAACTTGAACTGAGGTGAAAAATCATGTTTTCTATAACATGTATCAATCACATGTCCTGTCTTTCCACAATGACTGCAGACTTTAGAAGTATATTGTCTTCCATAACTACTTTTGTTACTATCAATTATTGCCTTTGACTAATCATCAAAAAATTTTCTCTCATGTTGTGTATTGAGAGAACAAATCATATGTTGCTGAAAACTAACATGATAAGGTGAACTAAAATGTTGTGAGGGATCAACAATTTTAACCATGATAAATGTAGCAATCAGAGCTCTCAAATTAGAGCTCTGATACCATATCAGAAGTGGACTTTAAGCCTAACTCAACCTTACAAAACTGGCTTGTAAGATGAGGTTTGCACTCACTTATAAACTATTGAAAGGCCTCATCTTTAGTCGATGTGGGATCTCCAACACACTCCCCTCACGCCGAGACTTCTCAACTTGAGTGTGAAATTTATATGCAAGGGTGGTCCAATAACGACCCGATAGCGGGTGGCCTGATAGGTCCAACAACCTTGCTAGGATAGACTCTGATACCATATTATAAAAGTAAAGATATGAACAAAAATAAACAAAGGATATTAGAATGAAAATATTCTGTTTTTTTATGTATTGATGAAAAACAAAGAGTTGAATATATACAAATATTGTACTCATTCTAGGTATAGCTAAAGAAAGAAAATAAAGAAAAATATTACAACATGATATTGTCATAAAACAAAAAATAAATAGAATTGATGATAATTTGATTCTTGTCATAAACACAAAATCAAATAATTAATATTTCTTTCCTTATAACAAAATTTGATCCTGTCATAAAAGACAAAATCATAGAATTGATACTAGTTTCTTTCTATAAGTCTTGTATCCTTATAAAGGTAAAGAAATGAGTTGTATATTTTTTTTATAATTTGACTGGAAATTGTTGTAATTTGATGTTAATTATTTTTAAATGAATCATGTTACAATTAAATCATGCTTTTTTAAATTATTACATTTAATTAAAAATAATTTAAATTATATAAAAAATATCAAATCACAATTAAATCTTCAATTACTCTTTTTAATTTAATAATAACTTAAATTGTGTAAGAAAATAAAAAAAAATATTTTAATAATAGAAATCTTACCAATTATATTCTTATCACCTCTATTTATAATAATTAAATTTTTAAATTAAAAAATACTTTAAATATGTTTGCCAAAGATACAAAAGATATGTGTTCAAATTACTATAAATATATTAAAAATATTTTTATCTCAATAATTCTCCATTTAAAACTAGATATATATATATATATATATATATATATATATATATATATATATATATATATATATAATTTTACATTAAAATCATTAATCATAGATGACAAATAATGTAAAAAGATAAAGAAATTAGACGTAAATTTCTTCTATAATTTGAGAGAGAAATTCTTAACATTGATGTTAGTGATCATTGTTAGGAAAAAGATCAAAGAATTATTATTATTATTATAATTATATTATTAGTAATTTTATTATTAATAACATTTTTATCATTATTATCTACAAAGTGTAGTGTGACAAGAATTTTGTCCAAGTCTTTCGAGTATATAATTAGTATACTAACATTAACTTTATAATCATATACTTATTATTATTATTATTATTTTATTATTATTATTAAGTGTAATATTAATAATATTAATAATAATATTCATCACAATATTAATAATAATATTAATAACAATACTAAAATAATAATAATAATATTAATAATATAGTATTAATAATAACAATATTATTATTAATAACATTAATATTAAAAATAGTAATAATATTGATAATATAATATTAATATTACTCTTATTAACAACATTAATATTAAAATTAAAATAATTGTATTATTAATAATACTAATAATAATAATAATTAATGATATAATACTGATAGTAATAATATTAACCGTAATAATAATATTAATAGTAGTAGTAATAGTAATAATATTAAAATAATAATAATGTTAATAATAATAATAATTTTGATAAAATTAAATTATTAATATTGTTCACGAAAAAATCTATAAATTACCTACAGATTTTTTTGTAGGTAACAAATTCGTAGGTAAAATCCGTAAATAATGTCAAATTTACTTATGGGTTGAGATCCTATTTAAATTACCTGTGGATATTTTCGTAGATAAGATTCGCAGGAAAAATTTGTATGTAATATATCCGTAAGTAAAAAATTGGTATGTAATACTGAGTTTACTTATGGATGAGTGGTAATGTTATAATTGTGAGCCCGTTTATTAGAATGTTATATACAAAATAAAAGAATAATTAATGTTACATGTAATGCATTTAATGCATCCTTCTCATCTCACTAATAAAGACATTTAAGTTAGCTGGAGTTACTCAATAACCAACAAACTTGTAACAGCTATATTCTTTAACATCTATATAAAGTATTCATAAAGAAGAAGAACCAATGAGACCTACTTTCATATGTTAAAATGGTACTGAAATTTATGTGTTATTAGAAACTTTACAGAGAACATTGTGTTCACTTTGCAAATTAGAAGAGAGAACACAAACCTTGTATACATTGAGAGACGTTATCTCTCTCTAGTGAGTAACCATACCTTGTATACATTGAGAGACGTTATCTCTCTCTAGTGAGTAACCATGTGATCTATTGATCACTATTTAGATAAAATTCTTTATCTTCGTGAAAAGTGGTTGTTTGGTAAAGAATTCTTGGTTATTAGTTAGAAATGATTGTTGTTTAAAAAGTACTCATTTTTAGTCAAGAGTGGTTGTATTCCAAACAATACTCATTTTATCTAAGATTGTTTGTGTTCCAAATTATACTCGTTTTAGTTAGGAGTAGTTGTGTTCTAAAGAATATTCGTTTTAGCTAAGAGTAATTGTGTTTCTAATAATGTTCAAGGAGTTAGCTAGGAGTCACTACGAGTCCAAAGAATATTCAACAAAAGTGGTTACAATCCTAAATAATACTCAATTGTACTTCACACATTAGTATACTTAGTGGAACTTAAACTGTTGATTGAGAGTTGTGTGTATTTTATTTTGTGAGATGAACTAGTATAAAATTGTCATGTATATTTCTCTTTTTTCTTATCTCTTTTTTACTTTACATGTTATTATCATTTGTGTCAATATAAGAAGGATAATCACTGCGAAAACTAAGTTTTTAAACTCGTTTAAATAAGTAAATCTCTCAAGTTATAAAGTTGTATATGTTACATTCCAACAAGCCAAATAGAGATTAAAAGAATATTAAAAAAAATCCCTTGTCATACAAAACTATTGTCTAATTACTGTAAAAACTAAGTTTTTAAACTCGTTTAAATAAGTAAATCTCTCAAGTTATAAAGCTGTATATGTTACATTCCAACAAACCAAATAGAGATTAAAAGAATCCCTTGTCATACAAAACTATTGTCTGAGCCATCATCATCACACAATTTATAAAATTATTAAAACACACTTCAATCATTCATTCCTTCTTATATTTCTTTTCCTGTATCTTATAATCATATGTATGAATCAAGTTATCATCAAATCACCACTTTCAATTATCCAACAATAACTTGAACTATACAAGAAATAAAAAAATCATTTCAGTAACAGCAATAATACCAATTATATACCTATCACCTCTATTTGTAATAATTAAAATTAAAAAAAAACTATATATTAAAAAAAAAGTAAAATTTTAAACATATTTTTCCAATCACTACAAACATATTTAAAATCTTTTTATCTTAATAATTATCTATTTAAAAATAAATATATATATATATATATATATATAACTTTACATTAAATTCATTAATATATATAATAATTAAAAAAACGTGTTTTTCATTTATTACATAAGTAACTACAACAACATAAAAGATAAAAAAAAATATTGTAAAATTCATTTATGAAAAGTATAATGGTTACAAGTGATATGTCAGTTATTCTATATGAATCAAATTACAATTGAATTATGTTAAATTCAATAATAACTTAAACTATATAAGATAATAAAAATTGTACTAATTATATACTTATCACTTCTATTTATAACAATTAAATTTTCAAAATAAAAAATAAATATGTTTCCAACAATTTTATAATAATTCTATCTCTCTATATATATACATTAAATTTATTAATAGTATATGTTTTCATTTATTACATAACATAGTAAGAATACTAAAAAAAAATAAAATGAGTTGTAAATATATTTTATAATAATTATTGAAATAATTGTATATTGTAATCTCTCTCTCTCTCTCTCTCTCTCTCTATATATATATATATATATATATATATATATATATATATATATATATAATCTATAATATAATGAACCCAACAAAGGGTATATAGCATATGATGTTTTAAAATACTTTCGTCACACCTCCAAGACTTGTATAAATACATTTGTTTATAGAAGTTTGAAATAAAAGTTTGTAGTCTTTCATATGCTTCTGCATCCACATCCACATCATCATGTACATAATACAATCATCACAATTCATAACACAACATGAAAAACAAGAATAAATTAGTGCAAAGAAAATTTTACAAAATACTTAATACATGTAAAAAGAAAAAAAAAATCTTATTAGTCATTCATAAAAATTTCTTTAAAAAGACAGACATAAAAAGTTTCAATACCAACCAAATAGGATCTATTTTTAATCACAGTACTTTTCATTTCATTTCAATCAGTCATATTGAGTGCACATAAATCCATTTGCAATCTCACTACCTTGATTACCTTTGAATCCCTATTACTCTGATCTTATTTCAATCATATAAATTGCATTTGGAATTAACGTCGTCTTCAGGAAGGCTCATTTATCATTAGGTAAGTCCCTACCAGAGACTAACATCTAATTCATACATCAAGGATCAGGGTGAATTCAAATATCTAATACCGAGTGTCTATCGTAGGTCCGAGTATGTATGAACTCCTTCATCAGCTTCTCACCACTTGATATCTTAGTCTACATGACTTAGATCATCAACGATTGAGGATCTCTATTAAAATATAAGTGTCAATACATAATACACAATCAAGCCACAACTAATACAGTATCCCAAATGCCTGATCACAATTTCATACTCATTCCATTGTCACATCAATGCAAATGATTCAAAAAATTCACATTCTACAATATTTAAGAACCTTTCAACATAAAAAAAAAAAAAACAAATAGCATTTTCTTCTTCACATCGAGATCTTTTAAGTATGATACTATAGAAAGATTAAAACTAGTTTTCTTACATGAAAAACTTAATTTCAAGACAATTCTAAAGTCAACTTATGTTATAACTTCAAAATTTAGAGATCTAGAACAAGTTATTCAAACATAACTAAAATTTAATAGAATAAGTTGAAGTGATCACGTTACTCAATTGATTCATCAAATATTAATGACCAAATCCTATGAAAAAAAAATAGAAAATAAAGAATCTTTAAAATAAAAATTTTTTCTATAACTAAAATTTAATAGAATAAGTTGAAGTGATCACGTTACTCAATTGATTCATCAAATATTAATGACCAAATCCTATGAAAAAAAAAATAGAAAATAAAGAATCTTTAAAATAAAAATTTTTTCTATTTAAAAATCTGATTAAGTAAAAGTGATCTGTATTATAATGTGTGAAGAAATTCAAAGTAAATAAGATATTAAGAAAAGATATTAAAGAGAAAGGGAATAAGAGTTTGAAAGATATTAAAGAATAGTAAGAAAAAGAAAGTGAAAATATCGTCTAACAATAACTTAATCTATCTATATATATATATATATATATATATATATATATATATATATTTACAGCAATCATATAAGTTATATATTCTTTACTAGTATTTATAATAATTAAATTTTTAAAATAAATAAATTAAAAATAAACTGAAAGTTAAAAAAAAAATATTTTTCCAATTACTATAAATATATTAAAAACAATTTTGTCTTAATTATTCTATATTTAAACTGTAATAACATTAAGTTAATATATATATATATATATATATATATTATAATTAACATGTTTTAAACATAATAACATAAAAGGATAAAAAAATGGGTTGTAAATTTCTTTTATAATATTTAATAAAATAATTGTACCTGGAGAACTAATTCTTTTCAGATATTTTTCTGAAAAACATTTATATATATATA
>Ga0209489_102183_pt1 | contig 40076 bp, 28 predicted proteins | sample SiratrowhiteBW_FD_187527 | JGI IMG/M metagenome (GOLD analysis project Ga0209489, IMG submission 187527) | Root nodule microbial communities of legume samples collected from California, USA - Siratro white BW (SPAdes) (version 2) | ecosystem: Host-associated > Plants > Roots > Nodule | place...
TATATATATATATATATATGCGCGCGTGTGTTTGTTTTTATAAAAAAATTGACTTTTTCTTTGAGCAAGACCAAAGACCTAAAACACACCATGTGCAATATTCAACTTGATTTATTTAATCTCAATTTTTATTTATTTAAAATGCACGTGTTACTTAACAAATGGAAAGAAATCGTCATCAACTACAAAAATAATTATTGGTTATACATTTCTAAGATTCTTATTTTTCTTTAATTCTTTGCAATAAAACTTTATTTTCTTTAATTTTTTCTAAAACGTATGACCAATATATTTGGTTATGAATAATAAATTACTTTGGTACAGGTGTGACGAATAAATATATTATAAAAAAAGCTTTAGGAATATTTGGTAAAGGTGGGACCAATAAATATATTATAGTCATATATCGAAAGCTTTAGAAAAAAAATGTATCAGCTTTAGGAATAATATGAATTATTGTACACCATTACCTTTGACTATATCATATATTGTGTGTATTGTTTTATAACTTTGGTACCATCAATCAATTATTTACATAAAATTATCACATGGTCATTAAAATAAAATGGATTAGAGACCCCAAATTAAGATATGTAACATAAACCATCATCATGGACATTTTACATATTAAAGAGAAAGGAAAAGCAAGAGGAGATGGACGTTGGAATTTAAAGTTTCGTTAAAGTATGAATTTTAACCATATTATCTATATGTTATAGTTATTATATACGAAAATAAAATAAAGTAATTTATTAAATGAAGACCTGTTCTTAAAAAAATATCAAAATGGTAATAATATATATATATATATATAATACTTAAATATATTTATTTTTAATATCCTCCTAAGTTGAAAAATAAATTGGAGAATAAATGTTTATGATTCTCACCAACTTCTTGATCAAACAATTAAAGATAATAATAGAAAGAGTCTTTGTGAATGTTAGATAATTGATATTTAGTTTTGTCTTTTAACAAATTTATGAATAAAATGACGATCAATATTTATATAGTTGGATATGTGATGATTGAAGGGATTAGAAGCAAAATGTGTATGACATTTATTTGTATAGCATATTTATGTCAATTGAAATTTCAAAGTAATCATAACAGTCAAGCACTACAAAATTATTGACACACAAAATTGTTGCTAAATGAGAATTACCCACAACAAAAAAATTCATCAATAATTTAGTTGTCAGTAAATTTACCTACAAATATATTTAATTTACCCATAAACATTATGAATATTATTTTTATTATAAAAATCATTATTGTTATTATTGTTCTTATTCTTTTTATTATTATTATCATTGTCATCCTTATTATTAGTAGTATATTATTATTTATTTATTATTATTATTATGTTTATTATCATTATTATTATAAAAATTATATTATTACTATTATTATTACAATTAATAATAATAATTGAAATATGATCATAAAATTTATTTGATACAGTGGTTGATTATATGTTCTTTGTTTACTTATACGACCTAGGTTTGAATCTCTCTTGCAATTATTAGAAAGATCCATACTTATGCATTGATTACCTATAGTTTTTCTTATATTCGATAGTGATAGATAATTTCTAATTATCTATGAGTTTTTGTCTATTACTTAGGTTTAAATCTGTTGTAATGGATTGTTAATAATAATTACTTATAATAATAATAATAATAATAATAATTATTATTATTATTATTATTATATAATAATAATAACAATAACATTAAAATTAGTAGGTAATTATCAATGAAAAAAATTTGTACAAACATCTTAATTACCTACATATCTTGAGTTGTCGATAATCTGTAAATAATTTTAAATTATTTATGAATTTTATATTACCTACAAATTTTTGTTATAGATAAATATAATTTTTTTTATAATCGCAAAGGAATATTATTAAGTTGTAAAGTATGTGTTATGTGTGAATTAATAGACGAAATGGTAAATCATTTGTTTTTTAGTGGTAAGATGGTAAGTTGTGGATATAATATGTATGACACCATTTTAGGAATCAATATAATTTACTATAAACAAACCAAGCAACATTCCATTAGTTAAAGTCTTTTAGAATTTAATAAAAAGCAAATAAGATTTGAAGGTGTGTGTTGACTGTAATTGTATAAAATATATGAAATTAAATCAAATGAAAGAGAGAGGAGGTATCCACTTTACAACAAATAAAATTATAGGCTTCGATAATGCTTTTTCTAAAATTCATAGAATAATAGGTTATGCAGTGGGGTTAAGACTTTTGGGTGGGTGATCACTCATATTGCATCACATTCACAAGCTTCTGAAATCTGGGGTCATCATATTACTTAAACAACCAACACATAATGAAATATATTGCAAAAACCTGCTTCTCGTGTTCCATACCAAGATGGAGGTTACATTTTCTAATAGATGTTTAGTTACCCACTTCTTTTTCCTTCTTTTTTTATAATGATTTCAAGAATGTTTGATCCCAAAACTTTGTATATATTATTATTGTTTAAAATGTTCACTACTACGGTAATTGACCCACGCAAGTTTATCTACACTGCACATTTCATCTTTAATTTTTTGAAATTCTAAAAAGTTCAGTGATAACTCCATTAATAGTCTGTTATAATTAATTTTTTTTTACTGGAAGACATTTTATTTGTAATTTAGGCTTACCTCAAACATTGCTAAGCTCAAAGTCTCATTCATATGAGGAGTGCTTCCAACTATTTCCATTTTTTCTTTACAAATGGCCTCTAAGGTTATATTGTTAAATTATTTTCTTTTTCAGAAATTATAGTGTAAATAGTATGCTTTTATTGATCATTTTTACGTGAAGGAAGATTTACTAGTTCTTTTTTTAAATTTGATTTAGTCTTATCATTTATAGTTTAAAAGCTAAAGTTTCCTCTTCCAACTAATTGAGAGAATTTTTTTTTGGGAATCATCTCAGAAGAAAAAGGGAAAAATATCATGCATCAAAGATAGGGAGAATAAGATAGAGTGTCACCTTTAAGAAATCATAAATTTAAGTGTTGAATAATGTGAATTATTGAACCAATCCTGATATAATAATAATATTGTAGCGTATTGTTCAAAACTTTTATAACATCCATAAATTATTTACATAAAATTAATATTATTCCAGCCTTGATTCTTCAACATCACATGCTCTTTAAAAGAAAATGCATGAGACCTACCAATGTAGATCCATAACATATTTTCATTGGCATTTCACATAGATTGAAGAGAAAGTGAGAGAGAGGAGATGGATGGTGAAATTGAAAGGTTCATCAAAGTATGGATTTCAGGCATTTCATGTCTATGCTATTGTTATTACATAGCTTCTAGAATACCAAAAGGCTTCTTGAGGCTTCTCTCCCTCCTCCCTATTCTCTACATCTTCATCATCCTTCCCTTCACCCTCTCTTCACCTAACCTAATTGCATTCACTTCCTTCTTCCTTGTTTGGCTTGCCATTTTCAAGCTCCTCCTTTTCTCCTTCAACCAAGGCCCTCTTGCCCTACCACCTTCAAACATTCTCCATTTCATCTCCATAGCTTCCCTCCCCATCATCCCCAAACAACACCCACCAACCAATCCAAACACCACCCAAAAGTTCCCCAAATGGCTTTCAGCCCTAAAAGTGCTTACTTTAGCCATCATTGTACATGTTTCTTCCTACCTACAACATATGAACACTCATTTTATATCAATCCTCTACTATTCTTACTTGTACCTTGGTTTAGAGATTGCCCTAGGTTTCATCACTTTCAATGTTCAAACCGTTCTTGGCTTTGAAATAGAACCACTATTCCACAAACCCTATCTTTCCACGTCCCTTCAAGATTTTTGGGGTCATAGATGGAACCTTATGATTACTCGTATTCTACGTCCAACCGTATACAATCCTGTACGTCGTATATTTACTGATTTGGTCAACCCCACGTATGCCACGTCAGCTGCCATGCTGGCTACGTTCCTTGTTTCCGGGCTTATGCATGAGCTAATGTTTTATTACCTTACACGTGTGTCTCCCACGTGGGAAGTAACATGCTTTTTTGTGCTTCATGGTGTGTGCACGACGGTAGAGGTGGCTGTGAAGAAGGTGGCTCTCCGCCGTGGGTGGCAGTTACACCATGCCGTGTCAAGGGCACTTGCGATGGCGTTCTTGGTGGCCACATGTTGGTGGTTGTTTCTTCCTCAACTATTAAGGAATGGTGTGAATAAGAAGGCTATAGAAGAGTATGAAATTTTGGTGGATTTTGTTGTAAAGTCTCGATTACCATACATATATGTATGTCTTTAGGTCAACGTAATGGTACACTTACAAAGTTTTTGAAAAAGATTGATTTTTTTTTCTTTGTGTCTCTAATTTTACTAGGTTAGAGATTTTGTCAATAGATAATCTCTATGAGAAAGTTTTGTGGACACTTTGTTTGGATTAGATATTAGATAGTAAAAAAAAGGGAAATGAAATAAAAGATTAAAAAGAAATGAATTGAAAGTAAAATTATTTAAATTAGATAATAGTGAAAACATAAGAAATTAAGTGATTTTTTTTATTGATATTTTTTATTTTATTTTTAGTTATCATTTAATTATTATAGTTGAAAACGTATATATTAAGAACAAAGGTTGAAAACCTAATCATTTTGGCAATTGCTTCGTGCAGTATATATATTATATTGTTTCTATATACTTAACAAATATTCAATATGTCAACTATACTTCTATTTTAAAATTTATTTATTAAATATTTTTTCTCTCTCATAAAGAATCACTTACATAAATAAGTACAATCAAGTAAGAAACTGTTAATTTTTCTTTTAATAAATATTAACAAACTTTCTTGATGAATAATAAAAAAATCTAATAAATATTAAGGAATATTTATATTTTTTTCAAGTAACATTGAATTAGTTATTAAAAAACTAAATATTTAAAAATAATGTGTTAAACTGAATTTTTAAAATTAATCATAGTAAATTGTAAATATTTTAACAACATCCAACATTATTTTTATTATTATTAAAAAAATAAAATATGAGAGAGATGTTTATGTAAATGTAAGAAAAAAAATTATTTAATATATAAAATAACAAAAACATTATTGGTATTTTAAAAAAAAAAATTTAAGTGCAAGAAACATTTTGTATTGTACAATAAGCAACTGCCAATCATTTTTACCTAAACATAATCCACCATATTGTAAACGTAAATATTATTAAAAGATATAATTGATTATGGTAAATATTTAAATACTATTTATGACATTATGTTAATTTTCTTCATATTGATGGAAGACCAAATATATGTCTATATGACTTCTGACAGATGGTAAATAATTTAAGTTGGATAAAACAAATCTCTATTGTATGGTGCAATATTTTGATGGAAGACTAAACTATTTAGAAAAAATTGAATGATAGGAAGGCAGAATTTGATAATAATTAAACTTAATTTTGTACTACATACTTAATAATTATTCGTTTTCAGTTTTTGAAAATTCGAAGTGAGTTATTAAGAATTCGAAGTGAGTTATTAATTTTGTGAGTTTTTTTTTTATATATATTGTTTAACTTTTTTTATTTCTATTCAATAAGAAATTTAGATTCACACGATTGGATACTAAGAAGAGAAGGTGTTTTAACTCGAAGATACACAATTAACATGCTCAAATCATTATTAATATATGTCAATTATTAATATATATCAAGAATATGTTGCTATAAAGTTCTGCTGCAGATCATGGGTAAAACCTTTGCTTTCTAACTCAAATCATTTCAGCACCATGTACTGCTTTTGGTTGACAAGTGCATGAGACAGGCTGAGGATGCCATATTTGAAACCATGAATATGGAAACAAGCCATGCCCTTGCTACAATGTGTCTCACCCCTGTATATAAAAGTGTCCATAAAGACCACTAGAAAGCTACAATGAAGCCAAAAGAAAGGTGCATACGCTATACACCTTAACCTATCTTAATGATGCCAAGAAAAAAACAACATGCCCTTAATGAGATCTAGGAATTCTGCCCTTGTTACGTACACTTGTTTTCTTATACATGGAGTGTGCAAGTGCTGATCCTTGCTTGGTTAAGCCTTCAAAAATAAAAGAAAGAGCCCCCAAAGTGAGGCAGTTCTGTAGAAGTGATTGGGGTGTACCTGAAGAATCGTAAAGCATGACTCATAATAACAAAAAAAGAATATAGTGTAGCAATAATACATACATGCATACACACTGAGAGACTATTACAAAAATAGTGATTTTGTTTGAGCATGTAAAAGATCACTGTACAAGGTATGTGTTTTACTGACCTTCTAAGTTATATCTAACTTGATTTCTAATAGGTTAACAATTTAAAAACACTTCGTACTGATAGAAACTAAACTCTTAATAAACCTTACAACTTTTCCCCAGTCACCAATTGAATACAAAATCGTCTCACTATTCAACATGAAGGATCATGTTTATTCAGAGAGATCAACAATGAAAGACAAATTAAAATTCACATTTGAGGAAATCGTTGGTTTGTGTTTGGATTACAGTTTGAAACTTATATGACATACAAACATACTTTCCAATGTAAAAGAAAAACGAGAAGAGGTATTTTGTCTTACTGAGATAAATGCAATCAAAATAGGCAGAGGTTAGTCTGAGCTTTTATCCTTAATTTCAATTGGTGCAGGGACCAATCAAGTTAATAAAATTTTGAAATAAAGGTTGAAATTCATCAATTATTAGAAGAAAAGATACCAGGAAAACTTGTAGCAAGACCAGCACAACATCCAGCTAGCCCAGCGTTAATGGCTGCATATGTAAAAGTAATCACATTATCAGTGGAGAACATTGTACTGGAAAAGATTTTGAAGTAAACTTATACTGTATTTGACAGAATTGAAAATTTGTTTCACCAAATTGACCTCTTTGGTGAAGGAACGTAATTCATTGGTGTTTTCTGAAACATTTTCACATCACGTTTGAATTCTATCATATCATAATTCCTCCAATTAGCTAGTTTATCAATTTTTAACTAACTTCTAACGTACTCATTTAGAATTTTGCTGAAATATGTAATATTTTATACCATCATCCTTTCCTCGAAGTCTTCCCAAGATGCAGACAACCAAACTATCAACTCCAGATAAAATTGCAAATGTCTATTGAAGAGAAAAAAAAAAAAAAAAACATCCGTTAAAAATAAGTATTAAGTTCATAAAGTAAAAAGCCAGGTAGAAAATTAAACAACATTGATGTGTGATATACCTTAGCATTAGACCCTGCTTCTATAAAGGATCCTTTAAAGCCTTTCTTCTTGATCAATCCAGCACCTGAAACAGACCCATTGAAAGCATCCTCGAGCATGAATACAAATATTGACCAACTATTTAACCATAAGAATCTAAACCTCTTCATCATAACCCTCTGCCAGCAGAAAATTTAGTTCAAAAGTTCATTTCTCTAGCTACTTCTTATGAAGATATTATATAGATTCACAAGTTTAAAATGTTACACACTAGCAGAAAAAGTTTGAAGTTTAAACTATCTCTGAAAGGATCCTTCCGTTCCGTTTCTTCTTTTAGTTTCGTGATACGGAAAAGATGAGAATTAAACGAGGCAAAGTTTTACTTATAAAAACCAGCTGAACAAATAACAAATTTTCACCTTTGGGTAATACAGATAATATGTAAAAGAAAAATAAATACAAATATGACACTCAAGGATAAGTACTAGTGAGAACATTATATAGTCGCAGAGGCCTCCAAATAAACCACTAAATGACCGTATTTATTTCAGTTGCACATCAAAGATCAATTTCATGGTTTAATATTCTGGTACATACTCATGAAAAATGACAGTAAAAGAATCCTGAGATGTTACACAAAGAATGAAATTTGGGAACTTAAGTTTTCATCTGATTTTGTTCTTAAAAAACATACTGATCGGTTAAGAAAAGAGGGTGTTTATAAATTATTATTAGGAATATGGAACTTGTTAAAGTATAGGAACAAAGTCTGCAATTAAGGATTAAGGGTAAAAGTGGTCTCGAGTGATGCAAAAAGGTCCTTTCTAATTAGGAGCTAACTTTGGTAGCTTCCAGATCTCTCGTGGTTTGATTTGTTGTTTTCCTCATGAGATCGTCTTCGTGGGTTTAAGCTTAGAGTTATAACGCCGAATCTCATGCTTCTTCCTTGATTTGTGCTTTATCCCAAACTTCTTCTCCCAAGTCTAAATTTAACTCCAGTTTTGCTTGACTGCCTTCTGAATTAAAGTGTATTCTTCTGTAAGAACTAAACCATAGTCCTAAAAGTTAATATATAGGGAGTTTCCCGAATTGTTGATTGCAAGGTGCAATCCACAATATACTCGGTAACTCTTCTCCCAAGTCCTTTGTGTTTGGCTTACCTTCTTTTTTAATTCACCTTTCACTTGTCCACTAGATTGTGAATGTTCGACGAGATGTATATCCTAAGTTGCTTTAAAAAATCGTTGTTCTTTTTGTCAACAATAGTGGTTTTACTTACTAAACTTTAGTGTAAATTTTTATTGCATGAATTATCAAAGTAAAACACCAAGAACAGAAAAAACGCTGAAAGCTCCTAACTAACTGTTTCAGATAAAGTTAACATACCCAACAAGAGAATGATAAAAAAGGAAATATGATGTAAATTTAAGAAAGGACATGAAGGTACAAATTAGAGAGAGGACCATAGCCATAAAGGGAGCCAGCGAAGGCACCACAAGCAGAGTTGGCGGCGGAGAGAAGAAGGCAAACGGTGGGAGACGGAGTAGAAGAGACTTTGGTAGGATTCGGAGCGGAGTTCACATCACTTACTGAATTAACTGTTGCATTCGATGCCATCACTTGACTTTTCACCATTGGATCACCCTACTCTTCACTTTATTCAACACTAACATCACCTCTTTCAGCAATGAATGAACTAATCAATACTGTTATTCACTATTATAAGTTTACTGAGACCCATCTTTCCCAGAAAATTAAAACTATTTAGGAACACAAGGACGAGGTCCTTCTCTCACTAGGGACGTAATGTAATTCTTATTGTTATTAACGAAAATCAGTTTTTTAACGTATGAGAACAAAATTCTGTATAGAAACCAACGAAATGGACCTTTGCCCCCTTTTAAGAAAAAGTCTTCCCTAAAGCATATAATAAACCATACAGATAGAAAAGTTATGATTTCTGCTTTTAGACATAGATCAGTAAAAAGTGGTCTCTTGACCACTACAACAAAGCTGAAGTCAGAGGTAGCTAGCCTCTAACACGGAAATGCAGTCCTTCTTTCACTGCCAAGCAACAGCTTATGGTATAAAGTGAAAAAAACCGAACTCAAAGTTCATGAGAATAATTCAAATGTCATCATTACCTTCTCCCGTGTGGTGTGACTGTTAACACTCTTGCCTTGACCAGAAGATCTCCATGATAAGATTCCAGTAAGTAAAGAGAAGAAAACTTCAAACCAATTTATTTATTAAATATGCAATTTGTGTGCAATAGTGGCCTATGTCTAGTGTAGCTTTGCCATTGTCGGAATTGATTTTATTTTGTTTAGGGACTTCTGCAATCAACCTAAAAATCTTTCAGAAACAAAATGTTGCCCAGCTGTTGTAAGCGTTACGTAAGGCATATTGAGCTAAATACTAGCAAGGAATACTAAAATTATTAAATTACTATTGGTTGTCAGTATTTAATTAACATTTCAGTCATCTGGTAGGTGACCAGAGCGAATTGTATAGTACATGAGAAGTGCCAAACATGTCACAAGAAATTTTTGAATCTTAGACAAAACATACTTTCCCTTTCATCAACTTATTTTTCTCCAGAATACATATTTGATACCATTATCCACGGATATCTAAAATGAATAACAGAATGAGTGATAAATACAACATTCGTAACACGACTAATGTCACGTAGCAATAGAAATGCCATTATCCGACAATAAATACATACATTTCAGTTCCAGTCTGAAAAAAAATACTGAACAACTCATGATAACCAAAACCAAATTCTATGCAGCAGCCAATTTGTGATCCATGTTCTCTAACTTACAAGGAGCTACATCTGTTGCAAGACTTATTCGCCCTCATTCAATACAGGTACAATGAGTGGTTTCATCTGTGCCAGATATACAATCGCCCACCTAAAAGAACAGAGAAAAGACCAACAATGAGCCTATGACAAAGACATGATTTGGTATTTATAAGCTATAATTACAACTGAACCAAACACAAACGTAAAATAGCTCACTGAAAGATCAATCAAGATAGGATTCAATAATATAAGTAGATAAAAAACTTGGGAATGAACTCTCAACAAAGAACAGTCATACCAGAATCCCAAAAAAATGAACAAAACAAGCCCTTTTGAACATACAGTTACTCATGTTCATCATATTTTATCACAAGCTCATTGTAAATAATGAAATACTCATAATGAGGAACAGAAATGCAAATAAATAAGTACATAAACTATTTATAATTTCCTCTTGTTAAAAATCACACATTTAAGATGTGCATCTATAAGAAAGACAATGAATACGAGTATACCATAGAAAAAGAGAAACTTCGCAGCCTATTTCAAGTTTAAGACATTTTAAATTACTATTATTACATTTGTTGCATGGCAGGCTCTTTTTTCACTAATAAAACTAATGGCCTTTCAATTACTATTCTTCATAGGAGTGCTGCTATTCAGCTCTGGTATTTAGAAAATAAAGATCAAAATTCACATGCAGTACGCCAGTATCATGGTCTAATCAATAAATGACAGCCTGTGAGTGGAGTTATCTACACGGAGAAAAAGGCATATTTTTTTATTCTAATCAATAAATTCCTTGTCAGGGGAAATAAAAGATATAGGTGCACAAATTGTATACACTCTAATTCCTACTTTAACTTAATGCAAAATAAAAGAAGAACCCATCAAACAGTACTTACATCATCCAGCAGCAAATTGTTGCAGTAATTACCAAAGTTAGGTGAAATCTGCAACATAATAAGAAGAGATTAGACACACGTCAATAAGAACAATTCACACATTAATAGAGAACAGCGATGGAAAATAGTGCCACAACGAATATTAATTAGTTTTGAAGTGTGAGCATGCAGATGTATATATATATATATATATATATATATATATATATATATATATATATATATATATATATATATAAATTCTTCAGAGCCCACTCAAGTCACTAAAAAGATCTGGATATGTACCATTTATAAAACACAAAAGGTTGCAATACATAGTTTATAATCATATCAATTTGTCAACTACTACGTGTTTTTGTTTTCACGCGAACAACAGAACGTGAAAGGGCCAAAAGGTTGCATTGATGTTTAATGGAGCTTCTAACAGAAAAATAAACACACACGAATAAGAACGATAACAGTAAAGGTGTGGAACAAGTATCAAGCACACTGCCATAACCAAGGCAGCAACCACGCGCCAGAAGGAGCAAACCCCCCTCGCCTTAATTACATACAAACAAACTCCAGAGAAACAATTAACATCCAGGAATATATTTTTTCCTAAAACACTGGCCAACTCATCCTTCCGAAGTGAATCAGTAATGTCTCACTATAAATACAACAACTACAACGACAACAACAAGCACAAAGCCTTACCTCATGCCTGACTACAAATACGTTTGTTTTGATTTTGAGCAAGACATCCTTAATCTAAGTTCATCTCCCTAAATCTCCGCAAATCAATAAAGCAGCAGCAGGATTCACAACAACAGAAAACGATAAAACACATTCTCCAAACAATCCACAAATTCATCAGATCAAAATCCCACTAATTGCACTACAAGAACCAAACTAAAACTAATGATGAGATAATCCACTCACACAAACTAACCACCAAATCACGAAATCCAATTCAGAAACACGTGGTACTATATACTCCAATCGAGTGAAGAGCCTCCTAATTCCTCGAACGCAATCGATAATTGAGAACTTAAAACATAATGGAGAGAGAAAGGGAAAAGGAGCGTACAGATTGGTAGAAGGTCCTCTGTTGCAGCAGATTCGGGTGCAGAGGCTCGCGATGATTCCGATCACTACGAAGATCAGCGTTGTCACCAGGAAACCCATGTCGAGTCGTTTCCTTCCAGATCCCGATCAGAGAAAATGAATTCCTAGCGCGAATTGAAAAAGAGAGTGAAATAAAATGTGAATTAATTGATTGATTTTGGAGCGGAGGCGAATTGAACCCTACTATTTGGGGGCGTTTGGATGCCGAGAAAATGGTGGAAAATGAAAGAAAGTGAAAATAGGGAAAGAGAAAAAACGTTTGAATAATGATAGTTTGTTATGTTACCTCTGAACTCTGATGCAGAGATCTCACGGTGCTGTCATTCGATCACCTTAGCATATAGTGTGTTGCTTCAGAATGAATTGGGCTTCCACGTAGGCCCCAAACTCGGCCCACTATAAGAACATTGGACTGTTGGTTTTATGGACATTTTCTTTTTACACCCATATTTTCCTTTCTCCATCCTATAAATATAAAAATCTTGGTTTATCCTTAAAAAATATTTTTTATTATATAATTTAAAAGTATTTTTTTTTTAATTTTCTTATTTATGGGATGTAGAAGAAAAATATGAAAGCATGAATTCGGATTCTAGATTTGAAAACAATTAATTTTTAAATTATGCAGATTGTTTCGATTTTTAAATTGTATAATTTAGAATTTATTTTTTATTTTCAAATTACATAATATAAAAGTTAGTTTTTTATTAAAAAAAGAATTTTTGAATTACATAATTCAGAATTTATTTTTTATTTTGAGATTGTATTAACTAGAAACTTTTTGTTTTCACTTTTTAGATTATACAATTTAAAAATTAATTTTTACTTAATAAAACCAGTAAATTATATAATCTGAAATGCAAGTCATTTTAACCATCCAATTGAAACTATGGGCTGGAGAAAAAAAATGGTGCGGTTTTATTTATAGTGGAACTTGCTTTTTGTAATATCCTATAAAACAGTTATAGAATAAAATTTGACTGTAGAGATAAATTTAATAACAGTTAAATATTTTATTAATAGAAGAGTTGTTTAAGTAAATAAAAATTGGTTATTTAGATTTTACTTTATAACAACCACCAACTCTCTCTCTAAGAAGATATTTTATCTCTCTAAAAAGATATTCTGTTTTATTGTAATAAAAACTACCAACTCTCTCTCTAAGAAGATATTCTCTCTAAGAAGATATTTTATCTCTCTAAAAAGATAATTTGTTTTATTCTAATAAAAACTACCAAATTTCTCTCTCTTTCTTCAAGAAGATATACAATTTTATGAAAACGACCGTCTCTCAAACAAATTCTCTTTAAAATTTTCTACCTTATCTCTAGATTTGTAATCTTATAGGTTATCCGATTGACAATCAGAGGACATCCTTAGATTCCTAGCGTTGCCCGTGATTTTAAGGTTTTTGAGTATCTCTACTCTATAGAGGTGAGAAAAGCTAGTTGCATGTTTTTTTTATAAATATTGTAATTATTTGTTTATATATGAATTCGATGAATATGAATGAAATGGAATGAATGGTTATGTATGGTATGATGTAGTATCAATGTTTGTGTTTGTGAATGATGTGGTGTGTGATCGAGACTACCCGTATCCTGACTCTACTAGTCATTGGAATCATAGATGAAGATGACTAGGTGGTGAGAGTCGAAGGAGGTTTAATCCTGACTCTACTAGTCATTGGAATCATAGATGAAGATGACTAGGTGGTGGGAGTCGAAGGAGGTTCATATGACTGCGTCACGGTATGAAAAAGAACCGATTGGACCATATCATATGGATTAATAGATTCACGTGACTGCGCTACGGTGTGAAAAAGAACCGGTCAGACCGGATCATATGGATTGTGTTTATATGACCGCGCTACGGTGTGAAAAAGAACAGGATAGACCAGATCATATGGATTGAGTTTATATGACCGCGCTACGGTGTGAAAAAGAACCGGACAAACCGGATCATATAGATTAAATTTATATGACTGCGCTACGGTGTGAAAGAGAACCGGTTAGACGAGATCATATGGATTATGATTATATGACTGCGCTACGGTGTGAAAAAGAACCGGACAGACCAGATCATATGGGTGTCTCATGAGTGTGATGGGTGATGTGTTAGTGATGATGTGATGTATGAGATAAGTTATGAAAGCTTGATTTGTTGTTGTTTGGTTGGAATAGAAATTTAATTTATAAAATACTATTTTTAAAACTCTCTAGTTTACCTTTCTTTTTGTGTGTTGTTTGTTTTATTTTTAAAATTGCAATGATCATGTATATTGCACGGGGCAGAGAATTTGACAGGTGGTGTGAGTCTAGTGAATTGTGATGGAGAAGCTTCATTTTATTTTATTTGTAATTTTACAAAGATATTTTGTTAAATCTTATGGGGACAAGTATAATTTGAAATACATGATGAATGTATGAATTTTTATATTCAAGTTTATTATATAAAATTTTATGGAATAAAGTTTCTATTATATGAAAAATATGGGATGTTACACTTTTAATATTTTTACAAAAATAGGTAGAAGTAATTTAATTAACCATTTAATTCTTATTAAAAACAATTTAATAACAAAATATCAAAAAAGTGTTTCCTTTTCACCTCCATTAATCTCTTTCATTACTTTCTTGTTCAAAATGTACTTTTTTACATCCAAAAAATTTACAAAATAATCCAATATTAAAATATAAAGTTTGCAAGTAAAGGACTTAAGTAGTTTAGCCCAAGCACAACCAACAAATGATTATTAATTTATTCTCCTAGCAACCTCGACATCCCCAGGAATTAGTTTTTTAATCATTGATGAAAAAAGTATATACCATTCAAACAATAGTTAGGTACTTAAACATTAGGGTATTATAATATTAACCTTATATTTGAATGAAAAAATTCACAATTTTTAGAAAATTCAAGTACATTAAATTTAAATTCTTTTTTTAAAAATATTTAAATTAAAAAATACGTAAAATAATTTAAATTTATTAATTTTAATACTTTTGTTTTGATTGAATATTTCAATTATCGCCAAATGTAAAATTAATACATAAAACTAGTAATATCAATAATAAAAAAAAAAACTCAACGACAAAAAAGAATCACTGTATGCTTTAGAAAACAAAAATATTATTAACATATGTTAAAAAATAGTAAGATTGCTATTAGTTAAATATTGTTCTACTGTAACGGATAAATAATCCTCCTTACAGTATTAACTACAAAATAACTCTTACTAATCTCAAGTACAATATTGATAAAAATAAACATAAGCTAAAGATAGTTATCCAATATTAATAAAGAAAACTCTTTGTAAAATTAGTTAACATTAACAAGGTTTTTATTCACATAAAATACTTTTAACAAATATTAATTTAAAATAATCTTGACGAACGACCAAAAAGGTTGTCTGACATTAATTGTGTGATTTCGTTAAAAGAAACCTAACTAATGTCAATCAATAACTAGTAACAACCTATCTCCATAAAATACCTTATAATTAAAAGAAACTTAAACTTGCCTAAATTAAAATAAATAATATAGAGCGAACAACAGCTCTAAGTAGGAGAGACATGATCTATGTTGTCAAAAAGGAAATATAAAAAATAAAAAACATAGACATAAAAGAGAAAATAATAGAAAAGAATTTTAAATTCTTAATTTTAAGATGAAATTTATATTGTCTAATTTTAATATAACAAGATACTCTAAAAAAATAAAAAAAAATTAATTTCTTCTGAAATTTTCTACTCAGACAACATATTTTAATACAAAACACTTCAATTTTTTTAAAAAAATAATTACCATTTAAAAAAATTTCTTTCATACACACTAAAAATCCTCTTAAAATTTTCACCTTAGCATTGAATCATAAAGTTGATACTAACCACTAAATAAAACTCTAGTTAGTTGGTTCTTGTTGGTTGGTTATGGTGTTCACTAAAATACACAAGAATACTGAGTAACCTTTATATATCCATTTCTTTGACAAAAATGCTGTTTTAGTGAGCTACAAGGAAGCTGTTTGTTACTAATTCTGACTAACGAATCATGCAAATAGCCAACTTTTGAAAAGAAGTTTGTAAAAGCAAGCTCCACATTTGAAAGACACCATCACCATAATGACATCCCAACTAATCTTCAAGATAAAAGAGATTAACTACAACGAAAAAAAAAAAAAAAGTGTGAAAGAACTATGCAACTAAAAGAAGAGCTTTCGTGGGGATGCTCTAGATCCAACTGTTGGATAGTTTGAGGACTTGAAAGGAGAGGATGCCGCCTTGCTTTCTTGGCCCTCAGGCACTCTGTCAAGCAACTTTGCTGCCCTTGGATCTGTTAGTAGTGTCTTTTGGAAGGACTGCGAGAAGCCAGTTGCAATGATAGTCACATGAATCTCCCCATTGTAGCGATCATCAACAACGGCACCAAATATGATATTGGCAGAAGGGTCAGCTAAACTTGTCACCACCTGCAACAATTATGAAGTTTTGATAGCACCATACAAATGTCTACAACAAATTCATATGATCAAAAACTAAGTTGAGAGTGAAATGTTCCTTCTGCCAATAAAGTACCTGAGACACTCTGTTTACTTCCTGCAGAGTTATGTCTTTTCCTCCAGTAATATTATACACCACTCCAGTAGCTGACTGAATAGAAGAGCCGATTAAAGGAGCCAAAGTAGCCTGCTCTGCAGCTTCTTCGGCACGGTTTTTACTGGAGGAAACACCCACACCAAGCATTGCTGTTCCAGAGTCTTTCATCACAGCTTTTACATCAGCAAAATCCACATTTACAAGCCCGGGTATCTGTAAAAAGACACAACAGGAATATCATCCTTATAGGCTGACATCAAAAAGTACTTTGCATTATATAATTGTCCAATTATGACAGTGGAGCAAACATTCCAATGAGTTGGGAGAAAGGAGATGGAAAATTATTCAAGCCTGTAGTAATGTCCCCTCTTACTCTTCTCAATCTACCATTCTAGAATGAACAACTAATGCTTTGCATGGTACAGTGACCGCTTCCAGATAGAATGCCTGATAACATTGTTAATCAACTCACTGTTATAATGTCTGATATTCCCTGCACTCCTTGCCGTAGAACATCATCTGCTAGACGGAAAGCATCCTGAAGAGGTGTCTGCTCATCAGCCATGTCAAGCAGGCGGTCATTTGGAATCACTATAAGAGTATCCACATTTTTCTGCAGTTTTTCAATGGCTTCCAGTGCCTGAAAGGATAAAATCTGAATTTAACTTCTCCAAGTATCGTCGGAGCAGGACAATACAATAACATCAATCAATTTTCAAAATACATTATCACAGTTCAGCCATAACTAAGATAGTTATCAATCCCAACTTCTTGAACACCTTAATAGGGCAGTTATAATTTACACTTGAAGGAGAATTACATTGGTACAGCACCTAATCATATTCTCAAATAAGGAAAGAAATGACACCTGCCTGTAATGATCTTTTACGTCCTTCAAAACTGAAGGGATAGGTAACAACACCTACAGTCAAGTAACCTGCCTCTTTTGCTATGCGGGCCACAACTGGGGCAGCACCAGACCCAGTTCCCCCACCCATGCCAGCAGTTACAAACACTAAATCAGATCCTTGAAGAGCACTAGCAATAGCTTCTTTAGATTCCTCAGCAGCTTGTTCCCCCAGAAGTGGATTTCCCCCAGTACCTGCATCTCTATCAAGCACCTCCAATCAAAGGAAACATAAGGAAGCCAAACCACACACGCATACAAATCAAATCACACCATAGCAACACACATACAAGTGCCTGACCTAATCCCCGAGTCAGAAGCTCTCCAATTTTGATAGGGTTCTCGGCAGCAGAATGCAACAGTGCTTGAGCATCCGTGTTTACAGCATAAAATTCTACTCCCTGATTAATAAAAACAAAAAGAATAGCAGAATACAGCATTAGCAAAAACCTAAACAAAATCCACACTATCTTGGCCAACATACCATCATGAATAAAAAATTTGTAACTAAGACACAAAAAAAGGGTAAAACATGCTATATATTCCCTCAAGATTCGGTTAAAATTAGTTTGTCTCTAAATGTAGGCTCTAAAACCAGTTTTGCCTAAATCTTGAGAACCTAAAACACATATTACCCAAAAAAATAAGAAAGTTATCCGACAATTTCACATTCTTCATAAATACTAACAAAATAAAAAAAAAATGCATTACCATACACTAAATGAGTTTTTTAACTCACATTGTTCATAATTTAATAAACAAAATAAAAATGACCCATTAAAAGACACCAAACGAGCTTGTTAGCAAAAAAAAAATAGCAAATACGAAAGGGAAACCAAAAACGCACGTGCAATCCGCAACCAATCATGCGGTTAACGGCATTGTTCCCGCCGCCGCCGACACCAACAACTTTAATCTTGGCACTCTCGAGAGTCGAGAAGGAGCAGCACCTCACGGACGCGAGACGGCGCCGCGGGGATGCGGAGACGCACGTTCTGGTTGTAGGGTTGAGGGAAACGCAGTTTCTGAGAGCGAAAGAGGAAGAGGAAGAAGAAGAAGAAGAGAATGGGTTGTGGCGAATTGAAGTTGGGTTGGTGAGGGGAAGCATGGCCATTGTAACAGTTGTGAGGGTTTTTGTTTTAGGGTTGACGGTGAAGAATTGGAGTTTAGGGTTTTAGCAGAAGATGAGAATTAAGTTCAGTTTTCATCTTTCACGTTCAGACTTTTTGGATTGGAAACGATCGACGGAAGAAAAGCGCAACAGATGGTTATGCAGTGCTGGCAAGAGTAGGGTGATGTCTGAACTCTCGCATTTAACTTTTTCTTATTTCTCTTTTTTCAATAAAATTCATACTGCTATTTCAAAATACTATAGTTATTATAAATATTAGAAAAATTCCTCTAAAAAACAAATTATATAAATGTTTAAGAAAAGTATTATCTTTATTTTGCATTCCATATTCCAACAATTTTAATTAGTTTTTTTTTTATGAAATTCAAACTTCACATTTCTTTTTTCTATTTGGAACCCTGAATTGCAGTGAGACAACGTTGGAAACCATTTTGTCCTCCACGTAGTAACAGATTCTATATATAGTATCTACGCCAGCTTCATTAATGTTACCATTTTTCCTGAGTGATATTTCATTAGCAATTGTTTGGATTTTCTTAATATATAACTCTTGCGTCCATTACTTCACAAATATTCATTACAATTGTTCGTGATTTTGTTTCATTAATATTAGTTTTCCAACAAAATTTATGCAGATCCTTTCATATGAATTGTTCTTCACGGTTTTATTTTGTAATGTTTTTCAACAAATATCATGACTTATCAACTTTTGTCATAGTGTTCACATAATAATCAATTACTTTAAAAAAAATTGGTAATTACCACTACTAGTTACTGGATAAATAATCTAAAAAAGACGTGTTACTGGTTTTTTCATGAGCTTTTTTTTATGCATTTCCGATGATTTTAATATCAAATTTAAATACAGGTTAATTTCTACTCTAGCTCTAGCCTATGGTAATTTATATTGTGCAGCAAGTAACATGAGGCATGCCACCTTATTGCATGCACTTTGACATGCAAAAACAAATACCTATAGTGTAACTCTAGTGCTACAAAAACATAAATGCTTCAGGGTTTGGAACAAATGGTAACACCCTTTCGCCAAACAATTCAACAACTGATGACACCAAATTTCCTGCATCAATGTCATCCTTCCAAGCCTGAGCAAGAGTGGCAGACACCTTCCTTTGTTGATCTACAACCTCCCTCCCTGCCACGTTTTCGGTTGAAATTTGACGAGTCATCGACATGGTTGGAGCCCCCATCATGGTGGAAAATCCCCCTGTTGAGCCTTGCATGTCAACTGACATGGAGTTCATTGGTATTACACCTCCATGGCCATCCGTTGAAAGTTTTTTCATTGGAGGTTGCTGCTGCATCATGTTGTCGGCACTGGCTTTTCGTTTGCCTTCATTATGTAAAGATAGAGTATGATCATTATAGGAGCACAGAATTAAAGATTTTATTCTGATTATAGGAAATATGGATGCCAAAATGAGCATTCTGATGGAAACAAATTTAGTTAAGCACATTCAGAAACTCAAGCTTTAAGAATTTAAACATTTAATGTTGCATGAATAGTCAAATTTTCACTTACTCAAAATCAATATTGAATATCTATGTGTGGTTAAAGATTGATTAGTTTACTTCCATATAATCTTCATTGCTCATTTTGGAAGTAAGTCTAAAAATTCGGTCAAGAGTAGTGCTTTCTACATATGTTTAATTTTAAATGTCATACCCGACATCGGAATAATGGCTTTTCCGCTGCCTCTTGAAGTAATCCGAGTTGGAGAAGAGAACAAATTGCTGAACAATTTGACCTTTTCATGAACACATTGTCCTACTGCACCCTGAAAGATTTGACTTCAGTGATCCGCTAAAGAGATGATCAGTGAAAAGAAACCGATTTATGCATAATCAAACCTAGGTATTAAACTTCAATGAAGTAAAAAAAAAGTTTTACCGTGTCATCTAATGACATACAAATCATATCATGATGAGTTGTAAATATTAAATGTAGCAACACATTGATGGATGAAAGTGTAATAGTTTTTTAGATTATGTGTCAAATTTAAACAATTAAAACATTACAACTCACCAACAAAGCTCCATAAACCTGCCAAGCCTCATGCCTCTTCATTTCATTTTTTTGTTTCCCAGGTTGCATTTCTGGCTCCAGAAGATGCAAATATGGCTCGAGATTTGGAAGTATAAGCAAGTGAATCTAATCAAAGTGAAGAAATATATTCATCAGTTACATCAATACAACCAGAGGTTCTAAATCACAAAGCATAAAAGTCACTCATGCACCACATACAAAGAGTTAAGATTGCAATAAAAAATAAAACATGTGCATTAACAGAAGCATATATTTAAGAAGCATCATATAAAAAACAAGTGATAATTCTCCATTATTGTCCAAACTAACTAAACAGATGGTAAAAACTATCATGTTTGTATTAGAAAATAATCATATCTGATCTAAAAAGGAAAAGCACAGCTGTCTTCATCAAGTTATTATCCGCAAGGGATCATGAAGCATATAAGATGAAACCAATTTGACAACCACAACTGATTTAAAATCTACTAGCTTAAAACACCAAGGTCAGAACATACCAGTCTTGATCCAAGAGCTTCTATCCCTTTAATTGCACCATAGTGTTGAGGCAGAGCTTTTGAAGGGTCCAAGAAAGAATGAAGAAATGTCTTTGTCACACGTGGCTGCAGATTGTGATAAATATGCCCAAATCTGAAATTTCCAGAGACCAGGAATTTAAAAACTAAAAAAAAAAAAAAATACAAGCTCGGTATTCTGCAGTTGTCAAAGAAAAAAAATCTTCCATATCAAACCAGCTCATGTGCAATCTTGACGAAATTTAGGTATGCATATTAAGAAGTCCTTTGCATCATTTATAGTTCTACAGAACATGTTACTCAAACCATGCAGTTAAACTGTAAAGTGTCAATGTCAGCTATATATCTTCATAGTATTTTATTTGAAACATATGTAAGTTTAACAGCCTCAACAACCACAATTAACATTTAGAGCGAAACCTTATAGCTCATCAGCAATTGAAGCCTCATCAAGCAGAACTTGACCTTCTCATTGCTCTTTCTAATACCATGGAATGTTTGGAATATACAATAGAAGAAATATGCACCAGTTTCCCATTCAAAAGAATGGCAAGGGCTGGGAATTATTAAGTTAAAGTTGAAATATGGGCAAAATCTTAATATTATTTTCATTATCTTTACTGTTCAATGCTGATTACAACATATACACGGACTTTCGAAAGAATTAATGTTATCCAACGATTTATGGTCAACAAAATTGGACATGATTACAAGAAATAAGAAAAATCTGTCCTCATTACAAATAATGAAGAAATAACTCTAAATAAATCTCCTAGTCAATATGTACATAAAAAATGGAAAAGATGATAAAAATGCACATGCTGCAACAGTTAATATCATAATTAAATTATCTCTTCCATGGTATATAAACTCTTATTCAATAGCAAGAAAATCCACACCTGTGGCATATTGAAGCAACAAGATTAGCACTGAAGTTCCTAAGCTCCCAGTGATCGTCAGATAGTCTGTTTCCTATCTTTTTTGCAACAATGCAAGTGATGATAGGCGGCATCAATTGATGTAACTGCAGATTTTAAATATCAGAGATCAAACTCATCAGTTGTCATAGATGACAACAATCATCTGAAGTTATATATATATGTGTGTGTATACATATGCAAAATCATTTACATTGGTCTCAAACTTACATAAAGTTCTATATGTATCTGAGAATTTTGCACAAGGCTGCGCACAAGGCGCATCAAGGCAAATAAAACAGCTAGATTATGTAAATTACGTGCCACCTGATATGACAAGAGAAAAAGGATAAGTACGTGCTCTATTTCACACCCTGAATTAAGAACCTTGACCAAAAACATCACTGACACAAACTTGTCAATACCTCATCAGCAACAAAGCATGTGAAATACGGAACTAAGGGATGGAGTCCAGAGTCCGTTGCCAAGCTAACCATTGCTCTTCTGAATGGAATGGATCCAGCCTTATTCAATGTTAGGTCAGTTATTTTCTCATAGTAGAGCTGCATGAAATAAAGATCCTTAAGTGAATAAAAAAACATGGAATTGCATAAAAAAATGACATACCAAATAATGTGTATACCTGAAGCTCCCTTGTTATCAAATGTTTAACAGGTAATTTAACATCAACAGAAAGCCCGTCTTCCTTATACTCAGATTTTCTTATTTCAGAGGGGGCTGCAAGTAGCACCGGGCAAGCAAATATGTCAAGGTCAGGAAAATCAAACTTCTTCATCATGAACGTCATACAGTTTGGTAAAATACAAAATTCAGTGAAGCATTAAGGTTATAATCTTCAATATTATAACAGGTTGGCTTGATAGGCAAAAATTGATCATATTATCATACAGACAATGAGCTTGGTTGAAACTCAGGGCATAATAAGGAGGTTAATTCAGTTTTATTGTGCTTAAATCTGGAAAAATACCTTCAACTGGAGCATTTTCAGGTATTGCAGGTTGCACACCTTCAATAGCCAACCAGTGACTGGTAATTGATGTATCAAGGGGTGCTTTCGGCAAAGGAGCTTCAACAAGCTGCTCAAATCATGAAAAATATGAGAACATTGTACCAATAAGTAATTGAACAACTTTTATTATCAGAATGGCAATCTTGGTGTACCTAGAAACCTTACATCTTTGATATCCACGTCTTTGTCATCGATGTAGAACAGATCCTTATGTCCAGCAGCTCTTTTGAACCTCGGAGGATCACTAGAGGTGAACCCATATATTGGCTGATTCATGACAACAAGCATAAGCAAAAATAGAAAAAAGAAATCAAGTTCAAAGATAAAAATTTCAACATCCTAGGGGTGGTTTAAACTTGGTGATAAGCATTTCATGGTGAAACACAAATTATATGGAGAAGTGTTTGCCATTTTAAATGTTTCAAAGCAATATTTTGATTTGAATTAGGCATTCTACTTTGAACAACCACCACTCTCACAAGACTATGCACAAGTGTTACACCATTGCCAATTTTCCATCCTCTCAACGAGAAATAAGTAAACTTTTCATAGATACACCAACAAAACCTTTATATACACTAGTCTGAGGAAAAAATGTTTAAAGGGTAGCAAAAACACATGCTACCTCAATAAACCATCAACAAATCCATAAAAGTTTCAAAACATAATAATAATCAAATTCTAAAAGGCAAAGTAAACACATAAAAAGAAAAGCAAGTCACCTCCAAATTTCTCAATGCAAGTGCAGTATCCACATCCTCTGTACTAAGAAAAGTTCTCATCGAATGGCGCATGCATTTTATCGACTCCTGTTCAATTCAAAACAAACAACACCCCATGCTTCAATTAGCCACGCTCAAAGTAGTAGTAATGGCAACAACAACAAAAGGTACAACAATATCAAAATCCAACAAACCGCCACACCCCTTTTAAAAAACTCAAACATTCCAACAACTAAATAAGGGAACTTCATTCCTTTCCCTCAAAGATAAAACTTTTCACGTAATTTAGAATGTGGGCTTCACCGTAAGCACTCGAAACGAACCGGGTCATCACTGTGCGACAAAACCCACAAAAGGGGTCTCAAATTACCCGCGAAAAATTCAAAATTGCGCAAGAGGGTGCGAGAACATTGTGAAGGGTACCTGCATGATTTCGCGAATGCGATATTCGAGATCGGGGGCGAGAGCGAGGGCAACATCGGGGGACAAATTGGTGATGCCGATGCTCTGTGCGATGACTTCGATTGTCTCCTTTGGCACGAAACTCATCTTGATTTCAATTGAACATCAATTGCTCTTTCACTGATTCACGAAGGTAGCTTAGGTTAAGGGGAATGGTGATGGTGGTAATGCCAAATCCAGAACAATTTGCAGAAACAGAAGAGTAGTTTGAATTAAAACTATTTTTATTGCCCTAAGAAAGACTTCGAAGGTCAAAGAGACGAAGACTTGTAAGGTTTTTTTTTCTTTCTCCAAATCTTTTGAAATAATGTTCAGATTGGGTTCAAGTATCATCCTATTAATTTCATAACAAAATAATATAAATATTTGACTTTATTACTTTAATTTTTTTTTACTTAAATATATTTTTAATTTATGAAATATAGTGGTATTTTAATCTTTATATTTGTAAAAAATGATTAGTTTAGTTTATAAAATTGACTTTTTATTATATTTGTAAAATATTTGTTTTGGTTTTTAGTTTTAATAAAATATTTTCTATAATTCTTCTAATAATTTTTTATTTTGAATTAGATTCTTTAAAAAAAATACTTAGTAGACTAAAAACAAATAATTTGCATACACAAATGCAAACACAGAGCAATGAATATATTATAAAATAAAATAAAATAAAAACTTAAAACAAGACCATGTTTTTAAAATAAATAAATAAATAAATGTTAGTCTATAAATTTTTTATTTTCCATTTATCTTTTATTTTAAGTAAGGGATGATTGTAGGCCAATCAAGAGTCACCCAAGAGCTTAAAAACCAAAATAATTATCATTATATAAATGTTATTATTGAAGTTATATATATATATATATATATATATATATATATATATATATATATATATATATATATTATTGTTTTGTTAACTATATAATGTCGTACTCACATAAAAAAATAAAAATGTTATTTTATTATAAATTTTGGCGACATGATATTTTTAGCATTTTATGTTTTGATTTTTTTTTTTTTTATATTAAATTTTGAAAGTTTAGTTGAGATATGGTGGGTAGATTATAAAAAATTGATTTAGAGTGATTTGGAAAAAAAAAAATCATCAAAAGTGAGGTGATTTGATTTAAGGAAAAAAATGGTGGATTTCAGTATTATTAGCTTACTTGAGAAGAAAATTTGTTAATATATATATGTAAATGATTTAATTGAATTGACGAGTATTATTAACTTATTCTTTTTTTAAGTTAAAATTGTCTTTAGTGTATATTTTCAAATATAAATATTTTTAAATATAAATATTTTTAAAAATATTTAATTGAAAAAATGAAAATGAATTATTTATTAAAAATAAATATTAATACAAAGATATTATTTATTAATTGACAATAATAATTTAAAAAATAATAAATAAATGAAGGCAATATAGTTATTTACTTACAATATCCATAGATCCTCCACTTTCTCTCTATTTTCACATAATTTTCTTGTTCTAAAATTTTTCACAAATCCATTCAAATAACTTGTATCAAATATTTAAAATTCTCACAAATTTACTTGAATCTTTATGCGTGAATACTAAATTTACTATACCAAAGGCACTATTAAAAGAGCTTCAATAATTCAATTTGATATTTTATGTTTGTTAAATAAGTTTATTGTCATTTTAATTAATATGTTTGATATTTCTGGTAAACTTCACATCAAGAATAAATTGTGAGAAATAGTATTTTTAGATAAAACATCTATGAAAGTATCAAAGTCTTAACTCAAAACAAAAGGTACGAAAAAAGGTTCGGCTAGACAATTTGCGATACCAACCAAATGAATATCTTCTTATTTTGGGCATGTTGATGTACTCCATTCACAACATGATAACTCATCCACTTTTAAATTGTTCAAGCCAGTAAAAAAGAAAATTTCATTAATTAAATTCATCCCTGTGCTTGATCAATTTCTATAAGATTTCATCCTTACATTACTAACGACTAGGTGACACATGAACATTATGATTACCGTGCTATTGCCGATTTGTTGGAATGAGAGAGGAATCATGGATTGTGGTATTGCCGGTTTGTTGGAATGAGAGAGGAATCATGAATTGTGGTACATACATATGAACTTACATATAGAGCTTACTCAGTTTCGTACTAAGTACATTGATCTCTTTGCGAGTGATGATCGGTCTGAATATCTAAAAAATTCACTCCTTGTTAATCAGTTGTTGATCAGTTGTCGATGATAGGTAACAAATACTCTTAATTTTTTGAATATGTAAACCAATATTATGAAGCTCGAATCGAATTGCGGAAGTGGAAGACAATCTGGCAACGTGAAAAGATAGGCACCTAGACTGGTTTTGACGACAAGGAGGGAGAGGGTTTCTGTATTGGTTAACTTTTAATGTTGAATAGTCGTGAAGATAAAAAACTGTTAATATATTAATTATGAGTTCGAAAATAATTGAGGAAAACTAAGTAATGTTAGTGGTGGTTTTTAATCGTGATTTGATGAATATTACATGGATTAAAATAATTAGATAGGAACTAAGGAAGATGCATGACATAAATATTCTATCTCTACAGACCCATGCAAATGCTTAACAAGTCATTAATGGAAGTCACTTTCGATATAATGATTTTTACAACACATTTTAAAACTGAGAATTACAAAACAAAGCCTTTCAACACCTTAGTAAATTCCATGGCATTGCCAAAACAAAGAAACACGTTGCCATGTTTCAATGCGCACATTCAGAAACATAAAAGAGAGAGAGAAAGCTCACGAGTAGGGTACTTTTATCTTTACAAATATTTGATCAACAGCCATATGACAACAACCAAAACCACTATACCGATCACTGATAAAAGCATGCACAAGCAGGAGCAACCACCTTTGGTACGTTTGTTCAAAACTGCCAAGTTCTTTTGCACTCTCTGTTTTCACAAAAGAAACTCAAAAGGTCAGTTGCAAGCTACTTCATTTCTACAATATCTCAAATCAAGAGTTAAAACAAGCGGGAAAGTTAATAACTTACTACTTTCAAAAAGAAATGCACCAGAAATACGTACATTAACATACGTAAATGTCATTAATTTATTTTCATATACTTTTGCTTTCTACGCCAAGTGTCAAATATATAAATTTGAAATTTCCAAATTAAAGTGTTTTTATCATAGGTAAAGGAAATGGATACATTTGCAGAAATTTACTAAATATTGTTATACAAAAAACATTATCTCGTGATAAAAACCTAACATTATGAGCAAAAATCCCCACAGATCCATAATTGACAGCGTATAATGAAGGTATTCATCCCAAATAAGTATGATTTTATAGCTAAACCACTACCACAAAAAAAGACTGACCAGATAATATGTGTGCCTGTGTCGTGTGTCTAAAAGGAGGTTAAATTGATTCACTTTCAAAAATAACAATTTAAAGATAATATACGTATCAAAATTAAGGAAATTATAGACTGAAAAAGATAAACACATAATTGAAGAGGATATCCCACGGTTTCATCAAATTGAAAACGTTGTAAATCCATGCCATAAATTTAACTTTCTTACGGTTAAAAACAAGTTACAATCCCAATGTAGAAGTTATAGTGAGAGCATTACCCTCAGCCGAGAATCTGTAACATCTACATGTTCGTCTAAGTCATCCTAGCAAAGAAGAGAAAGGATGAGATTTCAGAACAGATAGGAGATGGACAGTAAAAGGAGCAACGAAAAATAACACATGGGGGAACATACAATGAGCCTGGTGTGTAGATCCAGCTCTTCATTGACTGCCAAGGCAATATGTTTTGTACTGATTACAGTCTCCTCCAATTTCTCAAGGCCATCGTCTTGTTCTGCTTGAATAGCACATTTCAAAATTAATATAAAAAAGCAGACTACAACTGATATTTTCTAATTTCAAACAAATCAAAGTGACCTTTCATAATTTGCCGTTGAAGACCAACCAGTCCACTGTTGTCCAGGCCAACAGTTCTGCTCATTGGATCTGATTTTATTTCTGGCCCAAACAAACTATCCCTATTTGCAAAGTTTGACATGTTCAATGTTGAAGCCATTTGGTTAACTTTAGTCCTCAAATTTCCAAGCATGTCCTTGCGACGATTCATCTCCTTCTCAGTTCTGTGCATTATTGACAAGGAAACACTTCAATAACAAGCATGCAATTTAACATTCAAAATAAAAGATTATCAGATGACTACAAACAAGCCAATAGTGTTCCAGGTCACAATGCTCTGCTATAATAGTATGAGCTTTTCTTAATCAGCAATGGAAACAACTAAACACTCACTTCGCAGGGACCTTTGACAGAAGTGATTGCAAGCTGTCAAGCCTGGTCCCTAATATCGTGAGCTTCCTTCTTATAGCAGACGCATGCCGCTGGGTTTCTGGTCCAGATGCAGGAAATGAGCTACGTTCAGATATCATGCCAGTGATATCATCAGCAAGTTTTACAGCTTCATTATATTCCTTCATCCATGAGTCTGAAGAAGATGCCATTTGCCTGAAATAAGATGCAAAAGGAAGAAAACCAATCTGAGAAGCAAGGTAAGGGTCCTTTACTCATTTTATAGAACAAATATTCAACAGAAGTTCTATTTAACAGATTTTACATTGAATGTAGCATAATAATACAAGAAATAAAAGATTCTGTAAAATCAATAATTCTGTAAGTTGAGAAATCTTCAAGTAGTGTCCAACTCGATAGATAATTTTCCAGTCCACATGATTAACATGAGATAAATTTTACCAGGTTAGAGAAATTCCTTAAACACAGATTCATTTAAGTAGCTATGACACAATGATTCCCACTTATGATAATTTAACATTCCATATCTTACTACCTAATCTGGTGCTCAAGAACAAGCAGTCACAGCCAAACAATAGTGCAAGAATATTATGATAATAAAGATACTGAAAAATTAAGTCACAATGGCATTTTACATTATTACAGCCATTGGCCACTTTGACTTGAATGAACAACAGTGAAAGTAAATTTAGGTAATTTTTACACAGTACTTCATGAAGTTACTCCATCCTTCCCTAATAAGTTATGTCGGCCTTCTAACAAAAGAGGAAGAGACTGATCAGTCAAAATTGCCTCTACAAATGAACCAAGTCTCATTCAAAAACAGCAAAACTTAATGGATCACTAATTATCAGCTGAACCGAAGAACCCTTTTGCTTTATGTCAAAAACAAGTCATTACAGCTTTTCCCCACAAAATGTTCCATAACATATTTGAAAATGGAAAAAGGTTTTCCCAATCAAAATAGGAAACTATATCATCGGCTAATATCATGGAGAAGGATCAGAATACGTGTCAGCAACATTGTTCTATATAGACTGAGAACTTCTGAATCATGGATACAGACAAGGATACTGTGACACCTATAATTTCCAAAATATAGGACACAGCAACACAAATACAAACACACTGAATAGTATTATGAACTATTTAAATTGACAATCAAGAGAATATTCAAAATCATCTTTAAAAATTAGTAAAATATAACAATCTAAACACATTATTTTCTGATACAAAAATGGATCTAATCCTTCGTTCTAAAATTCAAAAAGTGAAAAGAGGACTATTTCATTTAAGACATTTCACCCCCTTGTTGATCACCATCATTGAAAAACACACCCTCTTAAGTTAGATTCATCTAAAGAAAAAATTAATTCGAGAAGGAGAAACACAAAATATAAATGTGAAATAGACGGTTTGATTGTTTAAAGAAGAAATAGAAACTTACACAATAAGTTTCTCACCTTCCACAACTGCTTAAAAAAATCATTCCTTCTACCCTCATTCTCACCCTTTATTTATTATAATATAATGGTTCTAATAAATAACTCACGTTTAACTGTTAAATTAAGAGAAAATGAAGGTAAAATAAGTAACTCTCTTGACTCACACTTTAAATAGCTCGATCCCTCTTTAATACATCAGTCCTAGAATCTCCACACTCCAAATGTCCAATCCTGATGAGTGTGAAGGGGTTGTTCAAATCTCACATCCAACATATATATGGCAAAAATAAAACTTAATTAAACTTATAAAGGTGTAGCACTCATAACCTCATAAATAACCGCACCCAAATTCATAAAACCCCATTAGCAACTGCCCTTCCCCACCTTCGACTACCAATCATTGAGCCATGCCAACACCATCATCTACATAATTCTTACCAAAAGTGAATCTTCACCAATATCTCGACCTCTTATACCAGCACACCAGACTGATTACTTCAACAACATATTCCTCTATACAAAATTCTAAATCTACACCACAATCGTCTCGAACCACAACATGAAACAAAGACATACAGCACAAGGATGTCCTTTTAAGCTCTTCATCATGATCACAAATTGAAAACTACAAAATCCCACCCATCATGCGATATGCAGAAAATCAATCACAAAACATGATATCAGATACAAATACACAATTTCAGAAAACAATAACACAGAAGGAAAACATCAAAACCAACACCAAAAACGCGCAATTCGGAAGATCTAGAGCTGAACCAGGAACTCCAGTCCAGATGGAAAAATCGGAAACAATGCGAACGAAAAACGAAAGTGGAAGAAGATCGCAAAAAGGAGAATTGAATTGAATCGGAACTTACGCGCTAATGATGATGAAGAAATCAACCTTCGGTCTTCTGAATTAGGGTTTGGGAGTGAAGAGGAAGGAGTGGTTTGGTTTTGATGAGAACGATGGATAGAACGTGGTGTGTGAGATTAGCGTCACGGCGGCACCGCCAACCGGCACCGTTTGTCTGAAACGGTCGTCGTTTAAGGATAGTGGGACGGAAAGAATCTGTTGCTGAGCGCAGCGTCGTTTATGGTGTCCCTTCCCAACTATATACTATTTGTCAGCGATTCCTTCTAAAGTAAGAGGTCGATTTAGACTTTCATTTTTTAACTAATTCTTATTCAGACCAACAAATAAGTTTATTTTTTATTCATTAAATAATAACTAAAAACCACCTCATTCTGTAAAATATTAAGGGATTTCCGAATAGACAATTCCTTCAAAACCTTATTTAAATTAACAAGTTAATATTAAACAAATTACCTTTCTTTAATAATGTTCAGAACTAAATTTCAATAATATAACCATATTCGTACGGTAAATACAGAAGAAAATATTAAGAAAATTAAATAGTTGATAAAGCTATATATGAAAAAAAATATACATAGCTACGTGTATCATTGGTTTTGTATGAGTGTTAACTCTATATTCTTAACGACTTGTGCTACATAAACTTTTTTATACATTTGCTGAAGAAAAGAATTTATATCATGCAAATTAAATCTAATAAATAATAAGCATCCACATAATAAGTTAGTGATAAATTTTCTATTGATTCATAGTTTATCGTATGTGCTTGTTGCTATTGTGCTGATATAGTGGCTGGCTGAGGATCAATCAAATTTACCTAACATTCTTCAGTGCACAATTGTTTAAGGATCTTATGATCAAAATAATTACTTTAATTAAAGGTCATAATAATAATTACTATAATATTATTAACTTTCGAAATAGATATTTTAAAAATCAGATTTAAGATTATTATTTTTTAGCTAATAAGCACTGTAGATTTGTTATATTGATAATAGATAAAACTAACTGATAAAATCAAAGGTGAGAATTTTTTTTGGTGAAAAAGGTAACGTTGGCCTTTCAAGTGTCAGAATATGCTGAAAGCTCACATAGTAATAACTGGTCGATAACATGGTAATTCTAACCCACCACAAAAACACATCCAATGACTTCCTGCTACATACGTCTCCTTTCACATTGTTGCAAGCTATTCATATATGTATAAGCTTATTTGACTCGTTATATCGTATTAGACAGCAGCAACAAGAAGCACGAAAATTTGAGTATTAGAAGATAGAGGTTAGCTCCATTATCTACTGTTCAAAAACAACAAAAGTGGAGTTCATGAGAGGGCTAATGAAAGTGAGTGTGCAGACACATCGAGTTACAACCAAGGGAGCAGAAAGTAAGATTTGAGGCTCCTTTCCCAAGATACAAACTAAAATTCATCTTTAGGGTGCTTATCACCTTCTTTCGCTAGTGACAAAAGCCACTGAAATATCTGGGAAAACTTGCCCTTTGGATTACAGACCTTATGGTACTCATGCTTCTGATGAGGTGCGACTATTTTTTCCTGTGGAGAAAACTCAACATTAAGAATAGTAGAATATAAAACAGCATACTATAATTAATATAACACATTGATCATATTCATATTCAGTATTGCAGTGGGAAAATAGAAGTACCTTGAATAGTTCAAACGGACAGAAATCAGAGCCATCACAACCCTGTATACCATGAGACATTCCGAGTTATTCACAATCAATAGATCAATATGATTTTAAACAATAAGTGAAACCTTGCAATCCCCGGACCATAACCATTGGTAAAACTAAGATAACGAAATCTTACTGGCATTGGAATGGGGTGTTCATTGTGTAACACCTGCACAAAGTGCTTGCTTATAGATTTATCTGGAGCAGGACAACTATACAAGACCAGCATGTTGTTACCAGCAAAAGGGGCTACAGTGCTACCCCGCCATTTTCTTTTCTGTGGAGGCATTGGAGGCTGCTGTAGAGGTTGTTCCTCCTGAATTTTTTCAAACTCTGTACTTTGTTAAAAGAGAACATGTATAAGAACGCTAACTACTAGTTAGTAGTTAAAAGTAAAGAAAGAACGAAACAAAAATGTAATGCGGTACATATTTCAAGCAAAGAGTATAAAAGTCTCACCAGATCCTTCAAGAAATAAACCAAGGAGACATGAGAATGGAACTATAGTTTCAGCATGTGCAAACCGAAGTCTAGCCTTTTCAAAGCTGCCAGAAGCCTGTCTTTCTATAGAAGCAATCAAGAAAGCGGAAATGAGTCAAATGTTCACATATTCAAGAGACATGCTTCAAAAGGGGAAACAATAGTTTGTAAAGTGAAAATAATCTCCCTTGCTATTTTTATATTAGCTATAATTTCAACCAACAACTTTGAATGAGCATGCGCACAAACACATAAATAATCAGCATGGCGGAAAGAGTTTGACCCAGTTTATTAATACACGAGACATGTAAATAAACTGAAACATTGAGATGAAAATTACATAGTATTTATTACTGGAAATTACATACTATTTATTAAGGCAAATTACATGGTGTGTCCACACAATAAAAAGCGTAAAATTAATATTGCCTATTTTCTTAGCAGGCAGCAAACATTTTAGAGTTGTTCTGGAACGAGAGGCATCTTTTCCCTTTGATTACAACAAATAAATAATGACTTCCTAAGCCAAATATGTTCAAATAAATTCTTGGCTGAAAAAATAGTTGTTTAATCAAAGTACTATAAAACATAGCTAAAATGCCAATGGTTGTCAGCTGAGGCTGAATATGTGTGTGTACACACGCACATAATGATATATGGAGGTTCCCTTGTGCAGTCTTTGCCTGAGGTATTTACGGACAAGACAAGTAATATATGATTTACCTAAAAAAGGTTAATCTATACCTAAATATTATGAGTTTCATTAACAGGGTATGGCATGAAGGAAAAGATATATGAAAAGTACGAAACTAAACTACCTTCTTTAGCCTTTATAGCCTGTTCCATGGATTGAAAAACATCTTCAAGTAATGGAACTCCCATTCTATAGTTTAGTGATTTACCATAACCCTTCAGAATAAACATCTCCAAATCATCTGTCCACTCCAGCAATTCAATCTATGCACACAGAAATTAGCATATCAATAAACATTCAGCATACATTTACATATGCACACAGAAATTAGCATATCAATAAACATTCAGCATACATTTACATAATAAACTATTTTTCTTCTATTCATCAACAACAGTCACATAATTGGCATAGCATGAGCAATAATTCATCTGGAATTATCTCTTTCTTAACTTCTGTTTCTTTGCAGCCAGTTAAAAACAATGCCATTTGAATGGAATTGTCAGTTTTATTACAAATCAATAAGCTATTGTAGAAACATCACATCAAAGATCCATAACGTGCCTTTCATATATCATAAGGTCAAATTAAATAGTTTCCTGACATCTTTATAATTTTTTATTCTCTATTTAAATATTTATAGACATTCAAAGAGGAGATTGTTAAGATTATATCATAGATTGCATCGCATAATGACTACAGAACAAAAGTACCTCATGAGGGATGAAAAGACTACACGCTTGATTAGTTATATCTAACAAGGATGCTTCCTGTCAAAAGAACAACAGATTAAGCAATCAAAAAGAAAGAAAATTATCAATCTCCAAAACCTTAGTTAAATAGTTATTTATAAACTCAAACTGGTAAAGAACAAAAGGATTTGGGATTAAAATTTGTAACAACCTGTTTACACAAAAACCAGAGAGAAGATGTATCCTGTCTAGTAAAATTAAGTCCATGGCGCCCAATCAATGCAGATGTAATCTCATCTAAGATGGGTTCCTTAAGTTTATTAACTGCAGGTTTCTGACTTTTCCGATAAGCCTGCACCATAACCCAAGAATTATACAACCAGACAAAAAATGTTACAAAGTAAGCATAAGCACTACCTTTAAGAGCACTGAAGATCCCAAATTGTCAATTAACCACAAAGTCATGCTTAAATATTTAGTGAATAATAGTAATTGCATATGCTGCCTATCAATTACCTCACATAGCCTCTAGAAAACACAACAACAACTTTCACATTCAACCAACAATGGACATAACATGAGGCAAATATGGAAATTTAAATTCATTTAAAATATGTTAAGTTCCATCAGAATGGCATGACAAGGCAAAACTTTAAGCAAACCTTCCAGCAATACAGAAGAAACTTTATCAATGAAAGGAGAAGACACAAAAACATGGTCATCAATAATTACAATGGAAAAAGGGAGACATTCAGCTTGAGTGATTTCAGATAATGTACAACAAGCATATTTTCAAATAGACATTAAAACTTATGAAATTGTCTAACTATAATTTCTATGATGACATTAAATTTTGTCGCACACTTGTAATTAACGTGAATTAAGAGCCCTGCATAAAAATCAACTATGACTACAACTTACCTTGTAATTATGACAGCAGTCATGAAATCTCAACCAGATGTCGCTAGCACGGCTTTCACTTGTCACAGCAAAGGCTCGATGATTCCCAGGTCCAAGACTTCCATTGCCACTGAAAAGCCCCATACCAAATGCCACAGCACTGGCAGATGCTCGGTGAACCTGTTTTCCAGATAAGAGAGAAGTGAATTGAATAAATTTGTAGCTTCCAAATGTCCAAAGGAAAGTCCATATGGTATACTGCAGTTAATAATGCAGTGACAGTGCAACCAATCAGCATTCCCTCATCAACTTGAAGCAATATACTCTTTTTGCTTTAGATCAATCACCATTTCTTTATTATTCCAAAAACTATTAGTGCTGTAAATTGTGGTAACAAAAAATAAATTAAAATATCAAAATTGAAGATAAACTCACCTGAGATGCCTTAATAGGATATACGTCATGATGGTATTCTTCATCAAACAAATCTGGAAACTTGGCTCTAGTCCTGATTCCAAGATCATATAATTCTTCCTCTCCTTTGGTAATTAATTCACCACCCTTACGCCTTCCCTGCCAAGGAGATTTCCATCCCTTTAGCCACGAAGGAACCCTCTCCAAAGGCAAACTTCGATCTTCTGCATCCCTTAGAAGAACTTCCAGACGGGCAGACAAATTATCTAACTCCTCTATCCTTTTCTCCGAGGGAGATCGAGTTCCATGCCTTGCCTAAGTAAAGTAGCATCATAATCCTCTTCCATTAAGTTAAGTGCAACAAGTCAACCAGATAGTTCAAAACTATCAAATTTTAAAAATATCATTCTAGAAATATTAACCCTTGGTTCAATTCAACACCGTTGTACATTTCTCCATCAAACAGGATAACAACATAACACATTCATAATCAATAAAAACCACTTTAAATAGTGGAGATAGTTACCACAAGATTCAAATGGATCGGAACACATCCCTCAGGGATTTTAGAAGGAACGAAGTTATTATCAGCAATGTCTTTCACGGCACCATATCTGCGAAGAAAAATAAGACAAACAAATTAATAAAGTCAGCAAACACATGCATACGAAATTCTCATCAAAATTTGTAGAAAATAAATAAAAAATAAATAAAACAGCAAAAAATGAGCGAAAAGAAGATTTAATCTGTGGAATCAATTACGAATGAAAAATGAGAGAGACCTGGAGACGGTGGAGAGATGTTTGCGAACATCGAAAGCTCCTTCGGCGTTTGAATAGTGTATCAACCAAAGGAACAATAGCAGAACAAAGACCATAATAGAATTGTTCATTCTCTCTGCTGTTTCAAATCCGAATTGTAATTAATCACCAATTGCAATTATAAATTTCTTACTCAACTGGAAAACCAAAAAGAAAAGCTAGCAGTGTCTCTAGTGACATCAATTCGCCAATGGTAGCAAGGCAAAGCAACCCAACCCGACTGTAACCGCTTTTATTGGATTCGGGTTGGCCCACGCCCGAAAATGGGCTGAATCGATCTCTTAAACCAGTGCTTACAATGGATTCAATATTGGTCACCCTCAACACAACAGTAAAAAAAAACGCGTAATTCGAAGGAAAAGGTAAAGTAAAATAAGGAATCAAAGGAGAATTGAATTGAATCGAATCTTACGCGCAACTTCGGAGAAGATGATGTTTTCTCTTCTGAAGTAGGGTTTGGTAATAAACAGGAAGGAGTGGTTTTTATTAGGCTGATAAATACGACGTCGCCTTTGAGATTGGCGCAATGTCGGTGGCACCACCAACCGACACCGTTTGTCTGAGACGGTTTAAGGTGAGAGGGACAGAAAGAGTCTTTTGCTGAAAGCAGCGTCAGAGAGTGTTCAAAAGTAAGAGTTGGAATATTTATTAATTATATTTTTATCAATATAATTTAATATTATTATTTGTTATGAAAGGTGATTTAATTTGGATGAGAATTGGAATTTGTTATATGGCATAGTATAAATTTGGTGATTATTTATTGAAAAGAAACAAGTTGGTCCATGTTTTTAAATGTATGTTGCGGTTGTGGTTGTGCGTGATTGATACAGAAGGCAGCTCTGCATGTACAGCAAAAATCAGCCACACAAATTAAATGGAAGTCACGAGGGAATTGATTTCTGATATACATTTATATTGGATTCACCTACCCCTGCAAACTCTGCATTTCAATTTTAACCATTGGGGTATGAATATAACCTTTGATATAACACTGGGAATAGAAATAGGTGGAAACCATTGGTAACCCTACCAACTAGATTAATTTTCATTCAAAACATGAGGTTGGGCTGTGGCAACCATGGCAGGAGCATTACTATATCACATACTGCACTTTTAATATCCAAGAGGACGAAAGTTAAATCACTTTTAATTTTAAAGTTAATATAAAACCTTTAAGTTATCATATCCTAAACTATACTATATAAAATAACTACGGCATCTATTAAGACATGAAGAGAAATCTAGCTAGATATATTAAATACTTACAGTGTATTTGCCAGAATGAATAAGAAAGAGGAAGAGTTGAGAATATAGAGAGAAGGAAGAGCTTATCACACTAGAATTTTATTTCGATTTGCAAGTTTCTTCCACCACACTTACAACTTAGGAGCAAAGGCTCCTTTTATAGAAAATTACATAGAAAAGGACAAAATATCTACAGTACAAACTTTGAAAAAGTAAACAGTAGCTTGTCTGCCGCTTTGTCTTCTTTCTTTATAAAAGAAAAGATTCTTTCAGCTTTTCTCTGTTTGCGTGTAGACCCGGTATGGTCCATTAACACGTCAACCAGGGTAGTGAGTGAAGAAAGAATTATATCCTTATCTTGTGACTGAGACGGTCTCAGACGTTTCTCCAAAGTCTTCAGTGGGTTCTGAAGTGTCTGACATGGATACGTCATTTGGAGGTGTTTGTTGTCCATGACATCCAGATGATTCATATATTTTCCGGTTTATCTTTTCACGCTGGAAATGTTGGACTAACTTGTTATTTGTTTCCTGGGGAAATGGTAAAAATATTTTTCCATTTTCTACAGGGAGAAACATTTTTGTAGTAGGAGTTTCTTTAATCAAATTGAAACTGGCTTCATCTTTTTCAGAGAAAAACCAGTCATTTCCCATGATTTGTGCTCTGAACAAGTTATATTGGTAGTCTAGATTACCAATTATCTCCCATGCCTCGTATCCTTCATTATACAGAATTGGGTATTCTGTATGGTCGTCAAATAGGATTTTGATGACATGAGTAGCGTATGATCCCTCTTCGTAAATTCTGGAAGGGCAAGAAGTGATTTTTAAGGCAATATGATTCATCATGACTGCCTGTAGGTAGTTTATGGCCTCATTTTCTGCAAGGCTGAACTGATCAAACTTTATGGATGGAGGTATTAGAATTGAATCTAATAGTCCATACTCAAGAAATAAGCTTGGTGTGAGAGCGAGCTCTTCAAACTCCACCGTTTTGTATTGTTCCATGTCAATCGCTGCTTTTCGGAATAAGAACTTTATTTTGCATGGACAATTACCATTTGTAACTCTGTTGCATAGTTCATCACTTTTACAACAAATATTTCTAGAGTTGAAGTATGCCTGTACTTTGACGTATATCCCAGGAACTTCGGCTTCTCTTCTGTGAATTTTTAAAAGAAAGTTTTGTAGAATCTTGAATTTTTTCAGATTTGTTTCTTTTTGGGGTGTCAAAGAGGAATACACTTGATCTTTGTAAGTTTTGGGCCTTATATTGCCTTGACTTTTGATTTGAATAGGAATGGGCTCTGGGCTTAGGGCTTGTTTTATAGTTTCTGGGTTGATGGTATCAAGTTCCAGAGACTTTTCTGCTTCTTCCTTTGTATAAAATCCTTTGTATCTTGGATTTTTTATTCCTTCTTTTGCTGTACATAAGTCAGCAAAATTTGTAAAGACTCCTTTATGGGGTCCAGACAATAGCGAAAAATAGGTATAACCTTTCCCAGAAGGAGAGGCCTTTGTAAGGATGGGTAGTCCTTGATTGTCTGCATTGCAGAAATTATAAAGGGCGCAAATAATTCCCTTTTTTATTGAAACCACAAAATTTTCATTTTGGTTAGTGGTTTTTGGAATGTTCCAGATATGATCTATTAGAACATTAAATTTATCATTCATTTGTTCTCTACCATGGTAGAGATAATGATTTGTAAGTATTGGAAGCTCTTGGCTTCCGAACTTCATTTTCTCTTTTACATTATGGTAATTCACCTTTGTTGGTTTCATGATTACCTGCAAAACGAGACAAAATGTCAGCGGCAACATTTTTTATACCTTTTATATGTTCGAAGGTTGCCTTTATACCATTATGATAGACCAATTCTTTGAAGAATATCCATCTTTTGTGAGGTTTTTTGTCACTATGTAACTGAGAATTTGCATAAGCTACTATGGCTTCACAATCAGTTCTTATAGTTATTTCTGTCTTATTTATAATAAATAATTCAAAATTTTTTATTGCATTTATTACAGCATTTACTTCGTAATCTGTAGAAGTGG
>Ga0209489_102186_pt1 | contig 40048 bp, 26 predicted proteins | sample SiratrowhiteBW_FD_187527 | JGI IMG/M metagenome (GOLD analysis project Ga0209489, IMG submission 187527) | Root nodule microbial communities of legume samples collected from California, USA - Siratro white BW (SPAdes) (version 2) | ecosystem: Host-associated > Plants > Roots > Nodule | place...
GAGTTTGTACTGATGATTTTCTAAGATTTGCTTCTACTAATATGGTTTCATCTCTAGGTGAAGATCTTAATGCTTTATAATTATAATCTATTTTGGTAACCTTATAATAAATCCTATAAATAATCTGTTGTTTTATCTGAAAAATGTCACGGTGATAACTATTTGTATGAACAATGTTATCAACATATACTAATAGATAGATATACCAACACTTGAGTGACGGTAAAAAAACTGAATGATCTGCCTCACCACTAGATTTTTGAACAACACTACTGAATTTTTCAAACCAAGTTATAAGAGACAACTTGAGGCCATATAAAAATTTATAGAGACAACATACCAATCCAAAAGACTCCCTCAAGCAACAAAACCTGGAGGTTGCTCATATAATTTTCTTCTTATAAATCTCCATTAAGAAAAGCATTTTTGACATCTAGTTGATATAGAGGATATCTTTGAAGAGTTGCCATTATTATGAATAAGAAAATAGAAGTCATCTTTGCCATTGGAGAAAATGTATCACCATAGTCTAAACCAAAAATTTGTGTATAATCTTTAGTCACAAGAAAAGCTTTGAAATTATCAATAATACTATCAGGACCAACTTGGATAGCAAAAATCTACCTGAACCAACAACAGATTTCGCAAAAGTTAAAGGAACGAGTTCCTAAATTCTACTATTTTAACGAGCACTTATTTCATTAAGCATTGCCTAACGCCAACCAGGATGGGCTAATGCATCACTTATAATTTTTGAATGCATATAGAAGAAATAAACAAAAGGCAAGTATAAAAAGTTTGAGATAATCTATGATAGCTTAAAGCAGTATAATGTGGAGAGAGATTACAAATAAAATGTTTTTCAACTATTGGAGTCGGAGGGGCAGAGTAGCTAGCACCAAAAGAGAGTCATCGATTGGACGATAAGAAATTTAACGACGACTATATGCCTGAATAGGTGGTAGAAGAGGGGAATCTTTAGGTACACTAGACACAATAAGAGAATCAAAGACAACCGAAATATATACTTGATTAGATGGAGACACAGGTAGAGAAGATAAAGACTTAAAATAAAAAGAAGACACAATGAAGGTGACATTTGCATAAATGAAATAGCGGTTAAGAAATGATGAGAAACATTTATATCCTTTTTTAGATCTAGTGAACCCTAAAAAAACACATTTGTGTGACTGAGTAGATAATTCATCAAGACCATGACAAAAATTATGAAAAAGGCATGTAGACCCAAACACTTTAGGGTTAAGAGATGGAGAGGTTCATGAGAAAATAAAATAGAATAAGGAATTTTATTTTGTAAAAATGGCATACAATTGATTAGATAGTATGCACTAATAATAACATCACTCCAAAACTGTTGAGGAATCCCACCATGAATTAAAAGAGTGCAAGGAGTTTCCATAAGATGTTTATTCTTGCCCTCACCCTTCCCATTTTATTGAGGTGTATAAGTACATGAAGTTTGGTAAAGAATGCCATGAGATTTCATAAAAGAGTTAAAAGAATGAGAAAGATACTCACGAGCATTATCATTGCGTAAGGTTTGAATTGAGACTCCAAATTGATTTTTAATTTCATTATTAAAAGACTGAAATATAGAAAACAACTCAAAATGAATTTTCAACTAAAATAACCTAGTGCATCTTGAATAATCATCAATAAAAGTGATAAAATATTGAAACCCTAAATTATACTTAATTGGACTTGGTTTCTAAATGTCAGAATGAACTAAGGCAAAAGGGGACGAAGCATGTTATGAAACAATGTTAGGAAAAGAATTTTGACTTTGTTTTTCTAAATGACACGACTCACAAGACAAACTGGATAATTTAGACAAAATTGGAACAAGTTGTTGCATCTTGAAAAAACTAGGATGACCCGGTTGAGCATGAAGGAGAGATGGAGAATACATGACCGTGCCAACATGTGCAGATATTCTTAGGTGATAAAGACCATGAGACTTGTATTAAGTGCCAATTATCCGTACCGAACTCTAGTCCCGTAAACAAATAGAATATTTGATAAAAGAACTAACACAATCAAGGGAACGAGTGAGATGATTAATAGACAATAAGTTAAAAGGAGACCTAGGGACATAAAGAACATTATCAATAGATAAAGAAGGAAGGAGATGAATAATACCAACACCATGACATGAAATCCTAGAGCAATTAGCCATGGTAATGTTATGTAAATAACGGAGGTAGACACAAAAGAAAAAAATATTTATTACCAATAATGTGATATGTGAAATTTGAGTCTTGAACTCAAGAACTAAGAGAATTGGAGTCAGTGAGACCAACAAAAGATGTACCTATATGTGCAACAGAAGTAGTATAACTAGAGTTCTAACGACCGTCATACCATTTAAGAAATTCATTAAAAGTAACAAGTGGGCCTGAGGTATTAGATGAAGTAAGATCCATAATATACGGTTGCAGAAGAGCATTAGAAAAGGCCATAGATGAATTTGGGAGAGAAACCACCTTAGAGAAGAAAAAAATACCTTAAAAAAAATCAAACGAGCTTCAATTAGAATAACAAAGACAAATCTAGAACGAGGACAACAAGGCGAATCTGATGCCAACAACACGCGACGTAGGTGATGACGACATAGTTGGGTGGCAGTGGCAACAACGATAGCGAAACGGTGGAGCAGTGGAATAGTAAAGACGACAACTCGAAAACACCGATTAATAGTGGGTTCACCGAAAAAAATTTAACTCTAACCTTAAGCTCTAGATACTATATTAAAATAAAATAAATAAATATATTATTAATTCCTCTGCTTCCTTTTTTCTCTTCTATTTCCTCTTCCTCTTCCTTTTGTTCGCTCTTCCGTATTCCTTTCCTTTCCTCTTCCTCTTCTTTCCCCTTCTTCTTCCTCTTCCTCCTCTTCTTTCTCTTCCTATTCTAATTCCTCTTCATCCTCTCCTCCTCCTCCCTTTTCCTCTTCTTCTCTCTTCCTCTTCCTCTTCCTCTTTTACTCTCTTCCCTCTTCCTCTTCTTCCTTCTTCCTTCTTCCTTCTTCCTTCTTCCTTCTTCCTTCTTCCTTCTTCCTTCTTCCTTCTTCCTTTTCCTCTTCTTCCTCATCTTGCTCTTCCTCCTCCTCCTCATTAAATAGAGAAGAACATTTTGAAATAGATAAAAATTGGATAAGAAAAATTTTTGAAGCAGATTATAATAAAGATAACAGAGATTGGTATTTTAAAGCATGTTTTGAAAAGGAAACAAAAGATTTTAGAACAAAATTTTATAATTATATGATTCAAAATGAAATAAATTTATATTTCTTTGATTGCTTTAAAGCTATAGTCAATAAAGTAATTTAGAATATCTGTTTAGTAATAAAGAAATATACCTACTAGAAAAGATAACTAATATATGGAAAACTATGAATAAAGAAATTATAGAATTTGAATATCCACCCATACAATGAATAAAATTACAACCTTCAATAAATTTAGAAATAGAAATTAGTCCATAAAGATATTAGAATAGAAGACAGACATATAGAAACAAAAGATATTAAGAAATTACATTCACAACTTAATTATTCTAATACAGTTTTAACTAGTATGACAAAACAATTAATTAGAATGAAAAATTTAACATCTTCATCCTCACAATATTATAAGGAAATCCCATATAACATAATATTTCTTCAGACATTTTACTCCACAATATTATTCATATTAGAATTACATTGAGGCTTGGAGTAATCTTCTGTTCTTCATTCTAGAAAAACATTCGTTGTTTATTTAGTTTAAGAGAGGTATATCATTAAAATTTCCAAAATGGTTCATCAAGTGGTTTAGGGATATCATCAAATTCGTTGTTTGGACCCTTACCATCTATATTTCTTCAAAAAGTAGCAAAAGTATATACCTATTTCTGGGCGAAAACTACATTTGTACTAGGATATAGGTTAATGTCTTTCGTTGCTTCTCAATCTATTACTTGGATATTAGCATGGGACTATGTCATAACCAATCCTTATGATGAAGTTGATATAAAAATGTTATCTAAAAAGTTACAAATAAAATAGTGGAAAGAGTTCAATAATCATTTGGTCAGCATCAGCAAGATACAAGACTAGCTAAAGCATAATTCAGGAATAAAACAAGAATATCATCATCCCTTAAAGAATAATCTTCATTCTTATCCAATAAGAGAAAGATAATGACTACATTAGCTTCCACATCATCAAAAGAAGAGTTTGAAAAAACTATTGTAAAAGCTACTTCATTACAAGACTCTGCTAAAGACAACTCAGAAGTTGGGTCATCACATTCCAATACTTATCTCCAGAATGAAGATATGTATTATTAGATTAAAATCATAAATGAATCAAAGAATAGTAACACCACTCATGAAAGGAATCCAAGAATAGTGACAACACTCATGAACAATATCACCATTTATGTTTGTCTATCATTAAATTGTATTATTGAGTCGAAGAAGTCTATATAGTGACATCATTACCAAATATAGAAATAAAATAAATAAATAGTGGACCTCTACAGATTTAGTTACAGACCCTCATAGATATATCAGGAAAATAGAATACTTTAAATTAGTGATTAGATTATTAAGAAGAGCCTTAAGAAGAATAAGCCATTGTATAACTTAAAAATACATAGCCATAGCGTTATCATTCACGACCAAAGAATTGGTAGATGGTATTCCATGAGGATAAAAAATAGAAACCCTCATCCATCTAAAAATCATATGATACTCAGCAAAATTACTAAGAAGAAATTAGAAAAGTATAATTGTTAGAAGATAGAATCACTAATCCAGAAAAATATAGATTGATAGTATCATTTTATCATACGGCCATTAAAGTCATAGAAAGAGAATGAAATAAACTAAGCCATTGTATTGCTTAAGTGATAATTATTATTTTGTTAAACTTTGAGCCTTAGAACTTCATCACCTAGGGTAATAAGAATCTTTGTCGTTCTTATCACTTTTAGAGGTTTCTAGGGTAGCACCGAGAGGTGTTTATACGTTGGTCAACCTTTGTCCCGATAGTAAAGCCTGAGAGAGGTGGTAAATCTATTGGTCAGAGGTGGTCTTGTGGCATGGAAACCCGAGAAAGACTAAGAATGTCAAATTTTCCTAAAACTATAAGTGATTTAGGATTAAGGACCAAAGATAAACAAATAATGATTAGAACTCCGCAAGAAGAGGCTTCTTCTTCATCAAACACATAACATAATAAAGAAAAAGAATTACAAATAACAGAATAATGAAGTTTATAAACGATTAAATTTTGGTCCTTCAATCAAGATCAAGTACATATAGTAGAATATAGCTACCCAGGAATAAAAAATAATAAAATTATTAATATTCTAGAACAATCTTTATTAGATCAACATATAAAATATGGTTATAATTTTATTCATTTAGGATTAATATAAGTGCAGCAAAACCAAATTATAGATTAGAATTAAATAGTCCAATATTAATAATGTTAAGAGATATGACTTAAAAAATTTAATGATTCAATAATAGTCATATTAGAAAGTAATCTTCATGATGGTCCAACTTTTTTTATTGTTATCCTAGTTTTTCTATAAACATAAGAAATGATAAAACAAGTAACTCTATAAAATTATATGTTCAAACCCCAGAAGATATAGTAGATGAATTATTAGGTCCTATTCAAATTATTTATAGAATTTATTATAAGGTTAGGAAAATAGATTATAACTACAAAGCATTAAGATCTTCATCCAAAGATGAAACCATATTGGTAGAATCAAATCTTAGAAAATCATCAGTACAAACTCTAAAAAGATTAAGTCATGAAGAGGTAGTAAGAAGAGTTCTAGAGGAAAGGATATTAGAAAATATTAGAGAAGAACCAAATATAATACTCAGATAAGAGAAATAGTGCAAGATGGAACAAATATAAGACTAAGAATGAATACATCATCATCTTTAAAAGTAAGAGAACCACAAATAATTCATACAAGACAACCATCTAGACATTCAGTAGATAAATCCACTATAAATTTAGATTTAAGAGGATTAGATAATATTACTCCCGTAGTTAGCAAACTATTATATACAAAATCTGAAAAATCTGAATCTCCTCAATACTCGCCTACAATATCAAAAATATTAAGTACATTAAATAGAGAATAACCTTTTAAAATAGATAAAAGTTGGATAAGGAAAGATTTTGAAGCAGAATATAATAAAGATGGAAGAGATTGATATTTTAAGACTTATTCTAGAAAAGAAACAGAAGAATTTAGAATAGAATTTTATAATTACATGATAATTAATGAGATAAAATTATATTTCTTTGATTGGTTTAGAAATTATAGTCAAGAACATAATCTAGAATATCCATTTAATAATAAAGTAATATATCCATTAGAAAAAATAACTAACATATGGAAGACTATGAATATTATACAGTCTGAATATTCACCATCAGAAAGTATAAAATTACAACCCTTAACAGACTTAGAAATAGAAGCTAGTCCATACAAAGAAATTAAGATAGAAGACAAACAAGTAGAAATAAATTATATTAAAAATTTGTATTCACAAATTAATTATTCTAATATAGTTTTAGGAATTATGACAAAGCAATTAACTAGGATAGAAAACTCCACATCATCAAATCATAAGGAAATCCCTAGTGGCTCAATACCTGTAAAACCAATATACAGATTATTGAATGTCCCACAAAAAGAATTAGATGCTCTTAGATAAAAAAAGTGATACCAATATTAAAATAGAAGAATTAAAAAGGAAATTAGAAGAATTAAATAAAAAATCTATTAATACTTTAGAACTTAATAAAATAAAAACTTATCCAAAACTTAGAAATTATTAAAATAGACCTACCACTGCAGATGTACAATTCAAAAAAAGGGTGGAATTAGTTCAAAACTCTTTTTAGATGGATTAAGTGAACAAGCTATATTAGAATTAACTTGTCAAATGACAATGGCAACTACTTCCCATAAAACAAAAGGATGTAGCGACAAGTCTGTCACTATAGCCATAGTAAAAGGATTCACTAGTCAACTACAAGGCTGATGGGATAATTTGTGCACAGAACAAGATAAATGAGTAATAATTCATACTGTTAAAACTGAAACAAATCAAGAAGATCCAATATCAACATTAATTTATTCAATAATACAAAACTTTGTAAGAGATCCCAACATATTTAAAGAAAGATTAGCAAATCAATTAGAAAATTTATATTGTCCAACCATATCACATTATAGGTGGTATAAAGATACATTTTTATCAAAAGTAACTTTAACAGAAGATGGGTTCGCTGGATTTTGGAAGAAAAGATTCCTGGTCGACTTACTAAATTATTTGCAAAAAAAGTAAAATGAAATTTAGAACAACATTATGGTAAACTTATACAATATGATTCCTTTAACTTATGGCCAAATATATAATATAGTAATAGATACGGGAATACAAGTATGTACTGACTTCAAATTACAAAATAAACTTAGAAAAGAAAGTATGATAAATAAAAAAGAAATAGGAACATTCTATTATCAATATGGTATGGAACCTGTTAGAGCACCTAATGCTAAGAAAAAGAAAATAATTAAAAAACATAATAAAATAGAAAAGAAAATATATAGAAAACCATATACTAAAAAAATGTAAAAGTACCACAAAAAAATAAACCACATATAGAATTAAAGAAAGGTTAAAAAAAAGATGGAGAATTAAAGAAAAATTTATTAAATATTCTTATAAATTCAGAATAAGAAGATCTGGATAATACATCAGAAAAAAAAGAAGAGGGTGAACTAGAAGTAGAACAAATAGAATCAGATAATAGTATTGAATGTTCAAAAGAAAGTGAGGAAGATTATTATTTAGCCCCAGGATTGTGTAGTTGTGAAAATTATATTAATGGTAAAAATATCAATATGTTAAATAAAGAACAAACAAATGCTTTAATATCTATAATAGACAAATTAAAAGAATCACCATTAAAAGATGAACTTTTATCACAACTAAATAATTTAATCATAAAAAGTGAAGAAGTACGATAACATATAGAACCCATAAATATGAAAGATATTTGTAAGAGATTTAAATTCCTAATCAAAATATAACTATAAAAGATTTACAAGAAAAAATAAAAAATCTTAAACAAAAAATACAATTATTAAAAGAAAATGATATTTCATTAGAATATAGATTATTAGAATTAAAAGGAAAAGATATAATAAGAAGTCAAAATAGAACAGAGCTAGAAACAAAAACCTCTAATCTTGAGGGAAAAACATATAATAATAATTATATAAATTTATTAAGTTTAATTACAACTCATAAATGGCATACTCAAATAAAACGAGTAATAAAATTGTATACTGAAATAAAACGAGTAATAAAAAGAGAAATATTTAATACTATAGCCTTGATAGATTCACTAGCAAACATGAATTGTATACAAGAAGGATTAATACCAATTAAATATTATGAAAAAATATTAAAGAAAGTAAGTGCAAATGAATCTAAAATGAATATTCAATATAAGCTTTCTAATGGAAAAATATGTAAAGGTAAAATATGCTATAATACCTCCTTCGTATTAATAAAAAACATGAATACTTGTATGATATTTGGAACCCCATTTTTAACATTAGTATATCCTTTTCAGGTTACTGAAAAAGGATTAATAACAAATATCATGGGTAAAGAAATATGTTTTGAATTCATAAAACCTCCTAAAACTAGAGAGTTAAATCTATTAAAAGAATATTTAATATCACATATAGAGTGAAAAAGAAAACAAATAAATCTATTAAATAAAGAAATAAGATTTAAAAGAGTAGAAGAACAACTTCAAATCATAATATTCAAACCATAATCAAAGAATATGAAGAACAAATAGAAAAATAAATTTGTGAAACAAATCCTACTAGTTTTTGGCATAGGAAAAAATATATTGTTGCATTACCTTACACAGATAATTTTGATGAAAAACAAATACTCACTAAAGCTAGACCTATACTTATGATTCAAGAATGTTTATAATATTGTAAAAAAAATTCAAGAATATTTAGATAAAGGAGTAATAAAACCATCAAAATCATCCTAGAGTTCTTCAGGATTTTATGTTATGAACGCTTCGGAACTAGAGAGGAGAGCTCCAAGATTGGTTATAAATTATAAAAATTTAAATAAAGTGTTAAAATGGATTAGGTAACCATTACCTAATAAAATTGATTTAATAAAAAAATTCATAACGCTACAATATTTTCAAAATTTGATATGAAATCAGGATATTATCAAATATCACTAAAAGAAGAAGCTAAATAGAAAACTGCTTTCGTAGTACCCTTTGGACATTATGAATGGAATGTAATGCCCCAAGGATTAAAAAAATGCTCCTAGTGAGTTTCAAAACATTATGAATGCTATCTTTTATCCATATATGAAGTTCTCTATTGTATATTTGGATGATTTATTAATTTTTTCAAAAACCATAAATGAACATAAGCAACATTTAGATGAATTTATAAAAATAATAAAGAAAATGGATTAGTAGTTTTAGCAAAAAAAATAAAAATATTTCAAACAAAAATAATATTTTTAGGACATGACATATACGAAGGAACTATTATGCCAATACAAAGATCTTTAGAATTTGCAGATAAATTTCCAGATCAAATTATAGAGAAACAACAATTACAATGATTTCTACGATGTGTTATGTACACAACATACTTTATTCCAAATATTAGAATTATTTTTGCACCATTATCTTTAAGACTGAGAAAAAATCCACCACCATAGAGTGAAGATATGATATCAGCCATAAAACAAATTAAAACCCTAGTGAAAAAATTACCATGTTTAGGAATATTAGGTCGGTCAGCTTTCCTTATAGTAGAAACTGACGTCTTAGAATTAGGATATGGGAGAAATTTTAAAACAAAAAATTTCTCATGATTCAAAAGAACAAATCATCAGATATCATTCTGAAATTTGGCATGCATCACAACAAAAGTATTATACCATTAAAAAAGAAGTTATTTCAATAGTTTTATGTTTAAAAAAATTTCAAGACGATTTATTTAATAAAAAGTTTTTTATAACAACTAATTGTAAAGTTGTACCAAGTGTTTTAACAAAAGATGTTCAAAACTTGGTTTCAAAGCATATATTTTGTTTGATGGCAAGCATTACTATCATGTTTTGATTTTGACATAGAACATATAAAAGGTGAGAAAAATTGCCTTCCAGATTTTTTAACAAGAGAATTTTTACAAACATCATCATGAGTGGTAAAACAGTGTCAAAAGACTTTACAACCAATACTTCCAAATTAACCACTTTCCACAACCCTTCTACCATAAATCCTCAAACCACTATGCTTTCATAGAAAACTACATAAATAAACCAAAAATATTACCCATCATTACTTTAGAAAAATAATGGCTAAAAGAGACTCCAACTAAAACTGCCGAATCCATATTTCCTCCAGAATTCCATTATCCACCCATTAATACTACCAAAACCCATACCTTCTATTAATTCATATTAGTCGATACAGATTCCGTTGAAATATCACATACCTCAGATTCCAATGGCCACATAATGTATTAAAAAATAAAGATATTACAGGTTACAACTCCGCAAGAATGGAATAAACCATTACATGGAAAAAGATCATTTTCCATAAGTTTCAATCCTCAACATTATTCATATTATGATTATATAGATGCTTGAAGTCACATATTATATTTTATTCCAGAAAAACATTCATGGTTTATATGGTTCAAAAAGGGAATTCCATTAAAGTTTCCAAAATGGTTCATAAAATGGTTCGTAGACTTTGGACCGCTGCCTTCGATATTTTCCATAGAAATTAATGAGGTATGCACATATTTTCGGGAACATTCAACATTTGTACTAGGATATAGACTTATATCATTTGTAGCTTCTTAATGCATTACTTGGATTGTGGCATGGGATTATGCAATAACCCAGCCATATGTAGGAGTAGAGATAAAATCATTATAAAAAAGAATTAGAATCAAATGGCAGAAAAATTCAATACCAAATTAGTACAAAAAGATAAGATAAAAGAATGGTTACGGATCAGTCAAGCACAAATTAAAGAAAGTCCACAAAGGATGAATGAAGAATCATTATTCTTATTAGAAAAACAAAGAGTAATGGCAGCCTTGCATCTGCTAGCTGAAAAGAGGAGTTTGAAAGGACATTACAAAATGTAACTCTATACATGGATCTAATGAAGACAGTTCAGAAGCTGAATCATCACCATCTAGCCCACATCCTCATTTAGACGATTTGTAAGCAAAGAACCTCATAGATAAGACATAAAGCTTCTTATACTTATAAGAGAAATAAAGTTTGTCTTCCACAAACTCCATTATGAAGATAAAGTTTTCAAAAAAGTAATTATTAAGCTAGATATTTCTATATGTAATTATTAAAGTGTTAATAGTGTATTTTGTCTTTTTGTTAAGTAGTTTTCTATACAAGGGACCCTTCAAGAGTAGTGAAGGCAAAACTTGGTAGAGTTTGCTTTTAAGAGTGCCTTGTAATGTGTTTTGTTCTCTTGTTCCAATAAAAGCCTTTGAGTGATGTTTTTCAAGATTTGCTCCTTCTTTGTAAGTCTTCACTACTCCTCTTTTCATTATTACAAAGAAGGAGCAAATCTTGAATAAAATCATCCAAAAGCTTTTATTGAAAAAAGAGAACAATACACATTACAAGACACTCTTAGAAGCAAACTATACCAAGCCCTGCCTTCACTACTCTTGAAGGGTCCCTTATATAGAAAACCACTTGAAGAGTCCCTTATACAGAAAACCACTTAATTAGAAGACAAAAAACACTATTCACACTTTAATAATCACATATAGAAATATCTAGCTTAATAATTACATTTTTGAAAACTTTATCTTCACAATGGAGTTTGTGGAAGACAAACTTTATTTCTCTTCAAACTTTGAGATGCTTTATGTGTTATCCATCTTTATGAGATTCTTTGCTTACAAATCGTCCAAATGAGGATATGGGCTAGATGGTGATGATTCAGCTTCTGAATTGTCTTCATTAGATCCGTGTATGGAGGTTTTTATTTGTAACGTCCTTTCAAACTCCTCTTTTGAGCTGGCAGATGCAAGGGCTACCATTACTTTCTGCTTTTCTGATAAGAATAATGATTCTTCATTCATCCTTTGTGGAATTTCTTCAGTTTGTGCTTGACTGATCCGTAACCATTCTTTTATATAATCTTTTTGTACTAATTTGGTATTCAATTTTTTCCACTATTTAATTCTAATTCTTTTTTATAATGATTTTATCTCTACTCCTTCATATGGTCGGGTTATTGCATAATCCCATGCCACAATTCAATTAATGCATCCTAGTACAAATGTTGAACGTTCCCGAAAATATGTGTATACCTAATTAATTTATGTGGGAAATATTGAAGGCAGCGGTCCGAAGTCTACGAACCATTTTATGAACTATTTTGGAATTAATGGAATTCCTTTTTTGAACCATATAAACCATGAATGTTTTCCTAGAATAAAATATAATATGTGACTCCAAGCATTTATATAATCATAATATAAATAATGTTTAGGATTGAAAATTATGAAAAATGATCTTTTTCCATGTAATGGTTTATTCCATTCTTGTGGAGTTATAACTTGTAATGTCTTTATTTTTTATTACATTATGTGGTCATTGGAATCTGGAGTATGTGATATTTTAGCAAATCTGTATAGACTAATATGAATTCATAGAAGGTACGGGTTTTGGTAGTATCAATGGGTGGATAATGGAATTCTGGAAGAAATATGGATTCTGTAGTTTTGGTTGGAGTCTCTTTTATCCATTATTTTTCTAAAGTAATGATAGGTAATATTTTTGGTTTATTTATGTAGTTTTCTATGAAGGCAGAGTGGTTTGAGGATTTATGGTAAAAGGGTTGTGGAAAGTGGTTAATTTGGAAGTATTGGTTGTAAAGTCTTTTGACACTGTTTTACCCTCATGATGATGTTTGGAAAAATTCTCTTGTTAAAAAATCCGGAAGGCAATTTTTCTCACCTTTTATATGTTCTATGTCAAAATCAAAACATGATAGTAATGCTTGCCATCGAACAAAATATATGCTTTGAAACCAAGTTTTGAACATCCTTTGTTAAAACACTTTGTGCAGCTTTACAATCAGTTCTTTTTAACAACTTTTTATTAAATAAATCATCTTGAAATTTCTGTAAACATAAAACTATTGAAAGAACTTTTTTAATGGTAGAATACTTTTGCTGTTATGCATGCCAGATTCGAAAATGATATCTGACAATTTGTTCTTTTGAATCATGAGAAATTTTTTGTTTTATAATCTCCCGTATCCTAATTTTGAGGCGTCAATTTCGACTATAAGGAAAGCTGACCGGTCTGACATTCCTAAACATGGTAATTTTTTCACTAAGGTTTTAATTATTTTTATGACTGATGTCATATCTTCACTCCATGGTGGTGGATTTTTTCTTAGTCTTGAAAATAATGGTACACAAATAATTCTAATATTTGTAATAAAGTATGCTTTGTAATTAACACATCCTAAAAATCGTTGTAATTGTTGTTTCTCTTTAATTTCATCTGGAAATTTATCTGCAAATTTTAAAGATCTTTGTATTGGCGTAATAGTTCCATCGTATATGTCATATCCTAAAAATCTTATTGTTTGAAATATTTTTATCTTTTTTTGCTGATACTACTAATCCATTTTCTTTTATTATTTTTATAAATTCACCTAAATGTTGTTTATGTTCATTTATGGTTTTTGAAAAAATTAATAAATCATCCAAATATATAATAGTGAACTCCATATATGGATAAAATATATCATTCATAATATCCAAAGGGCACTACAAAAGCAGTTTTGTATTTATCTTCTTCTTTTACTGATATTTAATAATATCTTGATTTTATATCAAATTTTAAAAATATTGTAGCATCATTAATGCTTTTTTAATAAATGGTAATTGTTACCTAATTCATTTTAATACTTTATTTAAAGGTTTATAATTTATAACCAATCTTAGAGCTCCCCTCTCTAGTTTCAAAGGTTTCATAACATAAAATTTTGAACAACTTCAGGGTGATTTTGATGGTCTTATTAACCCTTTATCTAAATATTCCTGAATTTCTTTATTATAATATTATAAATATTCTTCATTCATCAGTATAGGTCTAGCTTTAGTGGGTATTTGTTTTTCACCAAAATTATCTATGTAAGGTAATGCAACAATATATTTTTTCCTATACCAAAAAGCAATAGGATTTGTTTCACAAATTTCTTTTTTTATTTTTTTCATATTCATTAATTATGGTTTGAATATTATGATTTTAAGTTATTCTTCTACTCTTTTAAATCTTATTTATTTATTTATTTAATAGAATTATTTGTTTTCTTTTTTTCTTTATATGTGATATTGAAGATTCTTTTAATAGATTTAACTCTCTAGTTCTAGGAGGTTTTATGAATTCAAAACATATTTCTTTACCTATAGTATTTGTTATTAATCCTTTTTCAATAACCTCAAAAAGATATAATAATGTTAAAAATGGAGTTCCTAATATTATACAAGTGCTCATGTTTTTTTATTAATATGAAGGAAGTACTATAGCATATTTTACCTTTACAAATTTTTGCTTTAGAAAGCTTATATTGAATATTCATTTTAAATCCATTTGCACTTGTTACTTTCGCTAATGTTTCCTCCCTCTATAAAACTAAGATTACCAACTTTTTCTTCTTTCTAATATTGCTATTATTGAATCATTAAATTTTTTAAGTCTTATGTCTCTTAATATTATTAATATTGGATTGTTTACTCCTACCTTGTATTTTGGTTTGGCTACAATTTGTATTAATCCTAATTTTCTCCTTCTCTTTCTCCTTCTTCTCCTTCACCTTCTCCTTCTCAGAAGATATATTAGGGGACGTTTGGCTAGTGTTGTTTTATGTGTTTATTACATTCTGCACTATATTCTACTGCGTTTATTCCTGCTATGAGTATATAAGATAAAATTTTAAGTACCTTTATCATGAGTAAAACTGGACTGGTGAGGAGCGTTGGTTAGTCGGTAAGGATGTTCCCGGTAATAAGTCCTAGAGTAAGGCAGTGAATCCGTTGGTAAGCCTGGTGGTCCGGATCCAAGACCCAAACCTAGTTTAGTCATGTCTAGGTTACTTAAAATGTTATCAAAAGGAAAAGAAAAGGTTGAAGACCTAGGAGAATCTAGTGAAGAAATTAATAATCACATAATACACTACGAGTTAAGAATTCCCGAAATAGAATCTCAGCTTAATAAATGGACCCTACCTAAATTATAAATTTCTTCCCTTTATAAAACTAAAATGACTGACATTTTCAAAGGAGAATATGTCATTAAATTAGTTGAAAAAGAAATAGATATAAAATAGACTTAAGAATCCATTCCCTTAATCTCGCGACAACTCATTGCCGAACATATAAAAGATTATAAGTATGTACATATTGGATCAATCCAGATTGCCATAAAACCATTGTTTAGGCAGGGAATTGATACCCCTCTTTTTGCAGTTCTAAGAGATAACAGGCCTAAACAACTAAACGATAAGATTTTGGCTATTTTTGAAACAAACCTCCATGAGGCACCCGTTTACATAAATAACTACCCAAATTACTCGTTATCCCTTAAAAGTTTTCATGAAACTCAATACAATGTCTTTTTCGATATTAAAATGAAAGACGAAAACTGGAATCCCAGGGCAATTCCAATAACAATAATATATCATCTTTATTATAAAGTAATGAAAACCCAATTGGCCCCTCAGGCTTTATTAATATCTCTAAAGGAAGAAACCACCATTTTACTAGTAAATCCAGAAAAGGTTAATGCCTCAGTTCCCAGAAAACTAAGGCATGATGAAATAACAAGTGGATTAAAATGGAGGTTGGAAGATATTATCTCCCTAACTCCTCCAACTCTAAACGAAGTGGATACCATAACAGAATATAAATCGGGAGCAGTAGAAATTACTTTTGCTCCATTAAGAGAAAACCTAAGAAGAGTACGTTCTGTGGCAAGCTATTTTACAAATTTTTGTGCTAATTACATTTATGAACAATTTACTAAATCAGTTTTAATTTTACAGATTGCTTTACCAGTTTCCATTTTTTTTACTGTATCAGTTTTTAGTTTTTCATTTATTGTATCAGGTTCACATGACTATTAACTGTTTCTGGATCAGTTTTTAAAATCTGATTAATAACAATGTTAAAACTGACTGGATATTGATATTTGATTAAATTCTAAATTCTAGATGCATGTGAAACTGTGTTGGAGTTACAATGCAACTGAAGTGAAGCTGTGTAACTGAAAGAATGCAAACAGAACCAAGCACAGTGGAACTCAACTAGTTGAAGGGATGAATAAGACAAAGCAACTCAATACTCATGTTTAGCATGTGAACAGAGAGACGGCTCAAGATGCCACATGGCATTGCAACAGCAGAGAGTCAACTAGTCAAAAAGTTGCTTTTGAGATTTTCTGCAGCTAAGTATAACCTGCTCTGAATTGATTACTTGTAGAATCTCAACAAGTTGTAAAAGCTGTTTTGCATTTTTGAATTATTAATCAATTTGTTATTTTCTATAGAATTATTCTTTCATTAAGTAGAGGGTTGAGCATGCATTCACTCGCACACTACCTCACTGTCTTTGCTCTATTCGTTCTGTGTGCAAAGTTTAATTTTCCTGCAACCCACTCTTCCACCGAAAATGGCTTCTTCGTCTAACCCATGAAAAAGAACCAAAAGGGCTATGGTTAAACATGCTGGATCAGACAGTGACAACAATGAACCTGACTACCTTGATAGGTGGTTTGTTGGAAACCAGAAGAGCATTGAAGAGTATTACAAACTGTACAACAAGAAGATGATCATAGCTCCCAAAGTGTTGAGTCTTGAGTGGCTCAAGGAGGAGAAACTTGATGAGGTCCGTGACATGCTCAAGTTTCAAAAGCTGGACAGGTTCTTGAAGATGACTAGGAACACTTACCCAGATTTAGTTAAGGTTTTCCTGACCAACATGTGGTATGATGAGGAGAATCTGTACTCACAAGTGAAAGGCATTAACATAACAATCAATGAGGAAGTTTGGCTTAGTGTCACTGGCTGAGAAATGATGGAGCTACTGTTAGTAGAGGGAACACATCAGAACTGGGGAACTTGAACAAAGTTCAGTTTTACAAATCATGCTTGAGGAATCAAGAGTCTGCCCCAAGGACATTCAATGTAGGAGGACTTGCTGCTACACCGAGAATTCTGGCATATATTGTGATCTGGGTGCTGATCCCCCGTGGTTTCAATCATGCAACATTGACTGAGGAGGATCTTATACTCATGTACTGCCTCATGAATAAGATCAAAGTCAACTGGGTTAATGTGATTCGTGAGCATCTATTCAAAGTAGGGAAGAAACTGGAATATCGCATACCATATGTGATACTGTTGTCGCAGTTTATTGAATATTTTTAAATAGATGTAGAAAGTTAAGTTGTTGAAGAAATCAAGGCACTGAACTAGATTACCACTACAAATCTCACCAAGATTGGACTGAAAAAGATGAAGAATAAGAAATGGATTTGCAAAGCTGATGAAGAATCAGTTGATGAAGAAGAAGAAGAAGAAGAAGAAGAAGAAGAAGAAGAAGAGAAATCCAGTGATGATGATGAGGATGATGAAGATGAGGATAAAAATTTTGATCAAGCTGAATCAGAACCAGAAACACATGCTGCTCCTAGTCAAGACTCCTTCTCCAGATTCAAACAACTCATGATGACACAATTCAATCAATTGGAAGACCAGAATCGTAGTCATCACCGGTATTGTGAAATGCAGTTCCAGTTTATTGAAACGAAAGTTGAAGATATTCAGTCCAAGATGGGGACTTTGTTTCCCGACCATTTGATGAAGTCAATGGGGGAGAATTAGGTGTGTTGTGATTAGGAAGTGTTGTGGTTGTGGTCTAGGAGTCTAGGTTGATGTTCAGTTTACTGCTTGCTTACTGTTTGTGATATTTTCTGTTGTTGCTATTTGTTGTTTCATGTTTTCTATTACTGCTACTACTCTGATTTGTTGGTTTATCCAGCCCAATCCAAATTTTAGTTTGTTATGCTTAATCTGTTGGGTGCACGAATTGTACTAATCAAAGTTTATCATATGTACTCGTGTTTAATATCAATGAAAGTTGTTATCCTTTGTGTTACTGTTTTTCTTCACTATGTTCTGTGAAGCATTATTAACAGGATATCGAATTATGGGGGAGCTTTGTGAAAGCCAGTAGACTGATTGAAAGAAGAACAAACATGCATTTCAACTCAACACACCATTGTTTGTCTTTATCAAATTGGGGGAGATTGTTAGTACAAGTGGGCTGCTGTGATGATTTGATGAAGTCAACCAAGTGAAGAAGTTCAAGACCATATGATTATATGTGGAATGCATGAAGATTTCATAAAGATTGAAGAGCTTGGTCTAAAACCTAGGAGTGTGTGTTGTGTGGTAAGTTTGAGTTCAAATCACTTAATCAAGGATAAGGTCTATAAGTATTTTCTGAATTAACAAAGGATTTAAGAAATCACTAAAATCAGAAATTACATTTTGATTAACTGTTTTAACTAACTCGAGAAAAGCAATCTACTATTTGCCAAAACAATCGATTGAAATTTTAAGACAGTTGTCTATAAATATTTGGCGCGGTTTTTGAAAACATAATTGGAAATCATTCTAAACATTTTCTGAGCAAGAACATTTGAGTTTTCAAATAGAAGCGTCTTTGTGTCTAGTGATCAAGATCAATCAACGTTTTCATCAAGAATTATTTTCTCGAACTACTACTGGAGCTTTGAAGTTGACTGAGACAGTTTCTTCACTGATTTGATCATCAGACTAAGCCTTCTATACCTTTTATTTATTACTTTTGTAATTTGTTGTATGGAAGTGCTTGTATTGCTGAGACTGTGATAATTCTTTCACTGTATTGAAGGTTATTCTATTGTGAGTTACTTGGGTTGGTAATTCTGTCTGTACAGTGGGTTCTGTACAGGTTGTAACTTGCTGAGGGGATCAGCAAGGGGTTTTTTGGAATATACAGTAGAGTCTGTATAGTTCTGGGTTTTGCTGTAGGTTCAGCAGATTGTTTGCTGCAGGGAGCAGTGTTTACTTGCGAGGAGCAAGTTGTTGTTTTCTGTAAACTGATCTAGTTTGATCTTTTTATAGTGGAAATCCTTACTGTGGAGTAAGGGACTGGACGTAGCCCTTGTGGAAGGATGAACCAGGATAAATCTACTGTGTCTTGAATTTCTCTAGCTCTCTCTTGACTGTTCTTGTTAAATCTTGTTGTGTTTCTTGAATTTTCATAATCTACTGAATCTTGCTAATCGAATAATATCATCAACTTTCTGAAAACTTTTAATAACTTCTGAAAACATATAATCTGATTAAACACAGTCTACTCTTAACAAGTTTTGAATCTGTTAATAATCAATATATGAATTTTCTGTAAACCTACTATGTTCGCAACTGACTGGGTTAACTGTTCATCAGTGTGTTTTCCAGAAAACTTAATCTTTCACAGTTGTTGATTAAAGATTGTTTTCATACACTTAACATAGTTTGTATTGTTTGACAAAAATTTCTTTAATCTGTAAATCATTATAAACCTGAAGTTGATCTACTTCTTTGATTTCTTGATTCAACTTTTCAAGAACTGCTTTTACAGTATACTGTGCTTTCAAGAACTGTTTTCTATTTTCAGTTTACTATATTTGGTTGATTGATATTGAGCTGAAACTGTTTTTGAACCTTTGTTGTTTAATTTACATATTTTCTTGAATAGTTTTCAATAAAAATTATTCATTCTCCAAACAGTTTGCGAAAAGTTTTCAAGTGTTCAATTCACCTTCCTTCTTGAACTTGGTCAAAACATATTTTACAAATACTTTCCATCCTTTGCAAAAAAAAATTTGAAATTTCAATTGACCCTCCTCTTGAACTCGGCCTAAACTAGTTTTCCATATAGTTCACTCCATCAAACACTGTAGGCCTATTGATTGAGGCTCCCTCAGTAAACAAAAGTTTTTTTTTCATCCATAAGATCAAAATATGAAAATTTTGCAAGAACCATCTCTTAATACCAATTGAAAAGAATTTAGGCTAAGTTCAAGAGGGGGTGAAGTGGACTATACAAAATTTTCCTAAAAATGAGTTTCTAAGAATGAAATTCTTCAACTAAATCAATTTATTGTAGTATTGGTTGTCAAACAGTAGACAAATAATCAATTGAAATTCGCAAATGATCAGATATAATTTCTGTTTAGAAATCCTGACAAAAAATTAATTAGTTTAATTCTTGCAACAATGAATTTTATTTTTCACGGAGAATCAGAACAACAAAAAACTGATTAGTTTTCACAAACAATGTATTAAATTTTTAGTAGATCTCAAACAAAAAGGATGCAAAATACCAATCAGTTAAACAATATATTTGAAGATAGAACCAAGATTTTATGAGAAATACACAACAATATAGTTAATCTCAGCTTTTACAAATTACCAATTTCACAAAAACACAGTCAATTAAATTTCTAATTTAGTTAAGTTAAATTTCATTGTAAGAACAAATTATGTAGAATTAAAATCAATGCAAAAGCCAAGATCAGAGAGACAAAATGTAATATTTTTATACTGGTGGACTCTTTCTCAAGAGCTATATCTAGTTTCCTTTTAAAATTTACAAATATTCCACTAATAAACACAATGTACAATACATAGTATAAAAAGATACAAATCTTACACCCTACAATATTCAACAACAACTCGTGCAGCATCCTACTACACATCTATAATTAAAAACCCTATCTAATTGTGGACTAAAATCCAATACAATCAATGGTAATTGTAAAAATACAACTCAAACTGCAACTCGAATGAAACAAAAGGGTTTAAAATGTTGCAGAAAACTTCCTTAACTTAAGAAACAACTATATCACACTACATGAATATTACATGTCAGAGAAAAATGCTCCAAGAACTATTTTCTTTTATTCTTGATAAAAACTTTCACAAGCTTTTAATGAGTTGTGTGTATTCGAAAATATGTACTCTCTTTAAAATATGATATCTCAAAAGTGAGTATTCTTCTTCCTATTTTCAAAGTTCTTAAATCAGTTATTTATAATAACTATACTTTAGTAAAAACAACCGATTAAAAACACATAAGATTCGATTTAGTTTACTAAAAGAATTTTCAACTGATTAAATTTCAAAAGCAGTTCTTTGAAAACATTAGTAAAATTTTATCAAAACTGATTCAGTTTATTTATTAAGGTTCTTAAAACAATTTTCACTTATTATAATAATACCTGCAAGTGAATCAACAACAACACACACACCCAAAAACACACATATTTAAAAGGATTGCCCTTCTTTCTAATGGAAGAGTTGCTTTCATATGCAAGTGCCAAGTGTTGTCTTCATTTTCTTGGAGATATGCAAAAGATGAAACATGGAAGTGCAACAGAAAGAGTTTGATTTAGAGAAATTTGAAGTGTTTGAGATGGATTTTGGAATTAGTTTTAAATATGAAATTGGACCACCACACTAGGAGGAAGTAAGAGAAGAGTCTTGAAGATGATTAATCTTTGGAGAGATCAAGAACAAGTAGTAGATACCGAAAACTTATTTTGGCAGCATAACAATTCTCATTTGTAAGTTGAATTTTGATGTACAGGAGCCTCTTATTTATAGGCTAAAATATGACTAACCTTAAGTTAACCCTAACTTATAAGACAAGCTTCTTAAAACTTTCCAATTAAGTGATGACAAATGGCGAGCTAAGAGTTGAGAGAATCCTTTCCATAAGTAGCGTGACATGTGGCAATGACACATGGGAAGCATGACAAGGCACCACCTAGCCCTAAGTATGAAGTGCCACTTTCTCTCTCTTAGGTTTAGGTGCTACATTCTCTCTCTTAGGGTTAGGTACCACATTCTCTCTCTTAGAATTAGGTGCCACATTCTCTCTCTTAGAATTAGGTTTACTTTGGCCCAAATACAAGGTTCAAATTTTAGAATTCTTACACTACTTGATCCATAATACAAGACCCAAAAAATCCTATTCTACTATTTACAACTTTTACAAGACAAGAAAAAAAAAAAAAAAAAGAAAGAACTTCATCTTCCTCTTCTATTCTTTTTGGCCATTGCATAAATTATTGATTCAATTTGTTCTTTCAAATATGGTCCTCCATTATTTTCCTTCGAATTTTTGAATTCATCATCAATAATTGAATCAAAATTTAAATTTAAGAGACGTAATAAAAAAGGAAAATATATGATAAGTAAGTCACACTACTAGTTAGAAAAAAATATAACATTTTATGTTTCTAATAAAAATAATTTCCATACAAAAAACACGTTAAAAAATAAAAACAGGTAAGAACTTAAATAAGAAGATTAGATATAACTATTCAAATTCTTATATAGTAGAGATTTCTTCATAAATAAATAAAAAATGACAAGGAAGAGTAAAAGTTGTTATATAAGAAATAATCTGTTATAAAACTAATAATTGGAAAAGGACCTTGATAGGTTTTTTAAGTGAGTTTGTAGTTTCAATTCTGATAGATTTTATCTTTACTACTATAACTTTAAGAAAATGATTTTGCTTGATTTTGGTCATATAGTTTCAACACTAACATTGAAATATGTGTATAAATGTTATTATGAATTTACTTATATTTATTTCGTCTACTAAAATTGTTTAAAGTGTTGTTTATGTAAAATTTAAAAAAAAATGTATCTTCATAAAACAATTATTTAATAAACGTGGCTCAAACTCAAAAGGAACAAAGATATAGTCATGCTTTAAACCATTCTTAAAGTAGAACACAAAATTGTCTGTGTTTGTCATAATTTTAACCAAAGATTTTTAAATTATTGTATTTCTATAAACCTTTTCCTTATAAATGGTTACACCCAAGGACAAGTAAAAATTTTAAGTTATTGAAAAACCAAATAATTCAAATAGGAGATACTTTAGTTATTCCTCAAGCAAAACATATAAATCTAAATAAAAATGTTGATCTTTCGTTGAATCATACTCGTAATTATATGAATAAAAAAATTCAAGGTAATGATCCCTTCTTGTATTGAGGGTATGATGCTAACTAAATATTGTGACAAATGAAAAATAATACAATGATTCGATGATACATCAATTTTGAATAAGAAAATATAACATATAATTATAATACACAAAATCGTCAAACAAATAAATCATGATTTAGAATAACTTTCACATAAACATTTGAATTAGGATATTACACTTAACTGTTGTTTATACCACATTTTTCAAAGTTTTGTTCTGAAAATTGAGTTATCTATGGATTGTAAGATCCCTATTGATATTTTCTTTTAATATTTTCAAAATAATATATCTATATTATTATGATACGGAGATAATTTTATGATAATTACAGATCAACATAATTATTATAATAATTTAGTAATAAAATATTAATGATTAAAAGAAATTAGTAATGAAGACAAAAAGTTTAACATACAAGTGATAGTAATTACTATAATTTTTTAATAATAACAATTAATTTATCATTATTATCTTATATTTTATTATTATAAATTCTTAATAATAACAACTAATTTATCATTATTTTCTGATATATTTATATTTATAATGAGCTACTATTATCATTACTAAGTAAATTATTAGTGACAATATTGTTTTTGTCAAACAAATAGTAGGTACAGTGACATTCATATATTTCAAAAGTATAATAGTAATTAGAATATTAATGATTAATTGTCACGCGATAAATTTGTAATTTTAGTGATGAATATTTTATCACAAAAATCAATTATAACACTTAATATTTCATTTTAGGTTCTGATAAAAAAAATTATAAAATATATTTTAAAAAAATAAAAACACTTAGATTAGTTAGAACGTAAAAACTTAAATAAGAAGATAAGATAACTATTCTTCGTATATAAAAGATTTTTTCATAAATAAAAAAAAGAATCTTTTTAATCAGGAAGAGTAAAAGCGGGTATATCAGCGATATTATTATAAAATTAATATTTAACTGTCAAGCAAATCAAGAGAAAAATAATTTATTTTTTTCAAAATAGAACATTACAAATGAAAAATAATAAAAATAATAAGTGATATGTGTTTTACTTCCTTTTTTTTTTCTTTCTTAAAAAATGAAATAGGACATGAACAGGGGAGAAATGATAAGAAGTAATTGATTCGTGTTTCCTTATCTATTAAGAAAATGAATTCAACACATGAGAAGAGAGAATAAAAAATATAAGAATTTTCATATCTTAATCATTTCATTAGTTTGTATTCTTTATTATATTTTTATGTGTTAATATTATAATATGTGCTATAAAATAAATTATAAATCTTTCTAATTTAATTCTAATCTATAAAATTCTAGAAATTTTGGAGGGGAGGTTCAATATCCCCATTCCTATAATCATTCCGATTGAGATAAAACATAAATTTCATACAAATTGAATATTAAGGATGAAAATATAATGTGAATTTTTATATTTAACACAAGGATAGATCCCACACTCTGCTGTCCATTGTCATTGTGATCCTAAGTTATATAAAAATGAACAAGTTGAGATATGGATAGATAACAAAGATCCACGAATATATTATTTAATTAGTATTGGCCATGGTTAATTAATATAGACATTTCTGGTATTTTTCCCCTTCATATTTTCCAAAGTAATAGCAGAGCTAATAATTTATCATGTATTGAAAAAAAAAATCATTTGGTATCTCTATTCTCAAATTTCTCAATAATTTTTATATTACTAAAATATTTTAGTACTTACAGGCTTTGATATGTGATAGGTACTTGTATAGATTTTTTTATGTTTAAGTAAAGTTAATAAGAAATTTTTTTTTAAGTTGAATGTTTATAAAACCTAGTTTAACAAAAAATAAAATAAAATTCAGTGGTATTTGATTTTAGTCAAAAGTTATAAAAGTTATTTATTAAATTCATCGAACTCTATTTTCTAATCCATTGTGTTCACTTCAGCCACATCTATTCTATTGAATTTATCTTAATATGTAGGCTTCAAATAATTAAAACAATCATTTAAACTTTTATAAAACGTGCACACTTAAAAGTAAACGATAGTATATTTTATACGTTAGCAACGGTAATGTCTAAAAAAATCACAAAGAAACTTCATCACGCAAGTGCGATTAGATCAAAATCACGGGACTTAATATATATCCGTTATTTTATTACATGGATGCTTGATACAAGGAGTTTAAGTAAATTATATATAAGTTTGGGTAAAATAAAAATAAATAATTTTTCAAATATTTATTTATGTATTTTAAATTCGATAACTTGTTTATTGAAAAATAAAAATCATTTATTTTTAAATTAAATAGATTAGACAAATATATGAAAAGATGATATTCCATTATTTATTTTAAATAAAATCATATGTTAAAAGACAAGTACAAAAAAAAAAAAAATTCTATAATGCACACTATACAATACCATTTAATCATGATATCATCTTCCAAAGTTTAAGCACATATTATATGACTACTCATCTTCCTATTTTAAAAGAATTCAAATGATCACCAAATTTTTTTATGACACGTCCACGCAATTTTCGGATCATACCACAAGCCAAAGGAATATTCCTCTTATATCCTTTACTATCCCACTCAGATGGTAGATGGACGTAGACTTCTGCCAGATTATAATAATATTCATGCATTTCATTTGAAAATACAAAAAATCACGTCCTCGAACGCCCTTCTTGACCTATCCTAAATCAAGTTTCCCAATATGATTTAGAAAAATGTTAGAAATTTCTTGTTGATTAAACAACATTTAAAGCCCATTTTATAATCTAAAACTATTCTAAAAAAAAATTTGTAGACCTATCTTTGAACCTATATTACTATTGAATGTTGTTTTATTTTTATGCTATTTTATATGATGAAGTACATTGGATGTTTTGATGTGATAAGTAATGTAAACATCATCTTTATCAACTAATTATTTAATAATTGGTTAAATTTAAAAGTTGATTTTCGAATTAAAATTTAAAAAGCTATTATTTTAAAAAGAAAAAGTAACTATTTTTTTATATTATTTTAATTTATTTTTATGTAATTATATATAAATGCTGTTTTTCCTCTTTTTATTTCTTTTTCTCAATTATGTTGAATGTCAATATTAAGAAAAATTATTATATGTACACACCTCAATCTTTTTATATCTATAAAATACTTAATAAAATAAGAACAATTTTACTTTTATTCATGATTCATTTCAAATCATGTTATATTTTAAAATAAAAATTGTCATATCATTAGTGTTTGATGGGAGTTTAATAAAAAAAGACTAGGTATTTAGTTCAAAAATGGTGTGTTCATGCACATCCTACCATTAATATTCTATTTGTACACATGACATATGACTGGAAAGAAAAATTATATCTTGATAACGAAGTAGTATTTGACAACAAGTGAGAAATATTTTTTAATAATAGAATTACATGATAACGAGTTTTGAGTGATGAGAAAGCATCATAATATTAGTTTTTTCAATTAAAAAATTACAATTATAAAATTGTGTTAGACATTAATATATTAGCATCAAATTGGAAAACACAAGTCATCCCGTGGAAGCGTGTATATATATACAAGTATATTAGAAAAGCAGGCTAAGTTGGATATTTGCATAGTTTTGAATAGTAGAGAAGAATGGGTTGTTATAGAGTAGTTCAGCTAGTGGCCATAGTCTCATTCCTGCTTTTGGTTCCAAAAACCCATGCCTGGGGAGATGAAGGACATGCCATTGTTTGTAAGATTGCTCAGGTGCATGTCCTTATCTAGCTTTTTGTTTTAACTAACCTCACAAGTTAGGTTAGTTGTTATGGTTGAACTTGTTAGTTATTGTTGTCGAACATGTGTGACTCAAATTCAGGTTCCTTTCTTATTATGTTTGATTTGATTTTGTGCAGGATCGGTTGAGCCCTGCAGCTGCAGCAGCTGTGAAGAAACTGTTGCCAAAATCTGCCAACAATGACTTGTCAAGCAAGTGTTCATGGGCTGATAGTTTGAGGGTGGTGTTTCCTTGGTCCTCAGCTTTGCACTTTGCAGATACTCCTGACAACGTTTGCAACTACAAGGACAAAAGTAAGTTCCTTATTCTTCTCTCAACTCATCTTCTCACTCTTTCTATCCACAGCAATATCAGAAGGTTGTAAAAATTCACATACATGTTAATGAATTCGATGTGGTACTAACCTGGTGCTGAACATTCAGGGGATTGTGTAGACCACAAAAATGACATTAAAGGGCGATGTGTTGTATCAGCGATTACCAATTACACAAACCAGCTTCTGGAGTATGGCAGTGAGACAAAATCTAGATGTAAATGTCAAACTAATGTTGTATATATATATCCATATGATTTTCGACCACGCTAACAATTTTCTTTTGTGGTAACATCTATCAGATAATCTCACTCAATCCCTTCTATTCCTTTCACATTTTATTGGAGACGTCCATCAGGTATATATCTATCTATCAATCTCTCTCTCTCTGTCTATATATATATATATATATATTCAAGTAATCAGATCACCCATATCCTATGGTGGCATCTGAAGTTTCAATCCATGACACAATAACGAAAAAAAGAGAGAAAAAATTAATCAAGTTTTGTGTAGGAAAGTTAATTTTATTATATAAGGATTTGTTTGACAACACTCCTTGATAAGGTAGTTGATAGTTGATCAACTAACTTTAAGTATTAGTCAATAAGGTTTTAATTCATAAGTTTCATACTGAAAAGCTATTTTAGTAAATTAGAATTGCTTGTAAGTGCTAAACTATATAGAAAATGTAAAATCAGATAAGTTTTATTATATAAATCATACTTGTATTATTTTTTTGAAAAAATATATTAGTACGAAATTATAATTATATATGTTTTTTTAAATATTTAAATTCTTAATTAAACTTTTCATTAGATTTATTATTTAAAAGTTTTATAATTTTTTAATTCTAATAAGTGATTTTATTTAAATGATTTAATGTATTGAATATTAATCAAATATTTTTATTTTATCTTTTTTAAATTAAAATTTTCTATTTCTCAATTTAAACTATCATTATATTTATTTATTTTTTATAATTTTTACTGTGTAATTTTCATATAACATAGTGTAATTAAACACTAATTAGTTCAATTTATAATGATAAATATTTTTAAATTTGAACGAAGTAAAAACTAAAATGTAATCCAATAAATATTAAAAATAGTGCAATATTGTCTCTAAAAATTAAAATAAATAATAATAAATAAAAATAAAGTAAAAATAAAAAAAATATTAAAATATAAATGGATAGTAGTAGACAAAAATAAAAAAAGTTATAATTTACAAATTAGAAACTAACTAAACTTGAAGTTCTTAAAATAACTTACTTTCAAGTATTTACTAGATACTTTTTATATTGGTCAACCTATATTTAAATATTACTTTTAGTTTATCTTTAACTCTTATTAAGTTTTGGTATATTAAATTTTAAAAATTTCCTTGAAATAGCTTTTTATAGAAAAAAATTTAGTTCATAGATATTGATGTAAAAATTAATGGATTAAAATAAACAACATCAAATATTTCAAAGAAATTATAAAATATTTAACTTACTGAAAATAAAGGTTTGAAAGGAATATATTACTCTTTCATATTAATTAACCTCCGCTTTATGGACAGCCTCTGCATTGTGGCTTTGTATCAGACAGGGGTGGCAATGACATCAGTGTTCGCTGGTACAGAAGAAAACAAAAGCTTCACCATGTAGGTTTAAATTATAATTTTCTTCAACCATACAATAGTATCATGTGTTTCTGCTATAATATACTATTTATATACACCATATATGCATACAGGTTTGGGATGCTAGCATTATTGAGACAGAGGTTGAAAGATTTTATGACGACATTGACGATTTCGTTAGTGCACTTCAAAAGAACATTACGGTATTGTGTGGTTCTTCTATTATCTTCGACCTAAGGATTTGTCCGTTCAAGTTTGTTTTTAATGTTTTTCTTTTAATGAACAGAGAGCATGGGCTGATGAAGTAGAAGAATGGGAGAACTGCAAAAACGATGACATATCATGCCCAGCTATGTATGTCCCTTAGAATCCCTTCCTATTGTCAGACATATTTTATAAAAAATATTCTATCTAAACTATATTTTTATTAAGATTTAAGTTCATTTTGATCGAGTTTATTCTCATTTACATATGTAAATGTAAATTGATCTTATTCTAACCTATATAAAATTTTTAGCGAGTAAGTAAATCAAAGAACACGTGGTGTGATTCAAAATCTTGAGTAATATAGTTTTGATATCATATTAAAAAATAAAATTTAAACATAATTCAACTCTATAAAACAGTTCAGTGAAATGAGATTTATTTTTAGTTATATATTATAAATTAATCCTCTTTTTAGTTAATATAAGATCTTTAAAAAATGTTAACTTCTTTTATTTTTTATTCTCCAAGAATTCTTTAGTTTTGTTTTATTTTTATTCTTTTTTTTTTCTTTCAAAGTATATTTGGATTTACACAACTTATTGGAATCAATTATTTGCTTTTCTTTTTCGGTTAAGATTTTGATTGCAAATTGCTTTAAAACGAGAACCAATACTTATACGTTGTAATTAACATGGTTAATGTTTTAGATATGCATCTGAAAGTGCCGATGATGCCTGTGTGTGGGCTTACGAAGGTGCCTCTGAAGGTTCAGTACTAGATGGTAAGCCATGGTAGTTTTCAAAATTATGAAAAATGATCTTTTATTTTATTTTGTTCTAACTATACCATGAAAATGTACTCTACAGATGAATACTTCCTCTCTCGTTATCCGATAGTAAATTTGCGGTTAGCTCAAGGAGGAGTTCGATTGGCTGCAACTCTTAATCGTATTTTTGACACACAGTCTTCAGCGTCAATGTAGTTTACTGAAAGTAGAATGGATCAACAATTTATATGTTTAAGAATAAAGTGTAAACTAATTTGTAGCTCCGTTTCTACTAGTCTGTCTGTTTTTGTTGCTGATAAGAAAATAAAAGAAAGACATCGGGAGAAGTGACGAGCAATTATTACGTAGTTTATCATGAATGGCTGTGATATACACTGCTGAAGTAGTATATTATGCATGGTTGTCGTACACTACAGTGTCTCTGTGCATTGTTCATATATCTCCGCTCTGCAGTGTAACAATTAGATTTTACATAACGCAATTGTTCGTTCTTTCTATGCTTTCTCGATTTTCACTCACATGGTATCTAGAATCAGCATGGCTTCTCCATCTTCTGCTGCCACAAACGTTGAATTTTTTCTTTAATCTGCTTCTTTCATTTCCCACCCTCTTTAATGTGAACCTTTAAGGCTTTATAGGATTTTAAACCACCAGAAGAGAAATTGTTATTTGCATTCTTCGTGAAAAAACAAGAGTGGATGCGTACGAAACCATGGAATGAGAAAATTATTCGACAATTTCAATTAGTAAAGGAAACAAATATTGAAAACAAGAAACGATAAATAAAAGAAATATAAATTTGATTAAGGAAAGAGAATGATTGAACACGTCACTTTTAAGGATGAGCAAATGAGGATACGTCACTTTTAAGGATGAGTAAATGAGGATTCATACTTGAAAAAACTTCTCCATATAAAGAACTAAAAGATTAGAGTAAAGACACAACTCAAACTCTTACAAATGAGTTTTTTCTCCATTCAACTTATGAAAATATAAAGGAGAGCAGCTTTATTTATAGCATGAATAATGCGATCAAGGAGGAGCTTCAAGAGTAAAAAATGATTAACTATTCTAATCTAGGTTAACTCTATTTAACTATGTTTATCTATAATTAATCTTGAAATTAGGAAGATGCACTTAATAGTTTATAAGATTATTCTATAATGAGTAGGATGGAAGTACATGGGTGTATAGTTTAAGACTTACGAGTTATTGAACGTGTTTTGAAAACTTAAATGTTATTGACTTCAAATTAGTCCTTGTGAGATGCATGTCTTAACTCTTCCAAAAACACTTTTTATTTTCCCATATTTATGACCAAGTTATGTCAAGTTCATATTTTCTATTTTTACTTCTCTCAACTTTTTCTAATTCCCTATAATTTACAAATATTTATTCTTCTAAAAACCCCCTCCAAAGCTTTAAGTTATTCTCCTGTTATTCTTCCATCAAATCTCTTCTTTATTTGTTCTTCTTTGTCTCTTTTAGTCATGCTCCAAGTTTGTATTTTTTTGATGTTCTTTCTCTCTTTCTTCTTCAGGAACTTCCTCATTTTCATATGTATCATCCTCCCCCTCTTTCAGGAAATTCGCTCACGAATTTTGAAGTCTTGTATTACAAAGAGACAAATAAAAAACATTGAAGCTATGACTTCCAACAAAAGTCTCAAGCAAATGCAACTCATAAGCATTATTATTGATCTTTCTAAGAACTTGGAAAGGACCATCTCCCCTAGCCTAGAGTTTGAATCCATAAACAATCTCAAAAGGGGAGTGAGAAGTAGTAGAATGAACTACTCTGTAGTAAGAAATCTCTATGTGAAGTATATGTATTTTTCTACTCTTTGAGATTTTTAGAAATTGTGTATCTTAGAAGTTGACTTAGAGTTCTATTAAACACTTCTTTTTGACCATCTATTTGAATGTGACAAGTAGTTAAGTAAAGAAGTTTAGTGCCAAGTTATTCGCACAAGGTCCTCTAGAAATGAATAAGCAACTTATAATTTGAATTAGAAATAATACTGCTAGGTAGTCCATGTAATTAAACCACTTCCTTGAAAAAATAACTAGTCAATTGATAAACGCAATTAGATTTGACAAGAACACTCAGATCAGCAGTAAACTGAATAAAGAACACAATTCAGAATAGTCCAGTGATAATCAGATAAACAGTTAAAACAGTTTCAGAAAACACAATAACATCAACAGAATGAAAAATCAAATGGGATCGTGATAGTAAGTGATAAAGCGTATAAGAAGAGAGAAAGAGAGATCAAGAACACCAAGATTTATACTGGTTTGTCCTTCCTAAGGACTACGTCCACTCCTTTGCCAACAAGCAAAGAGTTCCACTAAAATGATCACAAGATCAGTTCAGTACAATACAAACACCCTTGCTCCCCGCAAGTTATAACACTGCACCCAACAGCACACAAGACCCTTGCTCCCAGCAAGACAACACTGCACCCCGTAGCACACAACCTATTGCACCCCAAAGCAGTTGTGAATACAATGCACAAACCTACTGCACAAACCGAATTACACACCCTATGTAATATGGGTAACAAAACCACAATAACAAATCACAAACCCTTCGTGATTTTCAACCAAACCTCTCACAATACAAGAGATAACAATTTAGTGTGATAACAACAATACTTCTACACACCACAGACTACAAATGGATAAAGAACAGTGTAGAAGACTTAACTTTGGTGCAGAACCAATTTGCACGAAACCCACTCAAGACAAGGCTCCAAGGTTCAAGTTCTTGATGTTTTGTTAATTGAAAATCAATGTAAAAACTTGTTCTCACAGTAAGTGCGCTTTTTCTCTTAGAAAATCTCAAATTATCCATCAAATGTGTTTTTCACATGTTTCAAATCACGTGCCACCCTTATATAGAAAACTGGTTTATAACAGACAAAAAATTCAATCGATTGTTTTAATCATTCAATTGATTGATTTTCTGTAACACAGAAAAAATCCAATAAGTTCAATTTTGACAAACAGTTTATTGATCTTCATCTCAAAATGGTTTTTCAAAATCATTTAATCACTTTTAGTCTCTTTTTAATTATTTGAATCTTTTGAGCTCTTCTCAAGTGAAGGAATCATGCAACATGGTTTTGAACAATAACCACACTCACACACACACTCAATCTAAGTCCTAGACCAAAACTCCCACAAGCTCCATGATGGCTTCAAGCAATCCACTTTGCAAGCTTTGATCCATGTAGACTTCATCATATTGTTGGCTTGATCAAATCACTTAACAACCTCGGTGCTAACAAGGCTCATTGATGCGGTACTGAGAGTGATACGGAAATAAGTCAACAGTTGAAAAGCCTTACTAATTCGGTACCGAGAGATGATACAGATATGGTATCAAAAGGTGATACCAAATAAGTAAATCAATAGTCGAAAGACTTATTGATTCGGTACCGAGAGGTGATACTGATATTGTACCAAGAGGTTATATGGATACGGTACCAAGAGTGATACAAATTAAGTGAGTCAATAGCCGAAAAGGCTTACTAATACAGTATCAAGAGGTGATATGGATACGGTACCGAGAGTGATACGGATACGGTACTAAGAGGTGAAAATCCGATTGATCTAAATATTCACCTTATTCGTAATATATATATATATATAATTGGTAAAAAAACAATATTTGGAACACAAATAATATATACATATATATAGTATTTATTTTTCAGGATGTTATAATAACCAGTATGTAATATGTTGAATACGAAAATTAAATTGATTGATTTCAAAAACAATTGATTTATTTTTACGCAAAAGATACAATTATACAGCGGATCAGTCGCGAATCAAGATTAGAGAGAGAAAGAGATCAAATACACGAGATTTATACTGGTTCACCATTCCCCAAGGGTTACATCCAATCTTCCTTGCCAACAAGCAAAGAATTAACTGATTACTCTTAATTGTAAACCTTATACAATCAAGACACTTTCTTGTACCTTGTAAGAATTACAAAACACATGGAGTAACCTTCTTCCTTTGAACCCTACAAACCAGAATCACAACACAGACACACCAACAAAGCTATAATTCCTTGTTACAATACAGAAAACAACTAATTGAATGAGTTTTGTAAAACTTAAACATTCTCGCAATCTATTTCAAACAACACAGGTTTAAAGATTAATTTCAGAATCTTCCCTGTTCTTGAAGATGATTTGAATAGTGCAAAATTTCAAAAATCGGTAGAAGCACACCAATAACTCCTTCTTCAAGGTTTTCTTGATCGAGGATTCTCTTGAAAACAATTATTGTTCTCTATCTTTAAAATTCACACCAAAAGTATATTTTTCTCTTCGTGTATTGTGTATTTCTTTTTTGTATATCAAAACATTCAAAACACATTTATTTAAAACAATTCCTTTTTGTTTTAAATCAGATTTAAAGAAACAATTACTTATTAAACATGTTAGTTAGCATAAATCAATCAATTTAAAAATTTGTTCAATCGATTTATTTTACCTAATAGAGATTTTTCAAAATTTGTTTTTCGAAAATAGTTCCAATTAACTTTATTAAGATTTCTTGAATGCACCCACTGATATATGAACCTTTACACTTCATTCCATCAACTTACACACCCATATACTAAAAGCTAGGACAAAGCCTTCATCTCTTCTTTGTCTTCACTTTGACTGATTTTGCTTTTTGTTTGACTTCATCAAATACAAAATCTATGATATTTCTTACAACTAGTATTGCTACATGATCGTTCTCTACCATGCTAAGTTTTTCTTGTATTTCTTGTATTTTGCTTCTCGTTGACACCATCGATCTTTCCTAGCTCTCGTTGTCCCTCCTCGGTCCACAGTGGACGCCAATTGTTCTTACAGGACCTAAGAGGGGTTTTCAACTTGCAGGCATTGTCGTTGGTGATCTCGGTCTCGAACAATTGTTGCTCGCTCTCTTAGTGGTTCTTCTCATTCTTCCGTTCCACAAACAGGGGGAGTCTCCGCAAAAGATTCTCCGATGCCAAAGTAAGTATACGGGAGTCAAAGTGCTAATTATAAACTGGTATGAAAAAAGTATCTTTTATCTTGAACTAGAGATCCTCTTTATAGGGTGAGACTTGATGTGACCTAATTGATGTAAAGACCCTGCTCAGGCTTGAATCATTACTATTAGAATGACATGTAATTGGCAAAGATTTGAATCGTTATTGTCAAAATGGTAGGATATTTATAGGGATTTGAATAATTAATGTTAGAACGACAAACTATTCGACGTGGCAATACTTTTAGGTTTGATTTTCTCGAAGTTGGCTTCATAATGTTTGATCTCGTACCAGATCGTAAACATATCGTCATGGACTGGTAAGTTCTTATTCTCACATGGGATGATATTATCCTGGGCCAGTTCTCGTCTGCCCAATACATATATATAAGTTTGGGTAAAATAAAAATAAATAATTTTTCAAATATTTATTTATTTATTTTAAGGTAGATAACTTGTTTATTGAAAAATATTTTTTTATTTGTAAATTAAATAGATTAGACAATTATTTTAAAAAGATGATACTTTATTATTTATTTAAAAAAAAAATTCATATGTTCAAAAACAAGTAAAAAAAAACATCTATAATGTACACTTACAATACCATTTAATAATCATATTATCTTCCAAAACTTTATGCACATATTATTACTACTCATTTAATATTACAAAAGAATTTAAATGATCATAATTTTTTTTTAACACGTGCTTGCAATTTTCATATGTAAAGGAATATTCCTCTTATATCCTTTACTTACCCACTTGGATGGTACATGGACGTAGTCTGATGAAGTCAGGCAGCATAAGCAATAAGATTCACTTTTATCATAACAATATGGAAACACTTTGAATGCAATCAATCAATCCAAACAAAAATCAATATGCAGTCGAAAATAGAAGAATAAATCAACACCAATAATTAACATGTGAAAAACCTCTTAGAGATAAAAAAAAAACTCATAGGACGATAAATATTCCAATAATACCAAAACAAAGGTACGTTGAGTCTTACAAAACATCAAGCAAAGAACATATCAATACAAATCTTCCTAATCCTCAAATAATCACTATTAATGACTCAAAATATCAACAAATTGAAATTTAACAAGGAAGAGTTCAAGAATTTCAACACCAGAAAAAATTGTCATTGTTCATGAATTTTCTAGAAATGAAATAGGGCTCCAATTTATAATCTGACTGTCCAAAATAACGTAATGTGAGTGGTATAACTCTAATAAAAATTTAAACACAATTGAAAATGATTTCACCGTTGGATTTCTGAAATAGCTAGGACTGACTATAACAACAACTTCTTGCGGACAACAACTCTTCACAAAATTCTTGACTCTTCTACAAATCTTCATTAAACAATCCCACCGTCTATACTGAAGAAATATGAGTGAGGAATCTTTAATAAAAATTGCAGCTCAATCAAACAAGGTTTTACCATTGGATATTCAAAACAACGAACACATGTTGCTTTAGGAAGTAGTTGTGAATTGTGTTTGCCTCTCTCTCTCTCTTCTATGGTCTCACGATTACGTACATGGTTGCACACCCTTAGGGTTAGCCTTTTACCCTAATTATAATGTGGATGTATTATATTGGGTTTGTCATGTATCATGGACACACCAAGAAAAATGGGTTTGAGCCTCACAAGGAGACAACCAACCCAACAAGTCTCCCCCTTCTCGACTAGGTTGAGACCCTCACAAATCTGACGATAGAGCAACATGTCTCATGCTTTTCCTAGGGAATGCCTTTGTCATCATATCAACATTGTTATCATCAGAATGCACCAAATCACCTATTGCTGACTTTCTTAAAGGTAGGTGACTCTTAATAAGACATTATTTTGCTTCCTACGAGAGCAATGAGAACTTTTCTGCAAATGTGTCTTTCCAACACCAGATAATACATTCTTTCTGGCTAAAGAAGGCATCTCTTTCTCACTCATATGACATAACCTCTTATGCGACAAGTCAATTCCATTAACAAATTCAGCTGCATGAACAAAATATTTTATAATTTTAGCCTGAGTTATGTAAAGTGTAGAGTGCTTAGTACCTCTACCCACAACCATGGAACCCTTAGTGAACTTTCAACCTGAAAATAAGTTGTTATAGATTTCATCATGCTACTTACCAACAGAAAGTAAGTTTAATTGGGCATCAAGAACATGCTTCATATGCTTCAAAATTAATCTTGAGCCATTAGACATCTTCAAGCAAACTTGTCTAACACTAGCACATCTTATTACACCTTCATGAGTCATTTTCACACTGCCAAAATCACCAGGAGTGTAGGAAGTAAACAAATCACTCCTATATGTGATATGAAAAGAAGCACCACTATCAATCACCCAACTAGTTAAGTCACAAACTCAAACTCATAAACTAAAAGGAAGTCAACAGAAATTGCATTGATCTTGTCTTCATCATCATTGTTATCTTTACCCTTGTCATTGTTATCCTTTCCACTTTTTATTTTCAACTTCCAACAATATTTCTTTATGTGCCCCTTCTTATGACAATAGTGACACTCAACTTCTTTGTACCTGCCTTTAGAGTTTCTCCTACTTTAATCTTTGTCTTTCGAAGCACGACTGTTGCTTCTCCCCCTATACTCAAAAAACCAAAATATTTGAATGAGACTATGTACCCTGTGACTTTCTTCTCATTTCTTCATTCAAAACACTATATTGGTAAGGTCCACAAAAATAACACCATCAAGAGCAAAATTGGACAATGAAGTTCTAAGAATTTTCCACGAATCTAGTTAGGAGCCAAGAAGCAATAGTCCTTGAATTTCTTCATCAAACTTGATACCCATAGCAGATAACTGATTCATAATTCCCTGGAAGTTGTTCAAGTGATCTGTCATTGATGTCCCATCAGTATATTTCAAAGTTAACAATTGCTTTATCAAAATAATCTTGTTATTTTCAATTTTTCTAGCATATAACTATTCAAGCTTAGTCCACATAGCCTGAGCATATGTCTCCCTAATAATATGGTTCACACATTATCGTTAACCCACATTCTAATATATCCACAAACTTGTCTATGCAAGAGATTTCATTCTTCATCACTTATATTACAAGGTTTCTCATTTCCAAAAACAGGTTTGTAAAAATTTTTCACCTAAAGAAAATCTTCCATTTTTAATTTTCAAATATTATAATTGGAGTCATTCAGAGTCACCATTCTACTAGTGTTAGTTTCCATTGTTCACCAAAACACAACCCCAAACTAAGGAGCTCTAATACCAGTTGATGGAGCTAGGCAAGCAATAGGATTTACTTTTATCATAACAATATGAAAACACCCTGAACGCAATCAATCAATCCAAATAAAAAACAAATATGCAATTAAAACAGAAGAATAAATCAACACCAATAATTGACGTGGAAAAAACCTCTCAATAGAGATAAAAAAAACTCCTGGGACAGTAAATACTCCAATAATACCAAAACAAATGTACAATGAGTCTCACAAAACATCAATCAAAGAGCATATCAATACAACTCTTCCTAATCCTCAAATGGTCACCAACAATGGTCCAAAATATCAACAAATTAAAATTTAACAAAGAAAAGTACAAGAATCTTGTCGTCAGAAAAATTGTCACTGTTCACGAATTTTTTGGAAATAAACTATAGCTCCGATTTCAAATCTTACTGTCCAAACTAACATATCATGGGTGATAAAACTCCAGTAAAAATTCCAGAGCAATTGGAGAATATTTCACTATTGGATTTCCGAAACAACCAAGACTGACAGTAATATGAACTTTCTGCAGACAGCAGCTCTTCACAAAATTCTTTACTCTTATATAGATCTCTAGTATACAATCACACCATTTAGATTGAAGAAATATGAGTGAGAAATCTTCAATAAAAATTGGAGCTCAATCAAATAAGGTTTCACAATTGGATCTTTAAAGGTTGCTTTAGAAGGAGCTCCGAATTATGTTTGTCTCTCTCTTTTAAAACGGCTGTTCTCACACTTTTCCACACACCAATGCTTTTACAATTGCATATCCTTATGATTAGCATTTTTATCTTGATTATAATGTAGATGCATTGTATTGATGTATCATGTATCATGCACATACCAAAAAATAATAAGTTTGTGTTTTTTATTTATAGATTGGACAACTATTTTAAAAAGCTGATACTTTATTATTTTTTTTTAAAAAAAAATCGTATGTTAAAAACAAGTAAAAAAAAACATCTATAATACACACTTACAATACCATTTAATGATGATATCATCTTCCAAAATTTTAAGCACATATTATGACTACTCATCTAATATTATAAAAGAATTTAAATGATCATAAATAACACGTGCTCGCAAATGAGTATTCCTCTTATATCCTTTACTTTCCCACTTGGACGGTACGTAGACTCCTGTCAGATGATGATAATATCCATTTATTTCATTTGAAAATACAAAAAATCACATCCACGAACCTAAATCACGTTTCCGAATATGATTTAGAAAAAGGAAAAAGTTATGTGGACACTTCTGTTTGTTTTTTTCACTTTCATTTTATACTCAATAAAATAACATATATATATATATATATATATATATATATATATATTATATATTATATTATATAGGTGTAGAAATTTCTTGTTCATTAAATAAAATTTAAAGTCCATTTTCTAATCTAAATAAACAAAATTGTTTAGACCTATCTTTGAACCTATATTATACTATTGAATGTTGTTTTATTTTTATGCGCCATGTGTTCAGTATATTGGATATTTTGATGTGATAAGTAATGTAAATTTCATCCTTATCAATTAATTTTTTATAATAATTTAAATTTAAAAGTTGATTTTCTAATTAAAATTAAATAACTATTATTTTCAAATGAAAACGTAATTATTTTTATTTTATTTTAATTTATTTTTATATAATTATATATAAGTGTTGCTTTTCCTTTTTTTTTTTTATTTTTCTTAATTATGTTGAATGTCAATATTAAGAAAAAATATTATACCTA
>Ga0209489_102187_pt1 | contig 40047 bp, 27 predicted proteins | sample SiratrowhiteBW_FD_187527 | JGI IMG/M metagenome (GOLD analysis project Ga0209489, IMG submission 187527) | Root nodule microbial communities of legume samples collected from California, USA - Siratro white BW (SPAdes) (version 2) | ecosystem: Host-associated > Plants > Roots > Nodule | place...
AATTTTTTTTTTTTTTTTTTTTTTTTTCTTTAGACTATTTTCAACTTTTAGAGCGACTTAAGCTCATGACCCTCACAATGGACTCATAATTTGGGAATGTTAAAATTTATTATTATATAACAACATTTTTAGAATAATTTAAAATATATTTAAAAATGTACTTTGGAAACATTAAATTTAAAATTTTAAACATTTTAATAATATTTGTTCATGGAGTTATTGAGTTTCTCTTGAAAGCTTTACCGGTCAAAAGAATGTGTAGGACGATGAGTACCATATTTCTCCGTTAAAGGACAAAGACATATTGCTGAAATTGATAGAGTTTTTCATGAAAAACATCTTAAATAAAATTATTTTTAAAAGCTTTTTTTTTTTTCATCATGATTTTCAATTTAAATATAAAAAAGAAATACATCAATAACACAAATTGATTAAGGTAAAACCATTCTTAAAATTATTTTTTATATAACATTTAATTTTTTAAACACAAAATAAAGTTTAATTTGTTCATTATTAACATAATCGGAATGGAAGAATAACTAAAAAAACTATGATAAACTATAATTATGAGGATGACAAAACGTACAACAAATTGATTTTGAAATGTTATTAAATAAAGTTTATTGAAAAAGCACCTTTAAATAATCATTTGTAAAGCTGGAAATCTAAAGCATGATAATCATAAACAAAGAATTCAACCTATACCAGAATAATAGAAATCAAGAATAATGTTAGAAAGTTAAAAAAAAAAAAAGATAAATTAGAAAGAATAGAAAAAGAAATTGTCTAGAAAATCCAGAAGCACGGTGATGAAAAACATGAGTATAATTTATACTTTTACGATTTTCAATTTTTATATTATAAAGTTTAGTATAATATGATTTTTTGTGTTAGGAGAATATAAGAGAGAAAACATCAGTTTCAAATAATACAAACTGAATCAAAATTCATATAAATAAATAATACTATTTTCAACCTATATAATTAACATAATGTTAAGATATTGAATTTGTAAATCTTTTTTTTATATATTGTTTAATTTTTTTTATTTTTATTTAATATTGAATTTAAATTCACATTTAGATACCAAATATTTTATTACCACTAAATTAAAAATTAAAAAACTTATATATAAATAAACTATAAACAATTTTACAATTACTTTATTTATTTGCTTGAAACCCACACGTGTTACCTTCTTTTGAAGCGACATGGCCAATTTCAAGTGTTCCAAGATGTTATATAATAAAATTATCCGTCAATAATAAAAGTAATTTTTTTTTGTACATGTAACATATAACTTCTTTCTCTAGATATATTTTTCCTTACACACTTTCAACAATATTTAAACAGTATAACTATCTCTCAAGCCTTTAATAGATAACCTCTTTTTCTCATGTATTTTTATTGCTTCGATTTATTATCACTACATTGATTTTATAACCTTCATTTCCAAGAGCAGTATAATCTAATATAAAAAATTTCTCCCTTTGTTTTTCTATTTTAAGACAAGTCAATGTATCTAAACTGTGTCAATTTATAGCTTATTGAGTTGTCTATACATCATCAATAAATTGAGTCAACTAGCTTACACTCCTTCTCATGGAAAATTCTTCACCAATAAATCAATAATAAATGCTCTTTAAGACAAATATTATTTTGAACATTTAAAGAAATTTTACATTGCATTACTTCATCTAGTTCTTCGAGTCATCCTCTTCCGTATCCAATGAAAGTCATTTACTCATCATCCACCTACCTTTGAATTATTTAATAATATTTTATTTATCAAATCTTACCTTATACATTTAATACAAGATTAGATATTATGGTAATGAAAATCTCACCAAATCAGTTTCTTAGTTTTCCAAAAATCTCGCCATTAACAAAAATGACTATTTTACTTTAATGTAACTAAATTTTCACTTTTAAGTTATCAAAATTTTTGTTTTTTTATAAAACTGATACTAAACATCTTTATAAATTTTAACATCTCAAATAAGTTAATATATCATAATTTATGTGTCAAATCAAAGATCATAGCCATCATTATAAAAGAAAATTCTTGTTAGCATGTTCGTATATCAGGAAATAGTGGAATGCGAATTTTTTTTAAGCAAAAATTTATGACCAACAATTTACTTCATTGATTATTTTGCTGAAGAAAATATTTCTTTATTATGTAAACAATGAAATATATTTTGTACGGATGTACAAGAGCATGATTTTTTACTACAAGTTTATAATATATTTTTCATTATCATTATTAAGAAATTAAAATTTAAGCTTAATAATGATTGAATTTGTAATCGAATTAGTGACTGAATTTGTAATCAAATTTGTGACTGAATTTGTAATCGAATCTGTGATCGAATTTGTAACCGAATTCATAGTGACCGAGTTTTTCGATCACTAATTTATGTAGTTATTCAACAATTTTCTAGTAATGATTGATGGATAATAGATAAGCTTAGGTTCGTTCACTGAGGAATTAGGACTTGGGTAATTTTGTGAGTTAACAATGATATTAGTTTAAAAAGAAGATAATTGTTTTATACATTAGAATGATGATTGCTCAGGTCTAACCTTGGCAATTTCATATCATTCATCTTTAATCCTTTTTTTGCATTCCAATTGTTGATAAATATACTAAAAAAAATATATTCTTCATTTAATTTTTTGCATAACAATCTAAATTATGAAATTTTTCTTAAGTCTAATTTTGTTATAATTGTAATCGGTGTGTTGTGTTGTACAAATCCATTGGGAAAGAACAATATATTTATTACTTGCTACATTTGCAACTAGTGCACTTATCATAATTAGCAAAATAAGGTAACACATACCTACACTTTTCATCATATATTTTCACTTATCTAAAATTTCTCATTTTTTTCTTATAATACGACATGCTATAAGACATTAAGTCTCAACCTCGTAGTTAAGATGTGGAGTCTTCTTCTTATACTTCGTAATCTCTTGACCAGTCATTTAATCAACCCAGTTACTCTGGTCTTCAACAACCAACCACCATGTTCATGGATCATCATCACTATATCCCAATCTCTTTTGAATCAGGTTCTGTCGACATATAACATTTTCCCTACTCAACTGCATGCTTTTCTCCCTCTACCAAATACGTTCGGAACTTCAACATTCACCACTCTATTTACATCCAAACCCTCGTCATCCACCTAGTATTATCGGCTAACAACGCCCTCACTATGGTTGGATATTGGACGTGACAGTGATGATAACAATGAGAACAACAATGATCCAATACCACCTCTTCCCACTTCTATAGCACACCACCAAGAAAGAAGATCAAAATAAAGAAGAAGACCTCTTTGTGGCACGTCATCACATAAATAAATCCTTCCCCATTATAATCATAATAATAAACTTTTATGTTTGACTATTTACATTATGTATTTTTTTATTTTGTATTTTTCAATTCAAAATATAATTATAATTACAATACAAATATATGCACCAAATACTACAATTTGGTAAATTTAGTAAAATACACACAAGCCAAAATAATTTACACAAACTTCTCTGTAAATATACTTAAACCTTAATTTCTTACTAAACCCTAAACCCTAAACAAATTTTATATATATATATATATATATATATATATATATATATATATATATATATATATATATATATATAACCTGAATATATCTAAACTCTAAATTCTTGCTAAACCATAAATTTTTACTAAACCCTAAAAAGATAAAATTATTATATATAAGCCGAAGCAAATTACATGAACCAAAATTATACTTAAGTATGCATGTTAATATTAGACCAAAAACAAATGTTTTTATCAATTACTACTTCATATTTATGTACACAAATTTTTCTATAAAATTCTTACTAAAACCTCAACGACATCAAATTAATATCTGATGAAAGAGCATCTAAGAGATCGTATTTGGGCCAATCACAAGAAGTAGGTCCAAAGGCATAAAGAAGGGAGAAAGCTTTCAGAAGATTTTTCTTTTGTGGAAAGTGGATTATTAAAATTTTTCTCCTTTGTATAAATTGTAAATAGTAAAATAGGATTTATTTGGACCTCATATTTTAGGCCTTGTATTTGGGCCAAAAGAGTAGAACAGGTTATCTTGAATTTTAAGGACTTGTATTTGGACCAAAACCCTAATCCTAAGAGGAAGAGAGAGCTAGTGCCTAAGGTAATAGTTAGGGTGACACAGTGCTTATGTTAGGGCTTATGTGACACTTATACATGCTTCCCATGCTCCTTGCCACATGTTACCTTTCCAGTGGAGGTCATTCTCTAATTGGAGAGTTTTTAAGAAGCTTATCATACAAGCTAGGGTTAGGGTTATGATTAGTCTTAATTTTCTCTATAAATAGGATGCTTATGTAACTCATTTTTTGGGAGAAGAAATGAAATGCTAGCCAATTCTTGTCTCTTGAACTTGTTCAAAAACTCTCCAAAGAGTAGTCTCCTTTCTAAACTAAAATTTGCTTCCTCCTAAGTGTATTAGTCAAACCTCACACATAATTCACTTCCAAACTCCATTGTAACACTTTAAAAACCTTCACTTCTGATGCATTATGATCAATTCACATTCAAAGCTTCAAGTCTCAATGGAAGAAGCAAGTTGATGCAAGCTCGCAAGCTAAGATTGCATCAATATCTCTATAACATCTTATATTTAAAAAAAAAAGATTTAATTAAAATGAGGTGTTGGAAAATAGTAATATTGAAGTCGTTCCACCCTCTCATGATTTCAGTTCATTCTATGCTTATACTAAAGTTGTATCTATGATGACTTCAATTGAATGTGTTTATATTAAAGTTGTGAATATGAGAACGACTTCAATTCAAAATCTTATTAACATTGACCAAAGTCGTGCTTACATGCAATAACTTCAAAATTTACATAGAAGTTGTGTTTATCATGCATAAAAAAAAATTGTCCATTTTAAAATTTTCTCAGTAAAATTGCACAATATGAGAAATTTTCCTACGTAGGAAGCAGTTTTGAGTTAGTCCCAAATAAGACTCAATGAGTCGTGATGCCAATGTATACAATTCTAGTTGTAAGTCGTACTTTAATGCAGAAAAATGAGTGGCTTAATGGTTAGGCGATTGAGTACTAGAAAGATAACATATAGCCTTTTGATGAAGGGAGAACAATGATGAAATCTATGGAAATTTCAGTCCATGGTAGAGAAGGTATGGGCAATGGTTGAAGAACCCCCAAAGTCATAGTAGTAAGAAATTTAGTTTGTTAACAAACTAAGCACGCTGCAAGAAATTTCTCCACTGCTTGACACCTTTCCAATTGAATTTCCCTATAACACGTTTATAGGTATTTAACAAACCCATTTGGAGAGTTGAATGAAACTCAAAAGATCCCAGGAGTGAAAGGAGAATTGGAAGGGAGGAATAATTTAGAATTATATAAAATAAAACAATGACTTATATACACATATATATAACAAAGATTAAACTAAGTTGCATAATTGTAAAACTGAAATATCATTTTTGAGATAAAAATAATAATATATCTTGAAAAGATTCCAATCTAAATTTAATAAAAAATCAATAAAATCTAAGTTTGAATTTTTCTAACCTAGTCGGAATCTTGGGTACAAATGTTCAGCTAGTTACACAAGAGCAAAGTGTAGGGTTTTGCACTTTAAATCCCCGCCAATAAAAAAAATGGCCACACGAATTACGCCGGCATCTGGGAAATATAATACTAATTTACCATGATTCAACCTTGATTTTGATTCGCATCTTTAGTAGAATGATGCAGTCATAGGTTTGACTTATAACCCAATTGCTTCACAGAACTTGTCTCATTCCCCTTCCACCCAGCTTCCTACTTCATTTTCCTTCTCATTTCTCACAAACAATTTACTTAATCTGCCCCACAACAATTTCCTCGATACATACAACAACAAACTATAATTATATTACTTCCCACGTAGCACACAAGAAGCCCGAATACGCTAGAGCACAAAAATTGTGGCCCTTACACATTTATCTTGAGAGCAACCAAAGTCAGATCATGGTTGAAAGGTCCCATATGGCATAATTGTAAGGTGAATCCTTTAGCTTGAAGGGAATTGAAGAAAATGGCGAGGTTGAGGGTGTTGTCTGAGCTTGACGTAGCCAGAACGCAGTACTATCACTTCAAAGCCATCATCATTGCAGGGATGGGGCTCTTCACTGATGCCTATGACCTTTTCTCAATCACTCTCATTATCAAGATGATGGGGAGCATTTATTACCACCACGACGGCGAAGACCGCTTTCAGACCCCGCCGCTGGTCACCTCCGCCCTGGTTGCCACCGCGCTTCTGGGCACCGCCGTCGGCCAGGTCGTGTTCGGAAGGCTCGGCGACCTCAAGGGGCGCCTGCGAGTGTACGGATTCGCCTTGCTGTTGATGGTCTTCAGCTCCTTGGCCTCTGCCTTCTCCATTTGCATAAGAAGAACCTGCGTTTTCCTCACTCTTGGCTTCTTCAGGTTTCAAAACCTTAACTTCCTCAACTGCATACATACAAAACCTTTTTACATTCATAATCTTGTCTCTCAACATTTCTGTCGGTATTTCTACATTAAACTGATATAATTCATAAATGGTATAAACCCTTTAATTATGATGTAAAAAGGTGATCATTTTCTACACTAATTATGACTAGTTTCATAATATAAACTGGTTAAATTGATCTTATACCTTAATTCATGAAAGTTGACTTTCATGAATATCTTGAGATTGAATTTCAGTACACAACTTGTTAAAGAGAAGGTCATCTTGGGCACGCATATTAATTCTATCTGGTTGAAGATTTTTTGAAGTGTTGGATTTGGGTTTATGATGAGAATGGGTTATGTTTAGGTTTATGTTGGGGCTGGGGATTGGTGGGGACTACCCTCTATCTTCGACGATAATGTCGGAGTTTGCGAACAAAAGGACACGAGGGTCGTTCATAGCGGCGGTGTTTTCGATGCAAGGATTCGGCATATTGGCGTGCTCCACCGTGACGGTGGTGGTGTGCTCCATATTCCGTGCGGCGTCGTCGGAGGCTGACGTTGCATGGAGGTTGATACTGATGCTGGGTTCCCTTCCGGCAGCCATGACTTATTACTGGCGCATGATGATGCCCGAAACTGCCAGGTAGTTACCTGCCTCCGTTGACTATTTTGACTTTCCACATTCACACGTTTTAATTTTAATAATAATACTAATAATAATAATAATAATAATAATAATAATAATAATAATAATAATAATAATAATAATAATAATAATAATATGAGATAAATAGATTATGTGTCCTGTCTTCGTAATCAATTGCTCATTTCGGTGAGGAAGCATATAAACAAAAATTGACAATAAATAGATAATAAATAGATGATGTGTCCTATCTTACTAATCAATTGCTCATTTCGGTGAAGAAGCATATAAACAAAAATTGACAAAGACACGCTGACGATCATTCTAGTTGAGTTTCTTTCACAATAAATGTGTAAATAAGAAGCAAAAACATAAAATAATAAGATAAGTGGCGTGCAATGAAGGGAGAGAAAAGAAAATAAATTATAAAATATGCATATGTAAATTGGGTGTGCATTCACTTGGAATTTGTTTGATTCAGATGGGGAGGAAGAGAAATTAATTTGTGAAGGAAAAGGGTTATGACTGCAGATTTCAATGAGTAAGTGTGAAAAGAGAAAAAGGGGAAATAAATGGACAAGAAATAGACATAAAATAAGAGAATCTTCCCACACATGTATCACGATTTGTATAAAAATTGCACATCATTGATAATATGACAAGTAAAATTATTTTTCTCTTCTTCTTTCTCTCTATTTATTTTCTTTTTTTCAAACGGATGATTAACTAGAATTTCTAGTCAAGAGAAAATAAATGGAGTGGGAAGAAACATGTGGCTTCCTATTCTTATCATGTCGTTGAAATTTAAGCATATACCGAATCAAGTATATTAATTACACTATAAAGACCAAGAAACCAAGTGTCTTACGTGCACCAATGGAAGAATGCCAGGCATAAAAATGAAATTCCCTAGTTGCAGCCCAATAAAAGTGAAAAATGATGTTAAACACCTCTAATTAATAGATCTCTTTTTTTTCTTCTCTAATCATATCATATTTTCTATAATCCTATTTTTTTCTCTCTATTATATAGATAAACACTTTTGGGTATTTAGGAAACAGTTCCCTTATAATAAACATACAAGCTTTTTGAGAATAACATTGGTAATTGTTCTAACTCCATTCCAATTCATCTAACTACATGGTACGGAAGGAAAAAAAAGTGTATTTTTTGGACCAAATAGTCAAACATTTTATAAACAATTCGTGAATGAAATTGACATGATTTGACTTCCTTCTCTTAACGAAAACCCACCAAGTACCAGATGGGGACAGGATATGATAAAAAAAACGAACAATATAATACTAAGATATAAAATAAGGAATTAATTACCCATTATAAAATCTTTCACAATGTTACTCCACCATCTTATAATCAATTAAAACTAAACCCATTTACAAATTGACTCAGATTCAAACTTAAACTTAAACTACAAGACGCTATTGAAATATAGTATAAATCTATATATGTACAATGTTGTTAGGTTGGAGAAGGTGCATTGAAAAGAATATATCAATAAAGAACCATTTTTGTGACACTGACATATTATAATAAGGAATCATAATCATATGACCATTATAATAATATGGTTTGAAAGAGACATCAAGAGGGTAAACTTAAAAAAACCTAACAAGATATGGAGTTAGTTTTGTAATGATGTTTCTTAAGTAAAGAAAGTGATATATGCAATGCAATGCAATGAAATGATCAGGTACACAGCTCTAGTGGAGCAAAATGTGATGCAAGCAGCAAGGGACATGGAGAAAGTTCTTGATGTGAGACTGAGCATGATTGCTGAGGAATTGCCACCAGCCCCACATCCCTACCCTCTCTTTTCGAGGGAATTCTTCCGCCGCCACGGTCGTGACCTTTTTGCATGTTCTTCAACATGGTTCCTCGTGGACATTGTGTTCTACAGCCAAGTTTTGTTCCAAAGTGAAATATACAAACGCTACCTCAAGGAGAAGGACAAAGCGGACGTGTACAAAGAGGCTATTCACATGGCTTGGATCCAAGCAGTTATTGCAGTGTGTTCCACCATCCCTGGTTACTTCTTCTCTGTGTACTTTATTGACAGATGGGGCAGGGTCAAAATCCAAATGATGGGTTTCTTCTTCATGGCAGTCACCTTTTTCATCATTGGGGTTCCCTACTACTCTTATTGGACTACTCGTGAACATGGAGACAACAAATGGTTCATGGTTTTGTATGGTCTTGCTTTTTTCTTTGCCAACTTCGGCCCCAACACTACCACTTTCATAGTCCCGGCTGAGCTTTTCCCAGCCAGGTTTAGGTCAACTTGTCATGGCATTTCTGGGGCAGCTGGGAAGGTTGGGGCAATCATTGGGTCTGTGGGGTTTCTTTGGGCTTCTCATAAGGAGAGGGAGGATGGGTACATTAAGGGAATTGGGATGAAAGTGACCTTGATCATACTTGGAGGGGTGTGCTTGTTGGGAATGCTCATCACATACTTTTTCACTAGGGAAACCATGGGAATTTCCTTGGAAGAGAATGAGGTTGATAGTGTGAACGATGAAGTTGAAGAACGTTACAATCTTTGATTCGTGGGTGGGTTTAAGGTTATACGTGCATTGTAGTAAATGGTCGTTTTCTGTTCATAAGTTTTTTCTTGTTATGTACACTTTCTGTTGATAAGTAATAGATATTAAAATGTAACATTTTGAAGTGGACCTTATGCTTACAAAGAAATCATAGAAAAAAGCTCAAATGGTGAATAGTACATTGAAGATTTGTGTATATATAAAATTTGTTCTTATAAGTTTTTGCAGTTATACACATAAGAGTCTCTAATGTTCTTTGCAATTAAATTACTTATTTAATAATTTTTATATAGTGTTATACACATTATGTTAGTTTTTTCTAAAATAAATAAATTTCACAATAAAAAAATTGATTTTAAAAATCAATTTATTTATCTCTAAAATGATAAAATTAGTCACTCATTTAATTAATTGGAAACTAATATTGAATCTAATAATAATAAGTTGATAAAATCTTGATAGTTAATGTTATATACTAATTTAGATTCTAATATAAAAACCAATTTTGTTACCATTAAATAAAATTAGAATAGTTATAATTCAACGTCTTTAGATGAGCAAAAAATATTATATTAAGCACACATAAATTAAAAAAAAATAATATATAAGTAAAAAGATTATGTAGTTCTTTCAACCTCGCTAACATTTGAAAAATAAATCATATCAAAGATAATCAAGAGTTATGGTTAGTCACTTATCAACATTCTTCTTATAAGGATGATCACTAACACTTTGATTAGAATGATTAAGACAGAGAACGTGTATTAGATATCAATTAGAACCAAAACATTGTTGACGATGAATGATTAAAAGTGAAATAGGATATTATAATAAGAAATTATGTATTCAATGGAGCACATTGACTTGTTATAAGGAAAATTGGATGATTACTTTAGTGTCAGTTCTTATTGATAGTAATATACTACTTTACTAAGTGGATTAAAGAAAAATTCATCAATGTCCAAAAGTTCATGAAGGAACATTGACACTTGATTTGGCATACCCCTAAAGATCATCACTAATAACAAAAGGCATGCAAAAATGTTCAATAAATTCCTTCAAGGTCACTTAGTTAAACACTGCATCACCTCAGTTGATAGATGATAGATGATGATCAAACAATAAGTACAATGAAAGACTATAAATGGACATGAACTTAAAGAATATTCCTTAAGCTTAAGTTTGTGATCCAGAGAATCTCTTCACCGTCTATCACTAAAGAAATTCGTTCCAAACAAAAATTTATTCAAATATCTCTTAAGATTCAAGTTAAAGTTGTAATGTTCCTCAACTCTCCTCACACACTTTTTTTAAATTTGGTTCAACTATTTGTCTTGTACGGTCTGCACTTTTATTATTGTTTGGTATAAAATGTTTTGTTATCGAGAAAGATAAGTATTTTCAATTATCAGAGAGGTTGCATGAAGAAGAGAAGAGAAACTAATATTGCATGGAACACATTTAATGTTTCTTTAAGTTCCAAGCTTGCCAAACAATAAAGAAGGAAGAAGATAATCAAGTGAGTTCAAAGCTACTCAACGACCATATAAGGGAATGCAATCATTACTTTATTCAAGCCTATATAAAGACATGTTTCGAAGAGAAGAAAAAGAAGAATAACTTAGTTTTCAAGTGCTGAAATTTTGATAAATTTTCTGTGTGGCCTAAAAAATTTGTAAGAACATTGTATACGTAAAAAAATATTGTCCTCGCGTGGTATTTTTTTATCACAAAGACATTGTATTTTTCTTAAGTCAGTAGTGACTTGTACAAGAATATTTGTATTAGTCAGGAGTGGCTTGGCTAAAAGAATACCTAAAGTTAAGTTAGGAATGACTTGTACAAGAATACTTAGATTGAATCAAAAGTAACTTGGTGAAAGAATACTTTGTTGAGTCAAAAGTAGCTTGTGAAAAAAATACTTGAATGGGATCAGTCATAAGAAGTTGAGAGCCCAAGGAATACTTTATTGTACTTCACAGTGATAGTTTACTCAATATTACTACAATGATAGTTTACTCAATATTACTTGGCTAGTTAATCAAGAACTAGACATATTCTATGTTATTAAGTGAACCAATATAAAAATATTATATAAAACTCTCTTTTTCATTTATCTATACATTCCATGTTATTTACTTAACTAAGAGGGTAAATTCTCAAATTTTAAATAAGAGTTCTATTAAATATGGTATATCATTTTGTAATCAATTCACTACAAGAAAAAAGTTATTTAGAGACCAATTTTTAGCTACCAAATAAAATTGTTGCAAATTGTGACTAAAATAATCACTAAATTAAGTTTTGGTTGTTAAATAAGTACAAAATAAAAGTAATGATTTAATTTAGTGACCAATTAAATCAAGATAATTGGTATCTAACATTAGCTACCAAGATTTTAACCACTCGTATCATTAGATTCTAAATTAATCTCAAACTTAATTAGATATCAATTTAGAATATAATTGTTATCCTCAATTTATTTTACCTATGATTACTTACTTTTTATTTTTTTGAGAAAATTAATCACTAAACTATTTTAGTATAAGTTGGGTTACATTTTAATATTTTATGTAATCCAAAGTAACAAAAATAACATCACAAATTGAAGTAATTAATATTTTATTGTATAATGATATATTAAAATTACAAACAATGAAATTTGTAAAAAAAATGAAATATAATGTAACAGTAATTTAAATTGATAAATAAAAATTAATTTTACATAATATATTTTTTCCAGAAAAAAAAATTATTTATATAATAAAACTTAAATAGTTATGTCATTATCTCCTTAGCTAGTTTTACTAAACATTAAGTTAAGAAATTAGTTTATTAACTCCACTTAAAATTTACGAGTTTATTAACTAGATTATTTACTAAAAGTTAGTTTATAAACTCTAAGCTACTGCAACTAATTTTATCAGTGAGAGCCTTAATGTATTCTAAAATCATTTATGAGATGTATTTAGTGCATTTAATTTAATACTCCATTTCACCAAGACTATAATTTAGTATTCTTTTCTTTTTTTTTTCTTTTTAATTTCCAGACTTTTAAAAGTTGTTCTATAAAATTTATTTTAAATTAACTGATATTTTTAATTGAGTGTCCAATAATTTATCTTTCCAGCAATTTTAATTTTATAAAATATTTCCAATTTTATTAAAATACTAAACTTTATCGAGCCAACAAATTTATTCTATTATTATTATTTAAAAACTAATATATTCAATATTCTTAATTTATGTAAATTGCAATTGTTAAGATATGAAAGTGATAATTTAAAAAACATTAAATTGTTCAAGATGTTAAAATTATAATCAATATTTAACTTTTACCAACTCGAGAATGTGAAAGAGATAGCTTAGATGGACATACACCGATTTGTTTACAAATTTAATGAAATGGATTAGGATGGGCAGGGATTGGACATAGTATATATATATATAGTTAATTAGTTAGTTAGTTAGACGCATTTGATTTGGACTTTTAAACTAGTTTAAATTTGGTTTAAAAATTAGTTCTTTAATCAAATCATGTTGATTTTATCTTTGGTTTAAAAATAATTCACTTGTGGATGACTTTCGGACCAAAGCCAATGGCTTCCCGACCAAGACTAATTAGAAAATGTCTTCATGAAATTAGGTCTTACAATTCACAATAATTTTGTTTTTTTTTTAAGTCTAAACAAATATCCAATCCACATAAGTTGAATTGGATTTCAATTTAAAGATTGATTTGGCTACGAAACCAATTCATTAAAATAATCTCGAAAGTAATTCGATTTAGTATAGTTATCGATTGATTTTGATAATTTGAACTTTTTCGCATTCGTATAAGGTAGCCTTAAGGGGTTGCCATGCAAGCTTGCAGGAGAGGGAAGAAGTGTTAAAAGACGAAAGGGAAGAGTTATTTTTTAGAATATATTAAAAAAAGCATAAAAGCGTGGATAAAAAACGAAAATGTAAAGAGAAAGAGTCATCAAAATATGGTATACCAAAAATTATCAACTAATAAAAAAAATGGCAGGCCAATTTACTGCTTAAAAATATACACAGATATCAATCACGATCACTCTCCAACTCAACTAGTCTAACTTAAATCCAAGGTATTTTGCCTATATCCCCTAAGCAAGGTTTGTGAACATGTTCAACACATTTGATGTTAAAAACTTCATACGCCATCATCACCTAGCAAATTTGGTAACTGAGGGAAGGTACATTTTTCTAAAAATCCAAAACTACTCTATATTTGAAATAATAGTCTAGAAAAAATCAATTATCTGGATCAGACAAGTTAGAGGGGCTGTCAAGTTCGGCCATGCTAGCAGAAGCAAAAGACTCGGTTGAATCCATAGAAGATAGGGATGAAACAGTATCAGAGTCTGAGACAACTTCATCGTGAACAATGATATGATCTTCATCAGTGTCTGATGCCTCGGACCCTGATGCCCCAAGCAGGAACTTGTGTATTGCTGACTTTGCAGTTTCCACAAACCATTCATCCTCGGGAAGTGCACTAATAATTTATCATGAAAAGTGATCGGTGTTAAAATCTAAGAACACAATAGAGATGAGGACAAGGAATGGTAGGTGAAGGCAAAAATGAAGAGTACCTTTGAGGGTCTATGCCTCTAGCAGAGAAGGTCCGGATGGCACGTGCAGTGATAGCTGATGCTATCTGATGGATGTGGCGGGATGGATACCCCGCATAGCGTGCAATTTCAACAGTGAAGTGCATATCAAGAATTAACTGTCACAAAAAGATAGCTATGGATGAGGAGTTCAGAGAAGAAACCTTATCTACAAAAGTTTTACCAAACTAAAATGAAAGAGAATACTAACAACAATTTATCTACTGGGAAGAGGGAAATAGTAGCATGATATTAAAGTAATTTCTCATAAAACGCAGGCTTTGTTACATCATGATGCTATAGACCTAAATCAAAGGATGAAATGCTTTGTATCTTCACCTGTAGCTGATGCAAATTATTAGATGCAATCTATGACTCCCCTCATAACCATAACGACTTTTGTCAGACAAACCAAAAAAAAAAAGTAATGCTATTTGCGAGGAAATGTGAATTTAACAACGAATTCTACAAAGAATGATGCATCATGACTGTGCTTCATAAAGCTTAAGACCTGATGCCTCACTTTCATCTTGATTGTTCAATGTTCACAAATGCATTTTTAGCAGCAAGAAAAATGTAAAACTCAGGTTGCAGTTAGAATTTTGGATTATAGAATATGAGCAGAAAAGTATTTGTTACCGTTGAAAAAGGTTAACTTGACTACAAATCTCTGATTAAAAGCTATTTTCAATTGCATCTGTCTGTCAACTAGGCATAGCCCTTGTTTTGAGATTAACTTCTTAGTATCTCTAATCTGATGTAAGGACTCCTATATATATACAAACGAACACATGAATGAGCTGAGGGATAGTTCAATCTGTTATGCTTTCTCTCTCATTTTTCATTTTCAATTTACTATGAAAGCAGATTGATCCGTTGTCTATCATTTCCCAGTGAAAATACTGTCTCCCACCACTGCTGGATGCCTTCTTTTCTGCTGACAAACACCTGGTCTTTGTCATCTCAACAAGCACGGCAACCCAGGGTCCACCTTGCCACCAGCCACCATCTTTCTATTTGGAAAACACCTGATCTGGGTGTCTCACCAAGCAACAAGAAATCCAGCCAACCACGAAGGTTGAATTGTCCGACACACCATCTTCGCGTGCTTCAACCAGGTGCGTAACAGCTACACACTGCCCTCTGCTCAATAGTGCAACATTGTGAGGTTTCTAGAGTGTGCGCCAGCCTTCCTTGTCCTTTTAACCCTCAGTTCCTGATTTCCACCACTAGTCTTCTCAATCCATAAGGAGCAGCTCTTGTCCCTCTCAATTTCTCCTTTTTCTTCCGACCACTGGTAGTCTCTATTTCACCGTATGACATTTCCAAAAGGTCTTCAGAAACTACCACCTCTTTTTCTAGGATTCCCACAATTACTTCAAATAAACTTAATGGCAAAAATTAAATCTCCTGATATACATTTTTGAGCTTTGGTTTCTTAGTCAAGGTTTTCATGATCGCTTGGAAAAAGATGGTAGTAAGATACCATCAGATAAAGCAGAACAGCAGAAGATGATTTTCAGCTTTGTGCTTTGTTGTGGCAATCTGTGAAACTTAATATATTGGGAACTCTTAAGAGCGTTCAAAACTTACAACTGCTTTTCGAAAAAGGCCAAGAATATTTCTGCAAATGATATTCATCTCCTTAATGATTCTGCCCATAAATTGGCATCTCTTAAACAAACATATCACATGACTTGCTTTATGGTTGAGACCTAATTAGCTGAGGAAGAGTTGTAGATGTTTTGGGAGGTTGATTCATTAGAAGGAATTAAGAAGTTGGATAAGTTCTACAAGGTGTCCTTAGTGATCCTAGATGTCCTCGGTTCTACAAGCTGGACCACCTCATTTTTTGTTACATTTATTGATGAATAATCTAATTGTACTTGGGTTTATTTAATGAAAGATCAATCTGAACTAGTCAATATTTGTGTCTCTACTTAATGGAATCAAAATTCAGTTTGGCCAAAATATCAAAATCTTGATAAGTGATAACACCAAGGAATATTTTTCGTTTGGTTTTTCTATTATTTGAAATTCACATGGCATTTTCATCAGTCTACATGTCCTATACATCCCAGTAAAATGGTACAGCAAAAGCACCGAGTTAAAAGTGCTCGTACCTTGTTGCTTGTGTTAACTTAACGTCCCAATTCATCACTAGAGTGATACTATTCAAATTGCCTACTCCTCATAAATTGAACGCCATCCTTCTTCCTTGAAAAGCACATTCCCTATACTTGTTTCTAAATGACCCTTTATTTCATGTCTCTACTCCTGTCATTGGTTGTGTAGTTTTGTCCATGATATATGCCCAAGGTTGGACAAGCTATATGCATGATCCATCAAATGTGTTTTCCTGGAATATTCTTGTCTCCAAAAAGGGCATCGATGATATTGTCCAGAAACTAAAAAGTACAAAATGCTTGTGAGTGTAACCCTTTTTTTAAAGAATCTGCTTTCTTCCCTTGAAGATGCAAGTTCTATCCAACCTGTCCCATTAGTTGAATCCACCTCATGACACTCCAAATCAAACCATTCCTTGAACTCCTCTCCTCCCCCAAGTTCCCTGGAATCCTCATCACCCCCTTTGCTCACTTACCACTACAAAACCCAATAGATTGTTCAATGTTATATGGTGAGTCCTCTTCTATAAGTCTTTCACCACAATCTACCCATAAGATGGCTCTCGATAATGAAGATCCCAACTAGCCCATTGATCTTCAAAAAGGTACTTGCTCTACCCATAATCTTCATCCTATTTACAATTTTCTAAGTTATCATCGGCTATCTCCTTTGTGTCCTCTGCTACTATCCCTAAAATTGTGCATGAAGCACTTGACCATCCTAGAAGGTATTGTAATTTCTCAAAGGGAATATACCTTAGACATACTAAAAGAAATAGGTATGACTGATTATAAACCTATGGATAGTCCTATTGATCCAAATCAAAATTAGTGATAGAACAAGGTGAACCTTTATGAGAACCAAAAGATACATAGAAGGCTTTTGGTAAACTTAATTATCTCACTATAAGTAGACCTGACTTGTCCTTTACAATTGAATTGGTTAGTCAACTCATAAAGGCTCCTCATCTTGATCATTTGAATATTCTCATTCGAATGTTCAGATACAACAAAAAGGCTCCAGGACAACGATTGTTACATGAAGATAAGGGGAATGGTCAAATATTTGGGTATTGTTATGTAGACAAGCGTTCCACTACTACATATTGTGTTTTCATTTGAAGCAATATTATTTCTTGGAAAGGCAAGAAACAAAATGTGGTTACTCGATCTAGTGTTAGAGTATAAAGCGATGGCATCACTCACTTGTGAACTTGTGTGGATAAAACAATTCCTCCAAGAGATGAAATTTTGTGAAATTAAAGAGATGAGGATAATTTTGATAACCAGATAGCTATTCATATTGTTTCCAATCGATATTTAATGAGAGAACCAAACACATCAAAATTTGTTGTCATTTATTTTAGAAGTTGTTGTCCAAGGAAATTTGTATTTGTCAGTTCCAATTATCAACTTGGAAATGTTTTGACTAAGTCCTTGAGAAGACCTCGAATTCAATTTATATGTTCCAAACTTGGTACATACAATCCAATTTCAGGGAAAGTGTTGGAATTGTTAGAATAGTTTAACTTGTCTATATATATTAGATAAAAATTTGCTTTCTATTGTATTTGTCTTGATATTAACTTCTTTGTATCTCGAATCTAATGTAAGAATTTCTACATATATATACACGAATGAGCTGAGGATAGATCAATTTCTCAAGCTCTTTTTCTCATTTTCCATTCTCAAGTATAATATATAAACAAGTACCTGCTGCAAACCAAGTGGCTGTAGAGGAGCTGAAATATCCTCTAATACGCCCCAAAACTCCTGCTCATCAGACAACCACATCACAACAGTCTCTGTTAACCTAGCAAGCAAAATTTTATGTATTTTGTCTTTCCCAATTAATACATCCCCAGCCACAATTGCTAATTGCTGCAGCTTTGCAAATAATGCCTGCAAAGATAGCTATACTTGTCAGCACTAAAACAAAACACCAGAATTCAATAGATACGTACAAACAAATATATAGACATAGGCCAAGAGATGCACAGCTACACACCTCAGTAAAATGGCATAATGCAAGAAATTAGTGAGCAAATAACTACCACAGCTTCATTCAGGAAATCAATTTCTAATAATGATTGAATAAACATACAATCAACAGCTAACATTGCCAAAAATGGAACATGAAAACCCAATGGGATGAGCAAAGAAAGAAATCAATAGCAAAAACAAGGGCAACAGAAAAAGGCAGAAAAATAAGAATAATGACCTGAAATGGAAGCGAAGGCAGTGGGTCAGAATCCCAGATAATATCCTCTTTATTATCACCCAAGTAAATATGTGCATTCAACCGAGTTTTTCCCTCTCTCGAGTAGATGAAAGTCAAAATATATTGCCGACAGAAGTGATCCCGAAGTTTGTCAAAAGAATGTTGGAGATGCTTCCTCCACTCCTTCAATTCTACACTAGCATTTGTATTGAAGGTTACATTCTCTGTTGATCCACTATTTGGTTCCTTGCCTTCACTTTGCAGCATCCACCTTGATAACACAGCATTTGGTAACAGTTCATCCAATATTGTAAATGCTATTCCCAATATTGCAAGTTGTTCAGAGTCAGTCTCAGCTCTGAAAAGCACGGCCTCTTTTAGTTCTGGAAGATTGTCATCGTCAGAAGGACCTGGTAGTGCCCTGATAAGAGCATCCATGTATTTATCAAATAGTTGTGAGATTCTATTTAGTACATTTCCTCCGAAGTGCAAACTAGCCAATGGCGTTAATTGTTCCAATATCTCCTGAAATTTGTTCCAAAAGTACATTATTTATGTTATTGAAAGACACAACAGTTTCAATCAAGTGAAGACAATCTCTCAAACATACATAATAAGATATAAAGAAAAAAACCAAAGACACAAACAAGGGTGGAGCGAAAACACAATGACCATCAACACCAATTATCAATTTCAGGAGAACATCGCACTATCCACACCACTCATTACTGAACCTTCTCAAATACCCAAAGTCTCTCCTGAGGTCAAGCTTCTTGTTAGGACATAAGACTGTGGTTACTAATAGGACTTCTACAATGATCAAGGTAAAACTTCATTCTGATGTGCTAATTTTGCAGATTTTTTAGACTATTTGATTGGAGCAGAACACTATTCTATGGTGTCTCATATATATTTACTCACAACTACCATATGTTATGAGATAAGAATTTTTTTTATGGCTTCTCTTAGAGGCTTTTATCATTGCCTCTTTACAATAACTTATCAAAGATGTAGATGAATTTGAGTTTTTGATAACTTTTTCATTCAAACTTTTCTTTTCTTTTTTTCTTGTCCACATGTCCCACCTGTTGCCTGCACTAAGCCATCCCTTTTATAATAATATTTCTTTAATTACAAGATGGAAACTTATCAAGAAGGAACTCTTGGTAAAATTATTTGCAGTTTAGGAAAATGTGGCTAAAGAAATTATTACTTTTAAATAACTCTATAAAACATAGTCAACCAAAAGTTATATATGCTGGAGATCACACATCCTCTAATGATATGATTGAAGTAGCGTACACAATTGAGGGTAATTTTCACCTCACAAGTCAGACTTTTTGGGTTTTATTATCCCCAAACTCAAATTTTAAGACGATACTTCAGTCTATTCTAAAAATTATTATAGGAGATATTGAGACATCCGCTATCAGACCATTAACCACCTACAAGTACCCAATCTTGCAAACTTCATGCTTGAAACATCCAATCCTCTGGGTGATGATGGAGGGGTGTCGAGAATTGCAAATCTCAAATTGATTAGTGATATGATCAAAGTAGTGTATATGTGTGGGGGGCAACTGTCACCTCATAAGTTGGTTTTAGGGTCTTATAGAGTTTGAGTTAGACAAACCCAAATTCTAAGAGTATTGTTGTTACTAACACAAACAATACCACCGAGAATTACTTTTCTATAATTCCCCCCCACCCCCAACCCCCTCCCAGAAAAAGAGAATCAAGTAAAAGAAGTATTACTCAAGAAAGCAGACAAAGACATAAAAATCGATACATTAACATTGTTGCAAAGATTATGCATATATTTTGGACTATCATTAGCACTTGTTACATGTCAACTGGCAAGACTTTAGTTAATTCCTCATGCACTGAAAATCATGGATATCAAGGAACATTTACTGAAGGTCTAAAACTTGAAATTTGTCATGAGGACCTTCATCAATAGTTTCTTATCAAACAGACAAATATATTGCATATTTTTCATTTTAATTTACTGAGATGAGGGTCAGCAGCATGTTGCATATCTCCAGAGCATAAATGTTTTAATGACAGCTAGCAAGGATAAAACGGAAAAGGAAAGGGAAGAAAAATTATAGCAAAAAAAAAAAATCTTATCCAGCCAACAAACTTAACATGATTTCATCAGGCAAGAATGTGTAGGCCATATCATATGATAAAGTTACTTACTTCAACTATGTGCATAAATCGCATTCCACTCTCAACAAGCATGCTACTAGATGAAGTAGCAATTGTAGAAAGTGAAGATGCAAACTGTGGTGACAACGGGAAACATTCAGCAGATTCTGCCATGTCCAGAACTACTCTTCTAGCACGTCTAAAATTTGATTCTAAAACAACTTCAACAGAAGGACGCAAAAGCACCAGCAGTAATTTAGACATTTTCAATCCTTGTGACTCCAAAATTGAGCAGTATTTCAGACTAGCCTGAGTGCAGATGCAAGCAGCACGTAAGGCAGAAACAGTCTCGGATGAGGGAGCATTCTCTTTCACCACTCGTAGAAAATATTCAATTTCCCACTCTGCCCACTGAACAATTCTGTTGGTGTAAACAGGATTATCTCCAAAAATCAAAGCAGATTCCTTTATTGTCAGTGATATTACAGAAAACACAATCTTAGATAATGTAGACGGAAATGTTTCAGGACAGAGAGAACTTGAGGGAAGCAAAGCCTCAATTCTCTTCTGGAGGTGAGACTGATAAAATTTCAGCATTAGTTGATGTGCTTGAGGACCTTTTCCAAGTTTTATTAAACCATTTAAGGCTTTCTTCAGCTCAGGGAAGCTAATAGACGGTTGTTCTGCAATTCCAACTAACTGGCGTTCAAGCATTGCCTTTCTCTCCGACAAAGCAGACTTGAATGAGGAAACATCGTCTGAAGAGTTATTCGCTGAGACTTTCAACTCACCAGAATTTTTTTCCTCGGCATCTAATGCCTCCAATGCTTCTTCAAACTTGTGCTCAGCCAAAAGCACATCCATATTTTCCAAGAATAATATTTTCTGGTCATTTCGCTCATTTAGTAATGGCTCAACGAATTGAGACAGTTCAGGTTCATGTTGAATTTCAGTGACATCATTGCTTGACTGATTCCACTCGTCCAATTCACTGCAGACACCCGTCATCAAATCCTGAACAAGAATACCTTGGGCTGAGATATGCTTTTGCAGCTCAATCAATTCATGCTTTACTTCCACAGCCTCCTCAGATATCCTACAATATCAAGAGAAAAACATCACATTGTATATGCATAAATATGGTTTAGGAAAGCGATTGAAATTGTTACAAAACTCTGTTGTTTTATTGTTCATGTTGCGTACTTGTTAGAAACATTAACATAGCAACCATTCATAGGCTTTTTACAAACAGTTTAAGCTTTGGGAAGCTTTGTCTTTCAATCACAATCAAGAGTTCAACATATTTTACCTGTATTAAATTTCAGCACAAAGTGGTAGTGCTTTGTTCACATTTAATGTTCAAGCCCAAAATAACTTTGTGTATCTGGGTGTGTTGGACATACTAAAAGTATAACCAACTTACTGGGCAAAATTTTAACAGCTTGAGCTTTTTTTTTTCTTTTGACAGAAATAAATAAATAAAACAATACCAGCTTGTTCCTCATCTTCCAGTGCAGATCCATACAACAGAAACCTCAAACAAGTTATCCTTGCACCAGGAATGGTGCATTAAACTGATACTTTGTTCAGTAAATAGGATTTTGACAAGTATCACCATATCTAGAGAATAATACAGTGAAGAAAAACGCAGAAAAACCAGAATGCTACCCATAATTAACACTTATTGCTCAAGAAAATAAACTCTTTTAGGACCAGTACGGTATTGGGATGGGAATGGAGATGATATATTCATGAGTCAACTTTCAATACAACTTCAGTAAAGCATAACTATGAATTGTTTACTCCCATCTTATTCCTATTGAGATGTTAACCATTTTTCCCTTTTTTTCTAAAGCTGCAGATCTAATTAACAAGTTCCCCCATTCTTCCTATTCCAAATTGAACATTAACGGACGAATTCTTAACAAGAAATTACCAATCAAGGAAATAAGATTACTAGCTTCTGTTTCCACAGCAGAATCAACAAGCAAATATACCTCAAACATTTTATATTGATTCAAGAAAGAAAAAGGAAAAACACATTGGTTAGCACAAAAAGTTCATGAATAATGACCAACACAATACCGCATTTAAGTTAAGATTGTGTACCCATATACCCATGTGTAGGGGTGATGCTACTTGATCTTCTAACAGAAAACATAGACAAAATGAACAAAAATATATAAAAAGTTACTGAAATTTCTTGCTGGGTATCTTCAAGCAATTGGTGATACAACAATACATTAATGCTAGCTGCATAATGACATATGTTACCTCAAAAAAGCCAAGAACTTGGAGTGCATATTGCCGCACAAGTTCTCCACAGCATCCTTCAAATCTAGAAGCTCGCAGCAAAGCTTCCTAATCCCCTGAAAAATAGACAAAAAGGGTTCACCACAATCCAAAAAAACACGCACACGCGCAGAACATACATGTAAGTGAACAAATATAACGTTTCAGAGTATGCATTGTTTGTTGATTGTGAAATGAAGAGCGAGCGAACCTTTTCGGTGTGGGACTGATAGAGAGAGTCAACCTTGGATTGGGGGATAATGCTCTCAATGGAAGGGAAGTCATCTTCTTCCTCGCTACTCTCCATCTCTCTGTCTCACACAGACACAGTTGCCCCTTTTGCTCAATATTCACCTCACACAAGGGGCATTTGGAAAACAAAAGTGATGGAAATTGAAAAGTCGCGTGATGGTATCTGTGTAGTCGGAAAATTTTAGTAACTATTTACTGTATTTTATTTTACTTTTTTTCAAAATTATGTTTTTAATCTTAAATTTAAGATAGGTTTTTTTTTTATATGTACTTAAAATTTAAAATTAAATTTTATAGTTTGTGAAATTTAAAAGAAAGTTTTCATTTTTCCTCAAAAATTATTATTTGATTTGTAAATAGTTAGTAGATTAAAAAAATAAATTAAAATTTTTAAATATGTTAATCTTTATAAAATAAATATGTTCTTTTATTTTAGTTTCTATGTGTCATTTTTATAAATTTTAATTATTTATTTTTTTCTTTTTAAAATTAGTAAATTTTGATTTTAGTTATTGTTGTTATCAAAAAATAGTATATGTTTCTTAAAGTGGAAGAAGATGGTTTGTCTAAGTATTATTATTATGATTGTGATATATTTCATTGAGTTTGTCAAAGATGCTTAGAGGAAATTTATATGTTGAAGATTCTTTAACGCTTAAGTAAGTAAGAGTATAGAGAATTATAAGTATATAAGTAAGCCTGAGAATTGATTAGGTATTGTATTTATAGACCTTTTTGAGATTGACTGAGGTATTTAAAGGATATTTAAAATAAATAACAAATCTAATTGATTATTGAATATTTTTCATTCAATCAATTATTATTGTATAAATAACAAGTTATATGGTTGTATCTGATTTGATTCGATTACATCTGATTTGATTATACTCCACTCAATCTGATTAGATTTTATATTATTATGTGTATTTTTGTATATCATGGATACGAACTTGAAATCCATATATAAGGTACATATAAATTGTTTTGATGAATGAACGAGTTTAAGTGGTTTGTAAGTGTTCATCAGATTATTTTGATTCGATGATATTTTATTTATTATGAGTTAGATTACTTTGAGATGGTCGTTATTTTAAAATAAATTGTTAGAATGATGACGCTTATTTTCAAGAGATTATGTATAACTTTGTTTCGATGATCGTTTGATCTTGGATAATGATTTTGTATAGCTTTGTTATGATGATTATTTGATCTCGCGCTTGATATCGGATACTGATTTTGTATAGCTTTAATATGATGCTTATTTGATCTCGAATAATGATTTTATATAACTTTGATCTAATGACCTTTTGGTCTTATATAGCAATTATGCATAGCTTTGATTTGACGATCATTTGATCTTGGATAGCAATTTTATATAGCTTTAATTCAATGATCGCTTCATCTCGGATAGTTATTATGTATAGCTTTTTTCCAATGACAATTTAGTTTTGTCTAGTAATTGTTTCGATGATCGTTTGATCTCAATTAACAATTTTGTTCCAATGATTTTTTGATCTTGGATAAACATTATTACTCCAATGATTGTTTGATCTTGTTTAGTGATAGCTTTTATCCAATGATCGGTTGTTCTTAGATTGCAATTGTTGCAATGATCTTTGATCTGGGTTAGCTATTTTGTTTCAATGATCGTTTGATCTTCGATAGACACTATTATTTCGATGATGTTTGATCTCTAACGATGATTATGTATAACTTTTTTCTAATGATCATTTGGTCTTTGATAGCAATTATTCTGATGATTGTTTGATCTCGGATGAACATTGTCGTTCCGATGATCATTTGATGTCGATGAATATTCTTTCTATGACTGTTTAGCCATTGATAACAATTGTTTTGATGATCATTTGATCTTGGTAAGTTTTTTTTTTTATACCGTTTGGTCTTTGATCTTTGATAGCAATTATTACAATGATCATTTGATCTTGGGGTAGATATTGTAGTTTCAATTATCGTTTGATCTTGACAAATGTTCTTTTTATAATTGTTTGGCCTTTGATACCCATTGTTTCGATGATCGTTTGATCTCATGTAGACAATATAGTTTTGATGATTGTTTGATCTTACTAGTGTTCTTTCTATGATTGTTTGGTCTTTGATACGAATTGTTTTGATAATTATTTGATCTTAGGTAAACATTGTTGTTCCAATGATCATTTGATCTTGATGAGTGTTTTTTCTAAGACCGTTTGGTCTTTGATAGTAATTGTTCCAATGATCATTTAATCTCAGATAGATACTGTAATTTTGATGGTCGTTTGATCTCGACGAATGTTCTTTCTATGACTGGTTGGTCTTTGATAACAATTGTTCCGATGAATGTTTGATCTCAAATAGACGTTGTTATTTCGATGAGTGCTTGATCTTAAACAACGATTCCGTATAACTTTATTCCAATGATCGTTTGGTCTTATATAGCAATTATTTCGATGACCGCTTTACATCAACTATAGATGTGCTCTTTGAAATATATATCAAAAGAAATTTTATTTCAAGAATGTGTCTCATTAAAATTTTGCTCGAAAAAAACTCTCATTAGGGATAAAAATCAAGTTAAGAGAAAAGAGTACGTCATCCTTATAAATAATACAATTGTAATACCTTTTCAAATGGGTCTCGTTCCAAGTCCTTGACAAGAGTTTGTCATTTAATTCTTCAAGCTTGTAAGCTACATTTTATAGTAAGTCTACTTCTCAATTGAGAGCTAGCTTTTCCTTCATATTTGTCTTTTCGGGCTTTTTCGAGCTTTCGTCACACCAAAGTCACCTTTGTGAAAGAATCATTCTTTGATGCATGTGTTGTAAAGATAGAGTACCCTACTCTTTGCAACTTCCTCTTTTATTTGTGCTTCTTCTTGTACTTCTTGTACGAGATCTAAATCAACTTTAAGGTTGTTATCATTATTGTTCTCATAAAAATTCTGCCAAAAAGTTTCTCCGAGCTTAACAGGAATCATGGATTTGTCAAGTATGTCAATCGGAAATATGTTTCCCCTATAGAGGATTGAGAGGTGCAATGATAACCCTACGATATATTGGTATCTTTGCAGTCTAAGACCTTTAGGTTCACTAAGTTTCTTCTTGAGTTCTTTCATGGATAACATTATTGGCCACTTCAACCTATCCATTAGTTTGGTGGTGTTCCCAAGATAAGACTCAATGGTTTATGTCGAGTTGTGCAAGAACCATTCAAAGCCTTTGTCTATAAGTTGTTGACTGTTCTAGTGACAATGGAATGTGGCAAATCATGTCTACACACCACACTTTTCTAAAATAACTTTTGTACCTATTGAGTTGTGATAGTTGTTAATGGCTCGACTTCTATCTACTTAGTGAAATAATCAATTATCATTATTAAGAATTTTACCTGCCCCTTGGTGAGGAGGAATTAGCGAATTATATCCATTCCCCATGTTGTAAGTCACAAGGAGGCTATCGTGTAGAACTCTTCAAGAGGTAGTGTATGAACCGGGTCATACTTTTGGTATTATTGGCATTTTTCACTAAAGGTATGGGCTTCCTTCCGAAGTGTTGGTCAATAATACCTTGCTCTTAAAACTCGTGACATCGTACATTGGGCTCTCGAATGTATCTCACATAAGCCCTTGTAGAGTTCAACAAGCATGTATTTAACTTGGTCGTCGAAACCAAGCATTTAAACAATAGCATCTTTTAACCCTAACAACATGACTTTATAACAAAAATTAGCTCCTTCATCATAAAAGTTGGTTTGTCTTCATCAGGTGGATACATTTTGATTTAATTATGCATCAAAGACACTAAACTACTCATGTATTGTCATGTTGTCAACAATTTTATCTATGTTTGGTAGAGGGTATGTGTCCTTGAAGCATGTCCTATTTAAGTCTATATAATTAGTTCACATCCACTACTTGCCATTTGATTTTTTTTACCAGAACCACATTTGCTAACCACATGGTGTAGGTGATTTCCTTGGTAAAGTTGGCTTTTAGTAATTGACTGACTTCATGTTTTGTAGCTAAATGTCTTTCATCATTGAGTTTCCTCTTTCTTTGGGCTATAGGTTTAGCTTGAGGAAGTATGACAAGTTTATGATACATGAAGTCTTGGTCGATGTCAAGCATATTTTCTAGACTCCATATAAAAAGGTCTGAATTCTTTACCAAGAGTCGCTCTATTTCATCTCTTAATACGCAAGTAATCATTTTCCCACCTTTGTACAGTAATTTGGTTGGGAACCCAATTGCAAATTTATCAAAGGTTGGTTGATTCTTCTCAAACTCAGCTCGTGAGTCAAGGTATCATTAGTAACAAAAGGCCGAGGTGTATCTTCGATATTATGACATGTTTAAACATTGTTACTCTTTTTTGGCCGATCAATGTTGTGCTCTTGTGGGAAATCTAACACCTCATTGATTTGACTTACGTTACTAGTTGCTAGTAGGAGTTTTCAATGAATAAGGATTGATTTTGAGACTTTGGGCATAACATTCTTTTGCCGCTTTGGGATCGACCTTATTGTGATAATCTTTTCATCTTCAAAAGGGAATTTCGTAGTCATGTGTGGTGTAGAAGCAACAAATCTGATATGGTTAAGATTTCTCCACCCAATTAAAGTATTACATAAAGTGTCACCCTTCACTAAAATATACTGAATTATTAGTGTTTGAAATGCTTCACTTGTGTCAAATGTAGTAAGTGGTTTAACATATCCTCGAGTGTGTACATGTTCCCTTGTGAACCATAGCAACAAGTTCGGATACGACTAAATGAAAGAAGTAGGGATGTCAAGCTTTAAGAGCATCGATAGTAAAACACGTGTGTCGAGCTTCTCTTGTCGATGAGGAGCTTTTCAACCCGTCAATTTGTGAGTTTATACCGTGGAGATGTCTTTTCCTTGTAGAACTTGAGTTGTCTCCCCCAACAAACCCTCTGGCTATAGTGTTGATCATCCCTCTAATGTCATTGAGATTTTGTCGAGGTCACTCCCTATGTTCTTGCTCAGGCTCTAGTGTGTCACCTAGTCCTAGTGATTTCCCCTTCCTCTATGATGAAAACTACTCACCTCCTATATAATAACATACCAACTAGCATTCACAGGGGTGTAATTATCGTACTTACTAACAAACACATCTTCTCTTAAAGGCTTGTATGGTATTTAGGGTAAAGGTAGAAATAACTTTTGTCACCTCTTTTCGTGCATCTCTCATCTATTCTAATATAGTGTGTTGCTCAATTGTGAAGCTCATCCATGTTGGCCAGAGGGTTAGCACACAATATGTCAATAGGTGAAGGTCCACCAAAAGTGCATGCATGACCACCACTAGGTATAGATCGAGAATATATATTCCACAACAAGAAATTATTCCCATTAAACTTCTGTATCCCATATTTTATTGTCATGGATTTAAAATCAACTTACGCACTTCTCAATATGAATAGTATTGTCTACTAAAACAATGATTGTAGATCGTAAACTAGTACACCAAGTAAGTTTCCAGAAAAGAGGGGTGGATCACCAATGGAAACATTTAAATACCAAGTCATTCCTTCTCAAAACTTCCCTAGACATGCATTTTTACACTACCACACTATATATCCAATAACAAGAATAATCCATTTTTTATGTGATGGATCAGACTAGTTGCAATCACAGAGTATACTCATATTTTCTTATAGTATTATTCTAGCAACAATAACATGGGAATATAATCAGTAACTAAGCTCTGATACCACTATTAGGTACTATAGTAACACCATAAGAACTCACAATTAAAATAAAAGAAGAATCAACGGTTGAGAGGTTCATGATGATGATGATTAAGCAACTATTATATTTCTAGTTAGTATTATAAGACTTGTGGTCTAGAAACAATTTTATATGTGTCCCACGATGGATGTCAAATGTTCTTATTAAAAAAAGTGTAGGTCTCCCTAGGTGAAAAAATGTGGTTTGCATAGCAAGCCGAGTTATGACTCTAAGATATGATCACTAAGTTTGCCAAAGATGATAAGGGGAGATCCGTGCAGAAGATTCTCCGATGCTCAAGTTAGTAATAACATATAGAATTATAAGTATATAAATAAGTATAATAATTGAGTGAGTACCCCTCGTGGGATTGATATGTATTAATAGGCCATTTTGGCTTAGGCTAGGTATTCAAAAGAAATTTAAAATAAATAAAAGATATGATTGATTGTTGAATATTTGTCATTCAATCAATTATTACTACATAAATATCCAAGTTATACGGTTGCATCTAATTTGATTCGATAACATCTTATTTGATTGGACTACACCTAATTTAATTGGATTTTATATTATAATTTTGATCTCTATATATCTTAGATACAAGTAGGTATAATTATTAAAATATTTTCTTATTTTAATCTTTCTAAAATCTTGTATCACTTTCTTTCCTTTTAGAATTAATTTAAATGTAAAATATATTTAAAAATCTAGAAATTTGTTTACAGGTAAGAAGGTAAGAAGTTTGTTTGGTGAAATTAGTTTATGAGTCCTAATGTCAATAAGATATTCACTAGATTATAAACTAATTTGACTAGTATAAAGGTGTTCGATAAAATACTTTAAAGTGGTCCATTTTGAAGTATTTAAGCAATGGGAATCGACCTACTTGTTTTGGCCTATCTATATTTAGCCTATCGAAAGCGAATCAAGACGAGGTGAACTACATAAGACTTGTAAATTGATAGGTCTAACACACATTGCATAATTACATTTATAGGTCTAGCACACATTGCATAATTACATTTATAGGTCTAGCACACATTCCATAATTACAGGTTTGTAAGCTTGTGGGTCAACCCATATAAGTTTTAAAAAATTGAAAAAAAAAATATTTTGCAATATTTTTAATCCCAAGCTTGAGTATATTGTAAAAACAATTATTTATTACAAATATAAGGTTAATAATTTATTATTTATTACTAGTAAATACAAAAACATATTATGATAAAAAAATATGTTAAAGTTATCATAAAATAAAATCTAGATTTGTATTTGTATTTGTAATTATATGATATTGATTAAATAATGAATGAAAATATTTAAACATATTTAAGAAATAAAAAAATATTATATAGTAATAAAAAATTAAAAGGAAAAAAATTAATTTGAATTGTGAGGTAGGGCGAGGCAGGTTGACCAACACTTCGACCTCATAGGTTGACGGTTACATAGGTGGGACATATACAGACTGATGAGTTTAAATATTTAACCTACTCCACACTATTTTATAATAAGTCGACCCACATGATTCATCATACAGTGTCATCCCTACATCTAGCTTGCAAGTTATAAGCATAGAAGCCTGAAATTGATTTAATATTCTTATATTATTATTTTTATATTTTAATTAGATTTTATATTATAATGTTGATCTCTGTAAATCTTAAATACGGGTAGGAATAATTATTAAAATATTTTTTTATTCTAATCATTCTAAAATCTCATATCACTTTCTTTCTTTTTAGAATTAATTTAAATGTAAAATATATTTAAAAGTTTAGAAATTTGCTTACATATACGAAGTTTGTTTGATGAAATTAGTTCATGAGTCATAATGTCAATAAGGTATCTACTAGATTATAAAATAATTTAATAATACAAAAGTGTTTGATAAAATATTTTAAACTGATCTATTTTAGAAATATTTAGGCTTAGGGTTTGACCCGCCTACATTTAGTCCGTAAAAAACGAATCCAAACGAGATGAACTACATAAAACTTGTGGATTTATAAATATAACTCACGTTGCATAACTATAGGTTTGTAAGGTTGTGGTCAGCCCACGTAAATTTTAAAAAGTTAAAAAAAAAAATATTTTATAACATTTTTAATCCCAAGGTTTAGTATCTTATAAAAAAACGATTTATTACAAATGTAATTTTTACAAGAAAAATTCAAAGGTTAATGATTTATTATTTATTACAAATAAATACAAAAACATATTATGATAAAAAATATATTAAAGTGGATCATAAAATAATATCAAAAATTGTATTTTTAATTATATGATATTGATTAAATAATAAATAAAAATATATAATCATTTTCAACAAATAATATTATACAATAATAAAAAAATTAAAAGAAAAAAAAAACAATGTGAATTACAAAGTGGGGACTGCTTCTTCCTACACCTCCATATCATCTTCCTGCACCTCCATAATTTTCAAAATTTCAATAATAGACACGAGGAAATTACAAATTTAACCCTGCTGCTAAAAAAGAAGGTTTTCATGAAAGGGGTGCGGTGCATTTCTGAACATTGGTGGAAGGTATCGCAGCGGTGGTGGGAGGTTCCTCCAGTGTTGGAGTGGGGGGTTGAAGGCAGTTTGGGTAGCCGTCGGTGGTTGTGGGTGGCTGAAAAACAACCACTGTCGTCTTCGTCGAGGTATCTGTTATTCATTTTTTCTGATTTCCACGGATTGTAGAAACCGTAGAAGTTTAGTATTTACGGATTTTGTAAGCCGTAAGTTTAAAATCAATATTTATGCCTCTTACGGATTACTCAAACCGTAATTATTTTAACATTCGTAAGAGCTTACGGTTTGTACAAACCGTAAGTGCATAGGTGTATAAGAGAACTCTACGGTTTGTAGAAACCGTAAAAGTAATAGACATTACGGTTTGTAGAAACCGTAGGTAGTTCAAATTTTCTCTTCTGCGGTTTGTACAAACCGTAGAACAGTAGAAATTTTTTTCTTCTGTGGTTTGTAGAAACCGTAGAACAGAAAAAAAAAATTTCTTCATTTCTTCTACGGCTTGTACAAACCGCATAACAGAAAAAAAATTTCTACTGTTCTACGGTTTGTACAAACCGTAGAAGAGAAAATTTGAATTATCTACGGTTTCTACAAACTGTAGAACTGTTCGACAGTGAAAAAAATCAGGCCACCGTCGTCCTCCGCCACCAATCCACCACAACTACCTCTACAATCTAAAATTAAACTTACAATGATGCTTACCTTCTTTTCAATTGCTTGAATGGGTGCCAAAATGATGGAATTTGAAGATTGTAGGTACGGTTTTCACCAACCGTAAATGGAGAATGATGGTGAACCAAGGTGAACCAAGCACTCAAGGTGAGTAGATCTGTAACTGAAATACAAGCACTCAAAGTGGAGGTGGAGGTGGAGGGAGAGGTACAGCCGTCGTGGAATGAGGTGCAATGGTGGTGTTGGAACAGGTGCAGTAGCGTTGGGTGGAGGCAAAGTTGAGGAAGAAGGATAAAAAGAGTGGTGGAGGGTATAATGAGATATGAAATATTTTAAAAAGGATTAAATGGAGGTGCAGGAAGATGATATGGAGGTGCAGGAAGAAGCAGTCTTGGTGAAGAGTTCTAGAGGCGGCAGAAGAGATGCCACCCTCAAGTACAAGCGACGTCAGATCCAAAGAAGAGAAGAAGATGTAATACGAATTGCGTTTTTGACTCTGTAATAAAACTAAACGAAGGAAATATACATTTTATTTTAAAATTGAAATAAAATCATTACCTGTAAACTTTAATCAAAGAAATCACAGTTGAGATTATAGCAAAATCACTCTTTCAGTAGGTTCCACAAGATCAGATCTGGAGAATATAACCTGACAGAAAATAATTAGGTTAAAAAAATCAACAAATAAGAAATAATGAACAAATAAGAAACTGAAATTAAGGTTAAAACGGCAGAGATGAAAGTTACCAGAATATAGTCTTTGGCTGCATTCTAGGGTTAGAAAATGAGAGAATTAGGGTTTTAATTTTAAGGAATGCGAGGAGTAGAGGTATGTGATGAATTTAAAGGAGGAGATTGTTCACGAAGCTTCTGCATAAAATTAAAAATTATATATAAATATTAAATGCGCTTTAATTAAGTTTTTTTATTATTCAAAGATAAGTAGATAGATCCAAATTAACCACGATAGTCTAATTAACCAAAAGTTAAATAAAAAATATAACAAATTTAAACATTAAATAAAACATATTTTTAGTTTTACTTTTTCATGCAAAAGTAAATAATAATGAAATAAGGTAAAGCTTATATACGTCTAATTGATATTTAATCCGGCTTATATATAAATTTATCTAGAAAATAATATTTTTCAAAACCCATGTTTGCTTTTAATTATCTATTATATTTGCTGAGATTTTGTTACTACGTTACACTAGTAACAGTACTACTACATTATCAGTGACTTCATCATATAAACCTTTCTATATCCATGCAATTCAAAACGAAAATTTATCTATATTAGTAACAATTTGTACTTCAAAAAAAATTATAGATGCACATAATTTATCATACAATATGAAACAAAAACAGTACCTAGTTATCTTTTTCAAACATATTTTGTTAAAAAAATGGGAACTGATATAAAAAAAATTAAAAATAAGTAATTTATTTTTTTATATAAAATAATATATGTATTACTTGAATTAAGACAATCCAAATATATTATCTTAAAATATTATTTTTCATTTTAATTACTACAATCATTTTAATATCTTTTATTTTATTAGCTACATAAAATTAAATTAAACCGACGCCAATTCATGATAAAAATTGAAAAATAATGATTTATGAGTAAGAAAAATATATATCTAAAGTCATGATTTTTGTTTAATTTAGAAATAGAAAGATAGCTTTGGAGTAAAATGTTTGACCCCACTAGATCCAACAAGAACGCTCTATCAGAATACTTCCTATGACAAAAGCACTAAACAAGTATAATTTTTTTCATTTTTTATCAAATAGGTATAACATTTTTTTTTTACGAAAATAGGTAAGTCGTGTCAAGTAGACACGACTTCAAATGAAGAAGTCGTCTCACGTAGCACGATTTTAAGCGAACGCGAGATTGTAAGAAAATGAACTGAAATCATACCACGTTGGTATGACTTTAGTGTAAAAAAAACAAACTGAAGTCGTACTATGTTGGCACGACTTCAGTGATAAAAAAAATCGTGTCACAAGTCGTGCCAACGTGATACGACTTCAGTTGGTATGTGACACGACTTTAATTAAAGAAGTCGTGCCTACGTGGCATGACTTACCCATTTTTATAAAAAAAAAAGAATTACACGTATTTGGTAAAAATTGAAAAAAATTGCACCTGATGCTTTTGCCTCCATATAGTGCGGGAAGAAACTACGGAGGTGCAGGAAGAAGCTCTCGAAAATATAAGAGGGTTTGAAAGTAGGGCTTTGAAAGGAGCAGTGCCTCAATGGGAAGAGATGAAAGTTACCATATAGTCCCTGACTGCATTATAGGGTAAGAAAGTGAGAAAGTTTGGGTACTAATTTTCAGTGGGTGTGAGGAGTGAAGGGATGTGATGAAAATAAAAAATGAGGTTGTTAAAACGAATATATGCATTACACACTTGAATCAAACCAATTATATCATCTTAGAATATTATTTTCACTTCAATTGCCACAATTATTTTAATATCTTTTATTTTATTAGTCACACAAACACTAAACCGATTCCAATTCATCTCAAAAGTAAAAAAATAATAATAATAACTAGTCATGAACATCACAATCAAACGGAAGTGGATGCATAGAAGTTTCGTTTGTGTTGTGCTAGAGTGCACAAACATTCTTTTCTCAAAAGATATAAAATAACAAGAAAATAGTTATACAAACTCACTGTTCACACTGCTGAACTAAATATATAGGCATAATAAGAGACATGATGAGAAAGAAGCATCATTTTTTCTTGGCAACGAACAAGCCCCATATTTGTTCACAATCTGCACCCCTCATCTGCTTGGCCTTCCATCTTTCACTAATTTCATTGTAGTCTTCCTGAAACCAATTATTTCCACCAATGAATCAATGCTTTCAAAGTAAAACTTAAAATTAAAGAAAAGAAATGTCACCAATGTTGACATTCTCCTTGCAGTAACACCTGTTCTATGGGTTGAAATTTATGTGAATCTCATGAAATTTTCTTAACCAATATGAATTAGTTAAAAGACTTTTGCATATAACAATGGGTCCTAAATAACATATAAAATGTTCAAATTTAAAACATACAAAAAAATTCCACCTTTGAGAAATCATCAATGAAATCATCCTTCTTGCTCTCAAGGACATTTAACTCCTGTTGTAGTGTTTTCATGAACTGAAATACACAAGTAAAAACTTTTCTAGTATTATCATAGGTAAAATATACTAATTGTCAATGAAGCAAATCATTATCCTTGGTTCTGACATACCAAATTAGATTGATCCTCGGCAATGACATCATTAAATCCAGCAATTTCGAGCATCTGTGCATGTTTTAGAATAGAAGAACCATGTCATGTACAAGAAATATCCACATGAATAATAAATTATATGCAATTTCATGTTTTTTTTTTCGTTATTTGCCCAGCAGAATTGGAGTTTTATCGTCATAATTTGTATAATACAAGCTTATATTCAAGGTTAATATAGATTCTCTAAGAAAACAACATTAAAAACATTTATGAAACCAGAAACAAATTTTGTCCATAATTTCAGGAGAGATAAAGAAGCCAAATGATGTTGCCATCATACCTCACAATATGTTTTCATCTCATGGATATAGTATCCTCCCTTTTGTATGTAATTAGCATATCCTACTGATAGACTTCCTGCACTTTTGCAGTAATCAGTTATTAGAAGTGTACCTCCAGGCTTCAACCATTTGTAAAACGATCTAAATAGTGATGGTTTATCCTGTATAAATCGACAAAAATTTGCAGAAAATACAAGTTAGAAATATGAAATGAACTTAAGAAACAAAAGGGTGTGGCCTTTACCAAAGAAAAATTAAAAAGGCAAAGATGGTTCCTTACTTTGATGTGTAGCAATGTGTCACGGGAATAGATTACATCAAATGTGTTCTCAGGGTATGATTTTTTAGTACAATCGGCACATTCAAATTCTACTGAGCATTTGAGTCCAATTACACGTTCAATGGCAAGAGAAATCATGTTTATGGAGAGGTCAATGCCTACTACCTCAACATCAAAATTTTCAGCCATGTAAATGTCACCTCCCCCAGTACCACAACCAACATCCAAAACTTTTTGGCCTGGTTTCAGTCCCAACTTTGCCACAAATTCCTTTGTTGTTTCTGCAGAAGCAATAAGCACTTCCAATTCAGAAACATAAGAAATCTACTATGATTGATTTCAATAATAAACAAATGGCACCTTCAACACTTTAATTGGCACATTAAAGTCTAAGAATGAGATATAATCACAATGAGAACAACATTACTACAAAAGAAACATATTCAGAGAAAAAGAATCTGTTTATTTCACAGATTCTTTTATGAATCCAAAGCAGCATGTTCCTGAAGGCAAAGGAAGTATAATAAAACCATGTTTCAAGGCATTATTATTGTTTGACAGCACTCAACCTTTACAATGGATTTGGTGTTACTTTTAGAAAGCACATATATTAAACATTTGATCCACTACATGGCTCAGGTAAAATAATAGAAAAACTATTATTTTTCTTTCTGAATTTCAATGAAAGGGAAATTATGTATTGTACAAGAAAACATATGAAAGTGGTAAAGCATACCAAGTCCTCCTGTGCTCACAAAGCCTTGGCCAAAAACACTCTCATAGAGTAAAATATCCTTGTGATTATACTCAACACTATCTAGAAACCGTTGGAACCCCCTATCATCTTGTGATCTCACTTTTTGCCATATCCAGCAAATCTGCATGACAGAATTGCTACTTTAATCAGATATTTTCAACCAATTGAATAAACTAAAATAAGATATAATAAGTAAAAGAAATGAAAACCCTGTTCTGTTACCTGGTTTTGATTCTTCTTGTTTCGTACATAAGCTCCAATGCATTTACATCCAATAAGCGAAAGTTCAAAGGAATTCCCTCTATCATCACTCTTATGGCACTCTTTAAACACCTACATGAAAATAAGAAATGTAATCAAAACCCGACCCTTTTAGAAATTAGAGTATGTTTAGACAATTTGTACCATAAATACTTTAAAAAATAAAGTTAAAAATTAAAATTAGTTCATAAAAAAATTCTTTAAAACTTTTATTTTCAACTTTGTACATAAATTAATTTTGATAAAGAAATCCATTTCGTTTATTTTTAGAAATGTTCACATAAAAGTTTGTACAACTTTAGTTCAGTTATCAACTAATAAAATGTTATTTTTATAGTGACTATTATAAAATTAATAAATTTACTGGTAGGTATGACTTATAATACAGAATTAAAAGATAAATGGAGTGAACAAGCATAGGGGAGCCGAGTGTAGACATTGCCCATTGCGGGAAGTTATGGGCTTTGTGGGTTGGGCCTGGGAGCGGGGGCATCTGCAGTACGGTGTAGGGATATTTTGGTAATTATATTGTATTTAGGGTTATTAATATCAATTATTTGTAATTGTAATCCTAACTTTAACTTTGATTCTCTAATAACAAAAACACAAACTGTCCTGTAGACAAATTGTCCAACTTGCTTAAATTTTGTGTTCTTTATATTTTCATTCATTGTTCATTGACTATGTTAGGAGGTGCTAAATTCGAAGTTGTGAAATTTAGTGGTCACGGTAATTTCGGATTTATGCGGACAAGGGTGAAAGATCTGTTAGCCCAGCAAGGACTGTTGAAGACTTTAAAAATTCGATTTTTTAAAACCGTGTAATTAGTTTGTCATCTCCAGATGAAATCTGGAAGAAACTAGAATTGCATTCTATGTCAAAAACGAATAAATTGTATCTTAAGCAGAGGTTGTATGGGCTTACGATGCAGAAGGGTAATGATCTGGCACAACATGTGAATATTTTCAATCAAATAATCACGGATCTAGCGCAGCTAGACGTGAAGATCAAAGATAAAGACATAGCAATAATTTTGTTGTGTTCGTTGCCTCCTTCTTACAAACATATTGTGACAACTCTTATATATAGGAAAGAAACAATCAAGATTGGAGAGATTACTGCAACGTTGTTGGCGCACAATCATGGAAAGCAGTAATTGTAATCCTAATTCTAATTCTCTAATAACAAAAATGGAGCCGCTCAAATGTCTTCTGAGAATGTAAACAAATTATCGATAAATTTTGTATTCTTTATTTCTTTTTTATTTTCGTTCTTAAACAAATTATCGATAAATTTTGTATTCTTTATTTCTTTTTTATTTTCGTTCTTTGCTGTGTTTATAATGTGATTTTCTCAATACTTAATACTTACTCAGTGGATTACATATGATTGGATAATGATGTAAAAAATATTATTTCATATATTATTTATAGTGTTCTTAACATCTTCAGAAATGTATATACGAAAACATTTTTCATATCAGAATAAGAGAGTACCCAAAAGCTCCTATATCAGTAATAGGGTCCAATCCTCTTAGTGATCTGAATAAAGCTGGTTTACTTAGTTCGTGTGACGGAAGATTTTGGACAACAATAGTTGGGTGTTAGGTAACGGATGTGACTGCATCTGCAATATTCATGTTATCTAAGTTATATATTATATCCAAAATAGTCTTCGATTTTGTTCTGTTAAAATCACAGTCCAACAAGCTTTAAATGTGGTTATTTCGACGGTTTCTTCTTCTGGAATTCTTTCTAAAGGATTTGCTTCTAATTCTGTTCTTGAATTCTGTATTTTAAAAGCATTTATGGTGCCTACCCATGCTACTACTGCTCCTAAGATTTTTTTGTTTCTTTTTATTGGTACAGCTTATGCTGAGATTTCTGCAATAATGAAGGCTATTGAGTATTGCTCATTACTTTGGTTGGAGTTTATATGGATTAAGTGTGATTCTTTGCTAGTTATTGATGCTTTTAAGAAGCATCATGCTGTTCCTTGGAGATTAAGGAGTAAATGGTTGAGATCCCAGAAATTATGTTCTTCCATGCACGTTTCATATTTACCCATTTATAGGAAAAGAAATGATTTTGCTGATAGATTGGCCAATTAATTATACTTTTGGTTCTAGACAGAAGGCTATCTGTTAGGATATTTTTACCTAGTTTCCTTAGAAGCTTTGTGATTTGTGTAGTTTCAATTTTTTTATTCTAGTGTAGATTCTTCATGATTATGTGTCAAAAAGGTTCTTAATATAATCTTTATCTCCATAAAGTATAACTCAGAAACATTCCATATAAAGTTTTGAAAGGGACAAATAGTAATTAAGAACAAACCTTAGTGTAAAATCTAGGTTCCCTGTAGTGAGTTGGGTTGTATTTTCTCTTGGAATCTCCAGATTGGTGGAAACATGATTCTCTGAAGAATACATATCCACCTACTTTTAACCATTTGATCATCCTTCCAGCTAAATTCTCAACCTGAAATGAATAAAGGGAAACATAAAAGCCTTACTATAACACAAGCAAGCCATGTCACTATTTGTCTGTTTCTCACAGTGATGAAAATGAAAATAAAAATCATCATGGTTTGTTTTTCTTTCCATCACTTTGGCATGAGAATCAACTACTTTCAAATTCACCAATAGAAGATAGCTATGTTAGAATTCTCAGAGTAGAAACACACTTTTGGATGTGAGCGGAAGCGAGCCCAAATCTCGTGGAGAAAAACAAAGCACAATAAAGAAAACTGCACACCGAATTTATCGTGGAAAACTCCACCTTGTAAACTCCTCTTAC
>Ga0209489_102188_pt1 | contig 40026 bp, 19 predicted proteins | sample SiratrowhiteBW_FD_187527 | JGI IMG/M metagenome (GOLD analysis project Ga0209489, IMG submission 187527) | Root nodule microbial communities of legume samples collected from California, USA - Siratro white BW (SPAdes) (version 2) | ecosystem: Host-associated > Plants > Roots > Nodule | place...
TATATTTTAACCTTTTCTACTTAACGGGATATTTAAACTCACTCTTGAATTATTAATTAACAATGTCCCTGCTAGAGTGCTGCAACGAGTATGAGAGTGATGGGAACTCCAATGATAGAAGCAAAGGAGGTGCATAACAACACTGAGAAAAATGAGAATATGAAAACTTTAAATTTCAAACTACATAAGACTTTTTACATTAATTATTAATATATATATATATATATACTATTTATTTTCCAGTTGAAGTACGTTATCATGATTTTAGACTTATAATTATTCGATTACTTTCTGATTTTTCTTCAGTTTAAGAAAATTTAACACAAACAATAAAATAAATATAAAATTATTTATATTAATAATATTATAACTAGATCTCTTCTTCTCTAAGAAATCATTAACAGCAAAATAAGAGGGAGAAATGGAAGCTGATATTCAAATGCACCACTACAACTTCGAACAACCATGTACTTTTGTACACTTATTTGAGTTCCCATGATGTTCTGAAATGAACTTAGCAAATGACACACGCATTAGGATTCTCTTCCACGTAACTTGTGTAATGATAATGATTATGGTAGGTTTCGTAGGCCTTCAAAATATTAGCAATATTCTGAGTTTGATCGTTATTCTTCTTCTCTGGCTGTTTCTTCTCCTCCGGCTTCTTCTTCTCCTCTTTCTTTTCCTTGTTCTCTACCTTCTCTGCTCCATAAGAGAGTATCTCGGTGTAACACAGCTTCCTCAGCTTCTCCACCACAACCACAGCGTCCATGTCTCCAATCAAGGTTAACTTCTGCTCCTTCATTTCCATTGACACTGATTCAACTCCTGCAATAATAATAATCACGTTCAAATTAACAAAGTTTGGTCATGGCCATGTGATGTAACCTGCACATGTTTTTCTCTCTCTTTCTTTTCCTTGTTTTGGTGAGTACTTAAATTAGAAGTAAAGAAATTATAAGAGATTGAAATTGAAATTCATACCTGAAATTTTGGAGACTGCCTTCATGGCTTTTTTCTTAGTTTTGTCATCCAGTAGTTCCACCTTTAGCACAACTTTCTGTGTAAAAAACAGAAAACTGTCATGACTTGTTCACTTAGAACCCTTATAATAAGTTGCAAGAATGAAAATATTATGAACCGAGATCTCATAGTATGAATCTCAAAGAGCAAACATGAAGATAAAGATAATAGTTGGTGATAAGTAGATAAAAGTTGTAAGGGTTACAAATTCTCACATTCATTGACGCAGCGTTGAAGGTTGCTAAGGAAAGCCAAACAAGTGAAGGAGCTACTAGTAAGATTATTTTGTTTGGAAGTAGATGAGTTCACTGAGTGGAGCTTTGGTTGAAGATATTTAAAGAGAAGATTAACACAAAGAGGGAAGAGAGAGAGAGAAAGTCAACTAAGTCTATTATGATTATCAGTAATACTTCCCCACTTACGATGCCTCGTTATGAGTTAGATCAGTTTTAAATAGAATTAGAGTAAATAATTATGGACTGTAGAGTAAAATATTAACTCACTATTAGTTGAAAATACATTTTAAACTCACATTAATAGATCTCAACTTATAATAAAAATTATTTTATTTTTTTTATAATTAAATAGAGGTGCAAATGAATCTAAATGGAATATTGATTTTGGTTTGTATGGAAAAAAATAAAGTTGAGTTGAGTTTGTTCATCTCATTTATAATATTGTATTTTTATAAGAATTTCCTTTAATTTTTTAACTCTATTAATTTAGTATATAATATTTTATTACTAGATATAATGTATAAATAAAAATATGTATTAAACATGTGTTAATAAAACTTAAAATTGACTTCTATAAATCATTCTCTTTCATGTCTTTATCGTATTTTTGTGGCAAAGGTTTATCTTGGATCAGATTAGAAGATTTCTCGATCAGTGGGGAATCTACGTAATTAAGTTTGGTACTTGATAACTATTTTATTATTTAATTTAAAAAAATATGATAGATTTCAAGAATTTTAATAAGAGACACTGCATAAATATAATCATTGTATGCTCATTGTTAATTTTGAAATTTGGACTTTAAAATTGAAATAGAATGTTGTATTTAATTTTTGTAGCATAATAATTATAAGATTTAATTAAATTAGTTCATAACATCAAATATTAAAAGTTATATTCTAAGAATAATTTACAATCACAAGTCTTCATCTACTGCTTCATCCGTTGCAATTTGTGTTGCAATTTGTGGCTGGAAAATTCCTAATAGAGATAAGCATGATAGAATAATATTAAGAGAAGAAATTGATGGTCAATTTGTTGTCGGTTTAGTGTATTTTGTGCCGTAAAATATTAGCGTTTTTTTTTTTAGCTTAAACATTATTTTTAGAGTCGTAATTTTTGACTGAAAAATATTTTAGAGAGAGTCTCTACAAAATTGAATTTGGTTAATAAAGGGCTGTGGTTAGTAAATAAAATGTGTGAATTATACAAGGAAGAAGATGAGACTATCATCCATCTTTTTTGTTATTGCAAAATAGCTAATAAAATTGTGGAATAAGTGTGATAATCAGGTGAGTGGAACTTACCACATCATAATTAATCTATGAAAAACTTTCAACAGGGTTTAATTAATGAACAGAACATTATTTGGAAAGGCATTTGGATTGTAATTATATGAAGAATTTGAAATCATAGAAATAGTTATTTTAAATCAAGGGAAGATTGATAGTGAAAAAGTATGGTGTTTAGCACAACTGAATCCATGGTTATGGTTGAAATGCAAAAAATTTAGGGTATTGTTCTCTTTATTTGATTGATATCAATTGTTGTTGGAATGTCTAAAAATAATGCATTAACACATAAATGCTTTTAATGTTAGTTATAGGTTATAAACACTCTCAGATTTTCATTTTATATTAGCAGCTGCATGTATAGTAATAATTTAACAACAGGGATGTACCTTATCAATCGTTTAAAAAATTGTTTCAGATAAATTTTAAAATATGTGTATGATGTAATAGTATTATTTATATTTAATTGTATAATTATATACATATTAGACAAATTTTAGTTTTTGTTTAAGATTTATTATAAAAGATAATCATTACTACTAAAATCTTAAACTCTCTATTGGAACAATTTGTGAAAACTAATTTTTATAGTTTGTTAATACACAAAGTAAGTTTGACTTAAATTTGATGAAATTTTAATTTAAATTATTTAATGTTATTCATTGAGTGCATGATGCATTGTTTGGTACTACTTTCATTTTATGTACTTTGGATACCAATGTGAAATATTGTAAAAAATTTATAAATTTAAGATAAGACATAATTTATTTGTATTAGCAAATAATATATGAAAAAGATGTTTTTGTGAATGGTTAAGATATCTTACCTTTGGTTACAAAAAGTGAGAATCATATTTTACATATTTATGGATTGAAGTTGGTTAAATGCATGAAGCATTAGTCAAGAGTATAGAAATGAAGTTGATAAGTTCTTTCAATTTGCTTGACAAATAGAAACCTACTAAGGTGACATGTTATTGTCCATGCATTTATTGTTTGAATCATATACGTCAGGAACTTGGAGAGATATGTGAATATATTTGCTTATCTTCAATATTTTTGAGAGTTATATACTATGAACATGGCATGGAGAAATATTAAATAAAGCAATTGTGTTGCAAACAAATAATTTTATAAAGAGATGGACAATTATTTAAAGAAGATGGTATATGATGTTGGAGAAGAGAAATTTGTAAAAGTTAACGTGTATGATTCTTTAAAGTATAATTTGATTTTGGAGCAACCATTGTATCTCTAATGCACTACTTTTATGAGATTACCAACAACTTTATGGTTATTCGACTTAAAAACAAGAAATGAATGACAAATAAAAATTTCACATAATTGTTGGAATTGTTGAAGAAGGTACTTCCAAAAGGAAATATCTAATTGTAACTACAAAGCCAAGAAGATATTGGTCCAATATATGAAGTATATTAACATACATGCATGCCCTAATAATTGTGTATTAGAAAAAAGCTTGTAGCATTGAAAGTGTGTCTGATACATGAATTGTCATAGTTCAAAAGGAAATTGATGGAACTAGTGTTGAGGAAGAAGTAGAGGGTGGTTTGTTAAATTGTTATGATACTTTCCAATAATACCTACATTTAAAAGATTGTTTATCATTAAAGAGGGTGCAAATCAAATGGTACAAACAATTATCGTCTTCTTCAACATCTAACTGATTCTTTGTAATGAAAGATGATTGATGAAACTTTTCCATAATTTAAAATAAAGTCAAGAAACTTGAGAATTGGACTAGGTACATATGAGATGAATCTTTATGAGAACTCAATTAGTAAACGCAATCCACGACTAATTTTGTTGTCATATAAATATGCCTCTTTAATTATGCATGAAGAGAAAATATATCACATTTGTATGATGATTTCAAGGCCGAGACAACTAGGAAAATTGACTTATATGGGTATCTTAGTTCCTTGATTGATGATTTGAAGATGTTATGAAAAATATTATTGAATGTGTTAGAGCATATTGTGAAGATAATTTCAAGTTGCGTGTAATGTTATTTTGCATCATAAATGACTTTCCAACTTATAATAACTTCAATAGGATAAAGTGTGAAGGATCATTATGTGTGTCATATATTTGAAGAAAATGTTAGTTATACACATTTGAAATATGAACGAAAGATCATGTACACTAGACATACAAAGTTCCTCGTCCAAAAAGTCACTCATACCGTAGATTAAAAAAGCTTTTAATAAATGTTAGTATGATGAAGTTTCATCAACACCCCGAAGTTGTGAGCAAGTATATGGGTGAACCAAGAACATTAACATTGTGTTTGAAAAGAAGTCAACTAAGAAGAACATTTGGAAGAAACTATTTATATTTTTTTTATCTTTCTTATTGGTCTAAACTAGATATTAAATATTGTATAGATGTTATGCATGTCGAGAAAACGTTTGTGATAATATAATTGAGACATTTCTCAATATCAAATGAAAGACAAAAAAAAAAAGGAGTAAAAACACGTAAAAATTTGGTTTTACATTTATATTTTGTTATAAAACATATCTACTTGTTACCAACTTGTTATACACCGTCTAAAATAAAAAGAAAAGTTTGAGTATTTACGTGGTGTGAAAGTGCTAACAGAATACTTGTCAAATGTTAATATTTTTGCCAATACAAAACAAAATTAGTTGATTTAAATTTATTCTTGATTATTCAAAACATCTTATCTTCTAATGTTAGAGTTGTTATTACTTTATTATCTTCATTCTTCAATATCATTTAAAAAAATAATTAATCCACATAAGTTAGATGGGTAAGAAAATAAAACAATTATAATCATGTGTTATTTGAAAATATATCTTTTTGTTTTTATTCATGGATAGGAGAGTGGATCATTTATCTTACCTAAATTCAAATGTGTGTGAAACTTATCGTATTAAATTTATATAAATGACTTCTAGATATCTAAAGAATTTCTTTTTACATATTTTTTTTTATTGAAACTCTTTCCTATAATCAAATTATAAGATGAGATTTATCCTCTATTTATTTATTATAATTTATAACTAATTTATGAAAAATCTTTAATATAAACATTTATATATAAGCTTAAATCATCATAAGAAACAGGGGAAACATAAATGCAATATTTTTCTTTTGCATTCATTTTTTAAATCCAACTTAATAATAACAAAATTAGACGATGACACAGCCATTAGGATCCTCTTCCACACTTACGGCAGAGTAATATGGATTGTATTGTGGTTTCATCTGATAATAATAGGTATAGGCTTGCTGGAACTTGAGTGGGTCTAGAACGATTTCTTTTGCAGAATCTTTCTTGGGATCTTCCTTCTTTTTATCATCCTTTTTAGGTTCTGCCTTCTTTTCCTCTTTTGCTGGTCCAACAGAAACTATTTCTGTGTTACAAAACTTCCTTAGCTTGGCTACTACTTGTACTGGATCAATGTCCCCTGTTAAGGTCAATTTCTTGTCTTTCATATCCACAGAAACTGACTCCACACCTGCAACAGTATTTCAAACACAATTTTAGTATTTCACCAAATATCAATGAACCATTGATACTAAATTCCATACACTTTATTTATAGAAACAAAAAACAGTTTCAGTCAAGCTAATTCACGGAATTGAGTGAAAGAAAATCAATTACAATATTTTCTTTTTATTGTTTTTCCCCCTTTATCTTTTCAGTTTGATTAGAGCATTGAAAGCAGAGAAGCTAAAGATATGAGGAAGTTCAAAAGTTGAAAGTGAATTGAATACCTGAAATGCCAGAGACAGCCTTCATAGCTTTCTGCTTGATTTTGTCTTCATGTACATCGACCTTCAACACAACTTTCTGTTACGGCAAAATCAAACAGTTGTTAGGAATGCTCAAAACACAGACTGAATTACGAGTATCGAACAGTGAATATCTAAAGAAGAATTATGAGCTGAAATTGGAACACTGACCTTCATTGTTATTGAAGTTTGTGAGAGCTAAGATAAAAGCAGAACTGTTGGTGAAAAATGCGAAAGGGAAAAAGGGAATTGGAAAGATATGTGAATGAAGAAGAGTTGGTTTTTGAATTTGAAAATGAAGATGTGATATGAAGATAAGTTTGAGGAGCATTTATATAGCGGATGGTTGTGACTCGTGTGAGAAAAGCAGGACCAAGTCAAGTCCACGCAAATGGTTTGCTTTTCCTTTGAGTCAAAAGTACTGTTTCTTACCGCCATATTTTGTACTTACACAAATGCTACTAGCTCGTTTACACTGTTTAATTTAATTTTTAAAAAACAAGTTTTTTTTTTTTTTTTTCTCACAGTTATAAATAATATTTTTTAATTTTATTTTACTAGTTTGAATATCTTCAACTTCATCACCTTGACCATCAACTTATCCAAAGACTAGATTTATTATTTATTTATTTATTCATAATTATTTATGTTTACAATTTTATATAAATTGGCTTATAATTGTTGATTTTAAAATGTAGGGTAGGGTGAATTATGTAGGAGAAAATAATTGAACACAAAAAGGCGAGGAAACTTTCGAAGAAAGCGTGACGTTAGTTCGTGTTTGGATCCATAGGTAAGAGAATAATGATTAAGACGGGTTTCGTTGAACGTTCTTATCCGCGTCAACCTACGCCATCATTCATTATAATATATGACCATGACCATGTAGAAGACTTCAATTCAGTATTTGCGTCTCCATAGACAAATATGTTGAAATTTATCTGAAGTATTTCAAAATGTTAAACAAATTTTTAAAATCGATTAATCAAAGATAGAAAAAAAAAATATTTAATATTTTAAATTTTGGTTTATTTTAATTTTCAGTTTTTTATTGTTGTTCAGTGTCTATTTCACTTGTTAATTTATTCTTTTAAATAGTAATTTAACGCAATTTCTTTAACTAGTAAGCCTTTTTATCCTCAAATAGTTATCATATAAATAAAAATTAAAAAAAGTTAGATATTGAAATATTGGTACACTAATTTAAGTTGTTTTTGAATTATATACAATGAAAAAAGAAAACGTAGAATTTGAAGAATAAAAAGAAAACATATTCTTTCAACAAATTTCTAGTGGTTGACTACAACCTAAGCAATATCAACGATTTTGGATTGAGAAAATTGACTGAATGAATTTAAATTAATTGAGCGAATTCTGGTTCGTGAATTTGGAATGTTATTGAAAGAAATTTACGCAGTGAATACTAAGCTAATAATGAAAAACAAAAATATAGAACTATATATAAATATAATCAAAATAAAAAAAATGTTATTATATCGAACACAAGAAATAAAATTTAACTAGTCTTTCATATTTAAGATTCGGAGAACATTGATAAGTCCAAGGGGTGAAACCTGTAAGCAAATTTTCATGTTCTTATCTATAAAGCTAGTTGGATGAAGCTTGGTTTTTTGCTTAGCGATATTGTTCTTTGAACCGTGTTTCGGTTGAAGACAAAGTTATCATGGTTGAGTAATGAATTACATTTGTTAAACTAGTTTTATTTCTTTCATGTTTATTTGTGGTCCTAATTTTCTTTTTTATGAAATTCTACTAAAAGAATTTTTAAATGTTAGAGATATCAATGACAATGTATAATTAATCTCTCTTATAAAATCTAAATAAAAGAAACTATGAAAATTAAGTTAAAAAGTGATTAGTGAAAATAAAATAAATAAATATTATATATAATAAATTAAATATAAATAATACTTATCATAAACTTAAAATTTATTGTGGACGGATTGATGGTTAATAATTCTTATCAACACAATATTAAAAACGGATACAAAGTTTATAGAAAAATAATTTAAAATAATATGATAAAAATTAAATAAGTAAAATTTAAATTTAGTTATTGAAAGATTGATAACACATTCTACATGATCAAGATGTATTCGACTTGTATAGATTGACGTGTCACAAGATACTGTGCTAAAAACATGTAGATACTTAACAAAAATTAAAGATAACATTAATTAAATATCTTAAATTAATTTGTACTGTCATAATTAATATTAAAAGGCCTGATAATCCAGATTTACTTAAATTAATTTGTATTGCTATAATTGATCTTAAAAGCTGTAACAATCTACACGAACAATGTCATATTAAATACTTTTTGTGCATTAATTACCTGTTCACTTCCATTAGGGTAGTAAAAAATAACCTATAGTAAAAAATAACCTATTAATAATTTCAGGACTAATTATTAGTTTCTTGATAACTGATATTCAAATACACCAACAAGTGTTCATGTGAGACTCTTGATATCAAGTATCTTTGAAAATGAGAAAAATTTCTCTTTTGTTATTGAAATGTGTAAATTATATCAACCTAACAGGAGTTCATTATAAAGAAATAGTACTAGTTGGGCACGATTATATCTAAACAAAAAATGAAATTGTGCGCAGTGACCATTAAACACATTAAACGTGTATTTAAATAATACAATAAAAATCCATACTAATATATTGATTCTAATGACCATTACACATTAAACATACATTTAAATAATAAAATAAAGATAGTAATACCACTGAACTTACTAAGGTATATTGATTTTGATTACACATAAAATGTATATCTAAATAATACAATAAAATAGTAATACCGTTCAAGATAAAATAGTAATACCATTCAAGTATTTATATATATATATTAATGATTGTGATTACCATTATTAGAAGTAAATTTAAATAATAAAATAAAAATGATATTGAGAATCAATAGGTTTTATTTTAAAATCATAATCTAATGTTTATTTTATTTATTTAATTAAAAATTGAATTTAAAATAAAATTTTTAGTAATTATTTTTAATTAATTATTTCAATTTTTTTTTCAGAAAGAAACAAGCACAAAAAAATAAGTCCTATTATGTTGATAGGATTTCACTTAAGATATTAATTGAAATCGGTTTAATTATTTCTTCTCTGCTTAAATTAAAATTGTATCTAACCGATTTATCCAATAATAACTTTTTTTTCCATTTTAGACAATACTGATATGAATTACATTAATATTAAAAAAAAAGCTTTCTAGGAAAGCTTAATGAATAATACGGAAAAGACAAATTATAAGTCCTTGATTATGAAAAGATAAATTGCAAGTCCTTCTACTTAATTTTTTTACCTTTTGTTTTAAAAATCATTTATTGTATTATCCAAACAAGAGAGATAACTTCTTAGGGATAGACATCTCAATTAGAGATAAATAATACTTTTATTAATAGTTGATGTAGTCTGGTAGAGATAAATAATACTTTTATTAATAGTTGATGTAGTCTGGTAGCGGAAGTAATAAGATTCACTTTTATCATAATAATATAAAAACACTCTAAACATATTCAATCAATCCAAAGAAAAAATCAGGATGTAGAAAATAAAAAAATAAATCAACACTAATAATTAATTTTGGAAAAACCTCTTAATAGAGATTAAAAAAATACGGAACGATAAATATTCCAACAATACCAAAAAGAAAGAATAAGGAGTCTTACAAAAATCAATCACAGAACATATTAATACAATTCTTCATAATTCTCAAATGGTCACCAATAATGGCCCAAAATATCAACAAATTGAAATTTAATAGGTAGAGTTCAAGAATCTCGTCACCATAAAAATGACCATTATTCACGAATTTTCTGAAAACAAATTAGAGCTCTGATTTCAAATTCGACAGTCCAAAACAACATACTGTGAGTGATAAAACTCCAGTAAAACAACCGAGACTGATGGTAATAGGAACTTCCTGCGAACAACAACTCTTAAAAAAATTCCTAATGCTTTTGCATACCTCCAGTAAAATCCCAACATCCAGATTGAAGAAATATGAGTAAGGAATCTTCAATAAAAATTGCAGCTTGATCAGACAAGATTTCACCTTTGGATCTTCAAAACAACCAACATAGGTTGCTAAAGGAAGTAGCTACGAATTGTGTTTGCCTCTTTCTCTTCTCTTCAAAGCGACTATACACGCACTTCTCCACACACACCAATACTCTCACGGTTGCATACCTTTAGAATTAGCCTTTTACCCTAGTTATAATAATGTATTATATTAGGTCTGTCATGTGTCAGATACACACCAGATAATGGGTTTGGGTCTCACAAGGAGAGAACTAACCTAATAATTATCACTATAATCTCATCTATCTATATTAGTTATAATTACATTGACATTTTTGTTAGAAATTCTATAAGCGGGTGGAAATTCGTGTTTCATATAACCCATCCATCGTATGACCTATTCTTCAATAATAATAATAAGAACCAACATTGTGATTATAGAAAGTTTTTCCTTTATAATTAGAAACACTATTGAGATTGTTGTTAGAGAAATAAATTTTTTAATATGGCCAATTTTTTCACAAAATCTGCATTGAGTATTGTTAAACGCTGAGGCTATTGCTAGGAATTCAAGTGAGTCTAAGTCTGACATGAGTAGAAATGAGAAAGTTTAGCAACATATAAGAAATAAGACTCACAAACCCAATGTCTTAAGGTTTTAGGTTGAAGGTGTTGTCATTCCCTTGTGTGAGTCTGGCTCAGTTCTCATTCTTCTTTGATCTCTCCAGTGTTTCTCCCATTGGATTCAACAAGTGGTATTAGAGCTGATGGTTCGTGATGGTGATCAGCTCAGATGAGTAAAAATGTTTCCGCTCGAGAGGAAGTGTACCAATGTGGAAGAGAGACTTTCACTTGAGGGAGAGATTGGTAGGAATCCAAGTGTGAGTCTAAGTCTCACGGAAAGTTGAGCAACATATAAGAACATATAAAAAAGAAGATCTATAAACTCGATACCTTAAGGTTTTAGGTCGAAGATAGTATTATTTTCTTATATGTCAAGCTCTTGTCATGTTCTTGTTTGATCTCCCATTTTCCTCTCGATTTTTACAACAATAATACCAATCAAATTAGAAAAAGTAAAATTTAGGCAATACCAATATGAAGTTACAAAGGGTTTAATAAATCAACATAATCCACGTAAGATGTTGGTATGTTTCTAACTTGTATTCTAGAACTAAAGGGTCCATACAGGGCTTTTGTTGATAACAATATTACTTTGGATAATCGAAACTGATGAAATGCATCACGTCGTTTTAACAAAAAATTATTTTTCTGATTTGAAAATTGATAAGCATATTACTGTTAAGTTACCTAAAGGTCATCAAACCTTGGCTTTCAATTTGAAAGTGTCAAATTAACTGATAATTTATTTCTTCATATTTTTCTTTATATTTCTTCTTTCAATCTTAATATTATTTCTATATCGAAGCTAATTAGTTTGAATAATTTCATGATTACCTTTTTTAATGACTTCTGTATTATTCAGAAAAATAACTCTAAGTATCTCCAAGTATGGCTAAGATTGTCTTTGCCTTTATCCTTTTATCTCATAAAAACATGAGATACTGAAATCTTCGTACGCATTACATACTGAAATTTTGTATGATGATTTCTATTCATCCCAAAACATTGTCCATTAAAAATTTTGTTTAAAAGAAATCTTAAAAAAAATCAACTTAAAAGATAAAATTTACGTTTTAATTAGTGATGAAGAATGCTTAATATACCCTAAGTTAAAATCATTGGAAGAAATGGGCAATAGACAAATCCAATATTTTTCTTTTATACATTCATTTTTTAAATCCAACTTAGTGATAACAAAATTAGACAATGACACAGCCATTAGGATCCTCCTCCACACTTATGGTACTGTAATATGGATTGTATTGTGGTTTCATCTGATAATAATAGGCATAGGCTTGCTGGAACTTGAGTGGATCTGGAACAATTTCTTTTGTAGAATCTTTCTTGCCATCTTCCTTCTTTTTATCATCCTTTTTAGGTTCTTCCTTCTTTTCCTCTTTTGCTGGTCCAACAGACACTATTTCTGTGTGACAAAACTTCCTTAGCTTGGCTACTACTTGTACTGGATCAATGTCCCCTGTTAAGGTCAATTTCTTGTCTTTCATGTCCACAGAAACCGACTCCACACCTGCAACAGTATTTCAAATACAGTTTTAGTATATTACCAAATATCAATGAATCATTGATACTATATTCCTTACACTTTATTTATTGAAGCAGAACCAGTTTCAGTCAAGTTAATTCACTGAATTGAGTGAAAGAAAACCATCTTTGCTGTATTACAATATTTTCTTTTTATTGTTTCCCCCTTTACATTTTCATTTTGATTAGAGCATGAGGAAGTTGAGAAGTTGAAATTGAATTGAATACCTGAAATGCCAGAGACAGCCTTCATAGCTTTCTGCTTGATTTTGTCTTGATGTACATCGACCTTCAACACAACTTTCTGTTACAGCAAAATCAAACAGTTGTTAGGAATGCTCAAAACACAGACTGAATTACGAGTATCGAACAGTGAATATCTAAGAAGAATTATGAGCTGAAAATGGAACACTGACCTTCATTGTTATTGAAATTTGTGAGAGTGAAGATAAAAGAGGGAGTGTTAGTGAAAATTGGTAGAGGGTGACGGAGAAGATAGGTGAAAGACGAAGAGAGAGGGTTTTGAAATTTGAAGAAGTTGTGAAATGAAGATAGGGTTTCGGAAAATTTATAGTTGTTGGTTTGTGGTGGTGTCAGAGGCAGAGGCAAGTGAACCCAATTAGTCGAGCCAAATAATTTGAAAAAGGAAAAGAAAAGAAGGAATGACGTTACTTCGTGTTTGGATCCTGGAACATTCTTATGTCATTATAGATATTAGTTGGGTACGTAGGGTCTTTCAGTAAATGATGACCACAACGTTTCCTACCACATTCGTCGCTGCGTCAGCCCCACACTCGAATTTTCTTCATTTTGTATTTTAAAGCTATCAAACAGCTTCAAAACATATTTTTTTTTAAAATTAAATAAACATTTTAAATTTCTGTAAATATAATTCATATTTTAACTTTTTTTTAAAAAGTGTTAATTTTAAGTGTTTTCATTTAGTTCTTATTATTAACTTTATTTATACTTGAATATATATATATATATATATATATATATATATATATATATATATATATATATATGTATATAATGACTTTAATTTTATCTATTTTGCAAACAAAACACTTTAAACCTTAATTATAATTTAATTGATTTTCAAACTTTATCATAATTAAAAAAAATACAAGTTTAATTTAGGCCCTATTTATATTTAAACTTTATTTCTTTTGTAAATAATCACCTATAGTTTTAATTTTTTTTAAATTTATCTTTTTTTATAAATAATTTTTAGAAGAATATTATTTAATCTGAATTACAATATAAAAATGGCATTGTTAGTAAATATATTTTATTTAAATTAAATTCTATTTTTAAAATAGAATTTTCAATTTGATTATTGATACTTATTAATTTAGGATATGTAGATTCTAAATCCTTCAAAATTATAAAATTAGATTTAAAAGATAACATTATCAAATGATCAAGAAATTAAATCATAGTAAAAGATTTTCTAAACAATTAAAATTATGCTCAATCAAAAAATATTTTTAAAGTTTTTAAATATATATTTTAACTTTTTTTTGTTATTTTTATTTATAAATTTTCATTACATTTTAATACATAAAAATGATTTATAGCATGAAGAAGAAAAATTAAAATTTATTGACATTTAATATAAATGATTTACCTCAAACTTATTAAAAAAACTATTTATGAAAGATAGATAAGTTTCAAGTATTAATTAATGTATTATAGGTTGAGAACAAGTTTAGGATAAGTCTGTCTAATAGTCATTCTTGGCAAGTCAGAAGTGAATCAATTGAGTTCATCATCTCATCCAAAGAACAAACTCGATAATCATGCTTATCGAGATTAAGCGCAAACTTATGTCATTAATAAAGTTTATTATCATGGACTTACAAATGGGCCTGAGGAATAATGGACTGATCCAGTCACTTTATAAAAATGGGCACCCCCTACAAGTAATGACTATTATTCTCATTATCTCTCATATATACTCAAAACTAACTTGATAGTCGGAGTGTCTTTGCTAGTACCTTCTCCCTTTCAGCCAAATAGAATGAGATGTTTGACTTGAAAATCTCATAGTACCTCTGAAGGCAAACCAAGTACTCTTAGTCGGTTCCACAACTTGTCACTTTTATCTTAACAACTTACTCTTTCATCCCAATCTATTCACTGAACCCATAATATTTTAGCGCCCACCATGGGCCGAATATCTCAAAGTAAAATGGTAACAACACGCAAAACAACCAGCAATGAGCACTCCTCACATACCATGCCAAAGAACTACGTTGATACCACAACCTTGTTGATGGAGATGAAAAATGAATTAGAGGACCTTAAGAGAAAAAATGTTGGAGAAATTGAGAACCTTGAGACAATAAAACTTAAGCCTAAAGAAGAAGATAGTTGAAAAAGAACTCAATAAAAACCTTTGAGAACGAAGACCTCCCTCATCCAAACATACTGCTCGAAATCACCGCTTGACTCACAACCAACGTACCGTCACTATTCCCTCCTCTTCCACGAGGAGACATCCCTTCGTTGATGAAATAATAAAAGCTCCCCTCCTTCCAAATTCAAAATGTATGATGCACCACATACCCATATGAGCATCCAAACATAACATTTATGCAACGCAAGTTGATTTTTTTTATCCTGGATGATGCCATTTTATGTTGAGTATTCCCCACATCCCTAAAAGCTATAACACTGAGTTAGTTTTGACAGCTTCTAAACTCTCACCTCTATGTTTGAAATCGAGTTTGTCATCAACCGACCTCATGAGTTGACATCCCTTACCTTAGTTAATATCTGACATATGTGACAAGAGAAAGGAGAATCATTTTGTACTTTTATGGAAAGGTTTTAGAAAATTTTCAATTTATTTTAACCCAAATTGTTTATAGTATTTTGGATATTAATCTTTGGCATTGTTACATAGGTCATATGATACAATAAATCTTATGAACAATTTTCTATAGGAAAGATTATTAAGTGATGTCTATCATTATTTCTTTTCCCATAATAATTCTAGAGCTTCTAAACCTTTCGATCTCTTGCATTTAGATACTTGGTGCTCACGTAATATTGCTTTTTTTAAAGAATATAAGTATTTTCTTTTTGAGTGATAATACTACATAACAAGTCTTTTAACTATTAAAACTAGAAGTAGATAGAATAAAGGATTTTGTTAATCTTATTGAAACTCAATTTGAAATCAATGTTAAAAATCTTTGTACGCATAACATACTACGATGATTTCTCTGCATCCCAAGACATTGTCCATTAAAGATTTTGCTTAATAAAATTCTTAAAAAAATTAACTTATAAGATGAAATTTACATTTTAATTAATGAAAAATCTTTAGCACATTCTGTTATTACATAGTCGGGTTACCCGTATAACCACTGATTTCAGTCCATTGATCCGCTAACTCTGGACTGATTCACGTCTTCTGGTCTCGATCCTGGAAAGAACTTCTACATGTACTCCAATAATCAAAATCAATGTTTGGTCCGAATAATCTTAAAGAATAGAAGATCTGAGTTTCATTACCTTCTTTATAAGGATACCTCTCTTATGTATAAGATTGTAATTGAGCCTTGACAAATTCTTCCTCCACCCCCATACCCTCTTCCTGCACCCCCATATAATTTTTTTATTCCATAACTGTCCTTCATGAAATTACATAAATACCCCTATCTTAATAAAATCCCTCCCCTTCCTAACCGGATGACCAGGCTATCCGGTTTATTTTTTTGAAATTGTGAATCGGATGGGGGGTGCATCCGGTTCTCATTTTAAAAAAAAATACAAACCGTCCGGTTAAGAGAACCTTCGTCCGGTTTAGATAAGCCATTCGCGACTTTCGTTCCTTCGTTATTCAAAATCTTTCAATTAATCCTTCATAGAAGCATTAGGTAACCAATTTGTGATGTTTATTAGCAATTAGTAGGTGATATTGATGATTAGAGTAGTTGATTTGGGATTTGGGAGGCTGTCGATGGCGAATTTGAGGATTTTACGATCTGCTGGGTTGAGAACCGGGTCCGGTTTGTATTTTTTTTTTTAAAATGAGAACCGGATGCATCCCCATCCGGTTCATAATTTCAAGAAACGAAGGAGAGGGTATTTATGTAATTTCATGAAGGGCAGTCATGGAATAAAAAAATTATACGGGGGTGCAGGAAGAGGGTATGGGGGTGGAGGAAGAATTTGTCTTGAACCTTTCAGATGCGCCTCGAGCCCAATCATCATTGGGTCTATTTATCCTGAGTACCCCATGTCAAATGGTGATAGGCCATAATTGGCGGTCCATATGACGAATTCTGGGCAGTACATTTTCTAAATTTAAATCATTAGAAGAAATTGACAATAGACAAATCCAATATTTTTCTTTTATAAATATTTTTCTTTTATTCATTCATTTTTCAAATCCAACTTAGCGATAACAAATTAGACAATGACACAACCATTAGGATCCTCTTCTACACTTATGGCACTGTAATAGGGATTGTATTGTGGTTTCATCTGATAATAATAGGCATAGGCTTGCTGGAACTTGAGTGGATCTGGAACAATTTCTTTTGTAGAATCTTTCTTGGGATCTTCCTTCTTTTTATCATCCTTTTTAGGTTCTTCCTTCTTTTCCTCTTTTGCTGGTCCAACAGAAACTATTTCTGTGTGACAAAACTTCCTTAGCTTGGCAACTACTTGTACTGGATCAATGTCCCCTGTTAAGGTCAATTTCTTGTCTTTCATGTCTACAGAAACTGACTCCACACCTGCAACAGTATTTCAAATACAGTTTTAGTATATTACCAAATATCAATGAATCATTGATACTATATTCCTTACACTTTATTTATTGAAACAGAACCAGTTTCAGTCAAGTTAATTCACTGAATTGAGTGAAAGAAAACCAGCTTTGCTGTATTACAATATTTTCCTTTTATTGTTTCCCCCCTTTATATTTTCATTTTGAATAGAGCACGAGGAAGTTGAGAAGTAGAAATTGAATTGAATACCTGAAATGCCAGAGACAACCTTCATAGCTTTCTTCTTGATTTTGTCTTCATGTACATCCACCTTCAGCACAACTTTCTGTTACAGTAAAATCAAACAATTGTTAGGACTGCTCAAAACACAGACTGAATTACGAGTATCGAACAGTGAATGTCTAAGAAAAATTATGAGCTGAGGATTGGAACACTGACCTTCATTGTTATTGAAGTTTGTGAGAGTGAAGAGAAAAGAGGGAGTGTTAGTGAAAATTGGTAGAGGGTGAAAGGCGAAGAGATGGTTTTGAAATTTGAAGAAGTTGTGAAGTGAAGATAGGGTTTCGGAAGATTTATAGTAGTTGGTTGGTGTTGGTGAGAGAGGCAGAGTGAAGTGAACCCAATTAGTGGAGCCAAATAATTTGAAAAAGGAAAAGAAAAGAAGGAATGACGTTACTTCGTGTTTGGATACTGGAACATTCGTGTTTGGTACGTAGGGTCTTATAGTGAATGATGACGACAACTTTCCTACCAGGTTCGTCGCCTCCTCAGCCCACACTCAAATTTTCTTCATTTTGTATTTAAAGCTACCAAACAGTTTCAAACCTTATTTTTTATTTACAAAAAAAAATATTTTTAAATTTCTGTAAATATAATTCATATTTTAATTTTTCTTAAAGAAAGTGTTGACTTTTAAGTGTTTTTTATTTAGTTCTTATTATTAATTTTATTTGTACCTGAATATATATAATCTCTTAAATTTTATCTATTTTGCAAACAAAATACTTTAAACCTTAATTATACGTTAATTGATTTTCAAACTTTATCATAATTAAAAATAAATACAAGTTTAAATTTAGTCCTATTTATATTTAAACTTTATTTCTTTTATAAATAATCACCTATAGTTTTAATTTTATTTAAATTAATTATTAAAATTTGTCATTTTTTATAAATAATTTTTAGAAGAATATTATTTAATCTGAATTACAATATAAAAATAGTATTGTTAGTAAATTTATTTATTTAAATTAAATTAAATTCTATTTTTTAAATATAATTTGAATTTGATTATTGATACGTATTAGTTTAGAACATGTAGATTCTAAATCCTTCAAAATTGTAAAATTAATTTTTAAAAGATAACATTATCATATAATCAACAAATTAAATCGCGGTAAAATATTTTCATAAACAATTAAGTATTATACTCGATCAAAAAATATTTTTAAAATTTAAATATATTTTTCAACTGTGTTTTTGTTATTTTTTATTTATGTATTTTCATTATAGTTTAATACATAAAAATGATTTATAGCATGAAAAAGAAAAATAAAAAATTATTGACATTTAATATAAATAATTTAACTCAAACTTTTTAAAAAACTATTTATAAAAGATAGATAAGTTTTAAGTGTTAATTACAATAAAATTAAAATTTTAGGTGTCTATTTAAAAAAAACTGTAAAAAATTTATTTTAACATTTGTTCTACCTCAAGGTTAATAAATGTAGTCTTCATATCACTAAGAAAATTCTTTCACTACCTCATCTATATATTAAACATATCGGGTTACTGCTCTACCATAAATGTATAGATGTGAATTTAGTTATTCAAGTTAGTTATTTTTCTTGCACACAATTTTCATATATAGGTAAAATAATAAGTAGCATCTTTGTCAGGTATTATATAAAACATTACAACAGAAAAAATTTACTCATAAAAAAAACACGTTTTCAATAAATTTGGCGGGATTTGAATTAAGTTTCGTAAACCATTTTATCACTATATAAGATTTTTATTTGTAGAAATTGAATACATGAAGTAAAATTTACAAAAATTTACTCATTACTCTGGTAGTGAAGTAATTGAATTGGACCACTTGATAATTAAATAATATTATTGAAGTAACCTATTTATAAGAATAAAATTTTAATTCAACCAATACAGATTATTTGATTTTTTTTTCCTCAACATAGAAGATAATTAATATCAAGATGGTGCAATTTACCAAGTTACATGAACAATATCTATTATATTAAAGGGGTAATACTTATGAAATTTTAAAAAGTGTAGCAATTAATATTGAAATCAATACATATCGTGTTATTGAAACAGTGTGTTAAAATTAAAGATTTAAAACAAAAATAAGGATCAAATTCATAATTAAAAAGCATATTATAAGACAATGAATATGACAAAAAAAAAAGTAGATAACCAATTATATAAATTTTTGGCATAAACTAATATTTTGTCTGAGATGGATGCAACTTTGGGCCTGGGTTGGGTGTTAGTTAGCCCTTAACTCGGGTAGACTGTGGTGCAAAGTGATTTCTATGGCTTTTATAAGTTACAACTGTGTGTTTATGGATAAACTTGTCAAACAAAACCATAATCTTCAGAGAAGCTTTGGGTCCTGTGAAAATTATCTCAGTTTAGATAATTTGATCTCTTTATTCTTTAAGGTTATTAGTAATTTGTTTTTTTTTCTATGAACGTGGGATTTATTAAATTTGGTGAATTTTATGGTTATGTTTAAAGGAATTTTTCTATAAAAAATTTTAGAGAGAAAAATTCGAAAAAAGTAAAATAAATTGGCTTTATCATAAATTAAAATCTATTTATATAAAAGTTAAAAATAAAATTTGTAAAAACTGGCTAGCCTATATCTAAATTATTTTCTTTATAAAAAAGTAATTTGTTTTTTATATTTTTCTTTTCTAGAAATTTTTACATGCAAACTCATCAAAACATGAAAAATAATAATTATTTAAAAATAAATGTATTTTCTAATAAAAATACACTCTAATTAGAAAACACAAACAGATATTAGAAATTTGGAAAGGGTTACATCTAGGACATAAAACATTATACATGAGAAAAATGTTGTATTTACCTATGAGGTTTTTTATTTAATGATGAGAAACCTTGTGTCTTTATGCATTTATTTTGTTTCATTTCTTTTATAGGAAAGACAAGCAGGACAGTGTTTTAAGAATGACATGAACCAAATCTAGTGAGCTACTTAGGATCCAAGGACACCAGAATAATGTAGATTTCCACTAAAACACTATGAGATTGAAATCTAAGAGAAAGTGTACACAGACATGAAGAATCTATGCCTAAATACACATGTCAAAGTCTAAATGAAAAATAACAATACATGCATGTGTGGAGTTGTTGATGATAACATGAACTTCGTAGTTTGATGGAAGAAGAAAGAGTAGTAAAAATGGCTGGATAGATGTGGAAAAATTGTAGACACGTGTGCATGCATATTCATGCAATGGTTTTACCAAGTATGGCGTGGTGCTATTGGACAATAAAATCTTGTTCATGTTATTTTACTGTTAGGAGACATGTACTTAAATGATCTCTGCTAATTCTAAATAAATAAATACATTTTTTAATTTTAAATTACAAATATAAAAATATATTCTGATAAATATGTTGTCCCTGTATATATGTTTATATCATATGCATTGTTGTTTTGTTTATTTTGTGTCCTTTATATCCGTATGCATTTCTAGGTTTGTTTTCCTATTGTTTTCAATTGTATGCGTTCTGTTCGTGGATTAAATGTCACCACGTTGATGAAGTCACCAATGTAACACCACTATCGTACCAAAACATTTCAGGTAAGTTTATCCTCTATTATTCATTCATCCTTTGCACTATATAACGTAAAATATATAAAAATAAAATAGATTAAACCAAACAAATATTTATGTAAACAAATAATATAAAACAAACCTAATAACCGGTAAAATAATCCTATATATATATATATATATAAACAAATTTAATAAAACTCATCAAATAACACATGTTTATTAGTCACCTCAAAATCATAGAATCAATACTAATTACTTACTTGTTTTTTACAAAGTCTCTTCTTTCATGACTTAAACGTAATGAGTTGAAGTTAATGATAATTTAAATTAATATTAACTTATAATAAAAATGAGAATCTCAAAATTTTCATCTATATCTCTTAAAGTAGTAAAAGCGCTTAAGTTTATATAACTAAAATTGATATTGGTAAAGCAATAACATTAGTATTATCAATAATATCACCACTACTATTTTTATATTGTAAATCATGACTTCATAAACAATAATAGAGGACAAAATAAGAATTGATATGATAATGATTCTGTGATAGAATAATATCGTTAATATTAATTTTCTTCTAATGTTCATATCTTCTCAAAATATTTTTTTTTTCAATGTACATATGTTCAAATTTGTTTTTTTTTTCTCTAATTTACACAAACAATCAAATCAATATGGAGGAAAAGATGAATATAGAATATTTCTAGTAATTTATCCTTTTTGGATGTTTGTTGTATTTAATCCAATCAATTATGAGATAGATTATTACACTATTTAAAAATAAATAAATATTTTAGCCATCCATCACAAATATAAGAATGCAACATTTTTTGAAAACTTATCATGAATATCTAACACATTTACAAACTTATTAAATGAATAAAGCATAATAAAATGAGAAAACTTCTCACAGAACCTCAATGTAATATTGATGCAAGATTCATTTTTTCTTTGGTTAAGACACTTTTAAATTTTTGTTTTGACGTAGCGGAGAGGAAAAAGAACTCTTGAATTATAAGTATATGATATAGATAATGTACAAGATTTTATGCGTACTAAATTTTAAAAATACAATTTTCATAGAGTTTCAAAACTGAGTTAATTGATTAAAGATTAAAAAGATAATTATATTGTTTTGAGGTGAACTGAAAACAACCAAGACATTTGAGGATCTTATTTGAAGAAATAAAATCTACTCCATATTGGTTCACGTGTATGAAAATAAGATTTCAATTATTATTTTTTTAAAGAAGAATGAGACACGTCAAGATCAAATGGTTATTTTTGAAAAGAAGAATTGCATCACTTTGAACTAAAGTAACTTTTATTAATTTACATTATAATATGTTCATAGGGCAAAGTCTAGTTTATACCCATTCTCATATTGTTTGTTACATGCTTTTTATTTAGTCAAACTCAACTCACAATGTTTGACGAGTAATGAAATTATACCTCATTTTTTCCCTTTTATTCACATTGATTTCTATAGCTCAGTTCATATAACCGAGTAAGAAATTGCAAAGTGAAATTAAAAAAAAAATTACTAGAAGAAATTCCCTCAACATGTTTTAATTGTTTTTTGTCCTTTACAAAATAAACAAAGATAGACAAAGGAACGGACTCGGTGAGACAAAGGTGAAAGAAACAAAAGGTAAAAGGAAAGAATAGGAAAGGGAGCATTGGGTCCTCACAACGTGAGATGGAAATGGGCCCGTGATATTTTGAGCGGGCTCAGAAGAAAATATCTAGTGTGATATTATGTGGCCTAGCTTTGTGTGTCACTCAACACCTTACAACCAAGGAGGCCTTGTGGGCCATGGGCTTTCTGCCCCTAACCCATCTTTCAACGACACGTCACAAACCACTTAATTGCCACTTTCCCTGTTGGTTTTTTCAACATATCAAAAGATTAACGAACACACTATGCTTTATGCTTCTTCAACGAGTTTTTATCAACTGCTTTCGGGACCATACAATTCCAGTACTACAACTCCAACCTAAAAATTAAAATGAAACAAAAATTCAGAAACAGCACAACAAAACGGTTTTAAGAAAAAAAAATATTAAAACTAAAATCCTAATGCTTTGTGACAATATACATTTGTATTATTATTTTCTCTTGTTTTACTTTAATTAAACGAAAAGCAAGTGAAGCCCTCAAATAGGAAATATAATTGTTTATTTTAATAAAATTAAATTAAAAATAAAACATTGTTTTCTTTTTACTCATATTTCTGGCTTTGTTCCTAACCACGTGTAGTTAGGCTACACGTGAATTCATGAATATGGAAAGAACATGATCTTGTTGCACTAATGATTCTTTTATACATACTGTTGCCATATCTAACCTTTTGGAAATGAATAGATAAGTGTGTACAAATGATCACATACTCAATTCTAAAATCAAAGTCTTGTCAATAACTAAATTCAAAATCACATAATTATGTGTTTTGTATTATTAGGCTTTGGAGTAAAGTTACCCATGATGTTTATTAATTTTTCCTTTTATAATTCTTTCTTAGTCCCAGGTACACATAACATGATTAGTGGATCACTATGAACTTCACAATTTGGAGATATTTTGCTCTAGAAAACAGTCACTGTCACTGTCACTGTCTCCTACATTAATTTTTCCTTCTTCAATTCTATCACAAAGAACCTAACTATAATTTGTCTCTAATTAGACTTACATCTAAGCAACAATATTATTAAACTTCACTTAGGACACGGAATTATTTTCATTAGGAAACTAACTCCCGTGACAAGAACAAGTGTAGAAGTGACGCATGCTCATAAAAATCAGATGAGTGAACATTTTACAAATATCCATATCATATACATTGTGGAAGATAAAATTGATTTATTAATTAATTATTATTATGATAAAATAAAATGGTGTTAAATTATATTGGATAGGTGGTGAGGTGGCAAGGGAGGATTGGTGGTTGCAAAGTAGGAAGTGAGAAACAGAGTGTGTTAGGAAACTATCTCTTACATATACTCTGTGGTGTGGTTCTGTTCTGCTCTAACTAACACCAGCATCAATACCTTTCTAAGCTTTAACACAAATCTTGAAGCTTGAAACCAAGAAGAGGAACATGGTATCTAAAAACCCCAACCCCTCTGAGGCTTTCTACATGGACCCTTCTGCTATGTCGCTTCCCGGAATCCTCCCTGTGGCTGCCACCGCCGCCGATTCCCTTGACAACCCTGCTAAGAAAACTCGCAAACCTTACACTATCACCAAGTCTAGGGAGAGTTGGACCGAACCGGAGCACGACAAGTTCCTCGAAGCTCTTCAGTTGTATGTTTTCACATTCTTTAATATCTCTTGTGCTACAATGTAGTGTGTGGATTTTGAAGATTCATGAGATATGGGTTTTAGCGCGGTATACCGTATTCAAGGTTTTAAATTGTTGTTGAAGTTGTTTTGATATAAGGAGAAATTGATGATAAATGTGGGGGTTATAATTGTGGTCACTGACACTCCAAAACCCTTAATGTGTGTTGTAAACTGTGGTATCAAGAATCGTTGCAGTTATTCGTCAAGGTCAAAGATTTAGGTGTTTCCTATTTTTGACGGGGGGTTTAGTGTTAGGGACGGGGTAATATTTTTATTATTGTTATTTGAAAATGACTAGACTTACAACAATTTTCAATATTTTGAATCGTGTGTGACACATTGAATTCTACCATTTGAATGACTGGTTTTGACTGTTCTGTATTGCATTGCTGGAGACTCCTTGAAAGAGAGAATCAGAAGGGAATTAGGCAGGTTTATTATTATTCTTTTTGAAGTGTTTTTATTAGAAAATTAGATTGGCACATTGATTTCTTTTTCACAGTATCAAAGCATGATTTTATACTTAAGCTTTATAAAGGTGTGCACTTTGGAGGAGATGGATTTTGGTATGTTGATTGGCAAGGATCTTGTGCACTACATGGATAATTGTTTAGTTTAGCTAAAATATGAAAGCATAATCAAGATAAGAAAAAACAAGTTATAAAAGTGATATGCGTTATTAATTAAAATAGGATTTATAAAGTACAGATTCAGAAATAAAATTTGAAATTATGAAGGAAATATGCATAATTCCTTCAAAGGGATTTGACTGTAAAAAATTCAAAAACGAAGTTAAGAATGATTGATTTACTCTCTTAAGGGAGAATACACCAAATAAATCACCAAAATAAATCATTAGTTCCAATTTAATGTATAGGGATGGGTATGGCAAGTGATAGAGCAAAGATCAAATATGAAATGTGGAATGTCACTTGTTTAAGGGAAAGAATGGTTAAAAAGATGCTTTATACTAAAGTTTCACTTAATTCTAAGTTGGAGTGGTAAACTCTATTCCGTTTGCATTGAAACCTCTGAATACTAGCAATAACATGGTAAATATATGTTTATTCATGATATATTGCAGAATGACCAGAGATCAGGTCACTGTAGCTCTTTCTATATTAAATTTTCCTTTAAACAAGCACAGGAAACGCACCTAAGAGAAGCCATATACACAGTCCAACAATAAATTTAAAGGCAAAGTGTCACCTTTGAAAATACTAGTACTGTTGTTCCTCTCCAACCAAGTACACCTGAAAGTACCAAGTTGTTTAAATTGAAAATTTTGATAATTACTCATCTCATCTTTGTTTCTTTCATTCTGTATGCAGATTTGACCGTGACTGGAAAAAGATTGAAGCATTTGTTGGATCAAAGACAGTTATCCAGGTAATTTTAAATGTAACCTGTGTCTGGAAATTCGCACTAGCTGTTTGGGTTAACCATAAATGTCTTGAATCGAGTAGAGTAGAGCAGAATGGAGATGTCATGGATTTAAATTTGAGAACACTTCTCATATAAACATTTATATCATGTTAAGGAACCAACAATCCAAAAGTTTAATTTGATAGATTGGGAATGGCTTTATTGTCTTAACTAGAATAATGTATTTTTTTTTTCTGAGTTACCATCAGATTGGCTAACTTGAAAAGAAGAAAAGCTTTTATGTCTATAACGAAAAGAGAAGCCAAATATTCATTGGTTGAGTGTTTGTAGCTTAAATGGATGTGAGGATCACAGGGTATGTGGAAGTTTTATATTTATTAATGTTAAGATTCCTACTATTTTTTTTTCAAAAGTTCCCATTTTAAATGGACTCCTCAAATACCTACAAGAAGGACTGAAAAATTACTACTGATTTTGTAGATACGTAGCCATGCTCAGAAATACTTTCTAAAAGTTCAGAAGAATGGGACAAGTGAACATCTTCCTCCACCCAGACCAAAAAGAAAAGCTGCTCACCCATATCCTCAGAAAGCTTCAAAAAAAGGTTGGAATATTCACTATATTTTTCATTTCATCATTTAATACAATTTTATCTAATAATTTTTGGTGATATCTGGCAGTTCGAGTGCTCTCACAAATGTCAGGATCCTTTCAATCTTCATCGGCTTTGCTTGAACCAGGATACATAATAAAGCATGATTCTTCAGCAATGCTTAAAACTCCTATTATTAACACTGCAGCGTCTTCCTGGTCAAACAACTCTCTGCAGAAAACCACCAATTTATTGCATGGTACTAAACCGCTGAACTTTCCATACTTCAAATTTGGATTACATTATCATGGAAATAGTTGTGGGTGTTATTTACATAATTCTGAGGGTAATAATGATTTATCGAGTTTATCATATTGCGTGTTTTAGGGCACAAAGTGAATAATTGTTGCCGTAGCAGTGGAAGTCCTAGAGCACAGTTGGTTGGTGAATCTAATAAAGGTCAAGGGAATAATATCCATCCATTGAGAGGTAAGGGTTTAATGATATTATTTTTCATTTTTTATGTTGTCGTCTGCAATTATTACATCGTATTCAATGTGTGTACGGCAAGGTTATGAAATGTTGTATAATCATAAGGTGTGTGCATAGAGTATGCTGTGTACTTCAGTGTGTACACTGTTGCTCTATTTCAGTTTAAATACCCAAAGAAGAATTTGTGGGGTCCAGACTAACTTTGGACTCCATTTTCCATCACCTTGGGACATGAATCTTAATTATCATTATCTAAGTCTGCGAAATATTCATTTGAACTGTGCTTTAACAGCCACAAAAATGGAGAGTTTTAGATTTTATCTGAATCTAGTGGTACTCTTCACATGATGCTAAATAATTCTTGATTCTGATAGTTACTATACAGTACCTTCTAATTATTAAATTTGGTACTGTCCTGTGTCTTGAACAATGTGTGATTTTAATGTTTAGTCACCATATGGAAACAATAGCGTCCTCTTTTTCTTGTTTTGTAAGTCATTTAATCTTTATCTACAGAAAGCTCTCTTGGCCTGGAAGGAGTCATAACTCCACTCCCACATACTACCCCACTTTGTCATGCAAAAATCCTTTTGAAAATTTATCTTTCTTCCGCCGAAGTTTTGCTGTTTCCCAAATGACATTGGTAGTTTTCTTCTTAATATTTATGTTTGATCTTCTTCCTGTTTTTGATGCAGTTCTTCCAGATTTTGGTGAAGTATACGGCTTCATTGGCAGTTTATTTGATCCAAATGTAACCGGACATCTACAGAAACTAAAACGGATGGACCCTATAAATGTTGAGACGGTAAATACTTGTCAACGTGCTTTCTTTTTGTCAACGATTCTTTCCGATTATTCTTCACGGCTTTGTAATTTACTTTTTAGGTGCTATTGTTGATGAGAAACCTGACTATCAATTTAGCAAGCCCAGATTTTGAGAACCTTGTAAGTATTCGTGGCAACTATCTTTGAATTACAATTGCTGTGAATATATAATGATGACTGCACCGTGTTTTTTACTTGAGCCTCGCCCTTCCCTTAAGGCAACATCAAAGTTTGAGTATGTTTTCAGATACCTTATCTGAGGATTCTTAGCTTGAAATGATCCCTATATGTTCCTCAGGTTTCCAAAACTGTCCATCTCACACCATACTCCTATCATAAATGGATTGGAATTTTCTTCTTCATAGAAACTTGAATGACTAGCTGACATCAAATTGGATGATCAAGGAGAGAAGAAAATATGATAAACTCTATATTTATATGCATGTTGTGTTATTCATGCAGAGAAGGCTGCTTGCATCATATGAGGTGGAACCTGAGTCAGATAACTATCATAACAATGCAGATCGAAACATGCTTGATGTGCAGATAAAGAGTGTTACATAGATGTTGGAGGCAGAAAATGACTTTGTTTTTCAGCTGATGAAAGTAGTCAGGTGGAATTTTGCATGATGAGGTAAGATGTGTTGGAGACTGACTGAAGTAAATGAGCTCATCATCTTAGATGTGGAAGTCTTTTTAAAATTCCCACAATTCAATTCAGTTTTTTATATAATAAAAGAAAATGTAGAGATGTATAGGGTACATAGTTTTGCATAGTGTGCACAGATATATGTGCTCTAGATTTAGCCAAAATTGTAATATCTGAAAAGAGACACAATTCCCTATTATACACTTTCTAACGCTGTACAGTATAGATTTTTGTAGCACCCGGGTGTGAACATTTGAAATGAGAAGTCAACTGAGATTTATTCAACTCATATACCTAACATTATTGGATTGGAGAGTTACGTTTTTAACTTTTTATGCACCAAAACAGTGTCACACAGGGATTTAACTGACTGGAGGACACTGCTTCCTGGTTGAATTCCATGTGATTTCCTTTTAAGTTGCTGTTCAATTTGGTGAAAGAATAACTAGATATCTAACTGAATATTAAAAATGACCAGTTTCATTTGGCAAAAGGAGTACAAAAGGCTAGATGGTAAAGGCTGTGAGACAACCTAATTGATAGCCACTAATGAAGAAACACTGTTCAGTCAGTTATTCTTACAAACATCGGACTAATTTTTCACAAAGACCACGTGAATGGATTCGAGAAAGTTACTTACTGTACTAACTGCCTATTACATCACATCCGTTGCTTACTTTTGGATTTCTTTATCGTGTCATGAAATATTTCAGTTATGAAATTTTAATGTACTATATCTAATTTAGAAGGTAACTAGAAGACAGCTTCACAAATGCTTCATTACAGAAAATATCAACCACAGCCAAATTTTCCACATGGGGCAACAAGAACAGTTCGTCAAATGTAATTAAACTGTCTTCGTCGGGGAAACAAAGTTCACAGCTGGAACTCGGTTTTCCATCTATGCTGCCACTGAAAGAATTTAATTTCAACCAATAAATACAGACTTCTCTTTCCGTTAAAGACATAAAAGCTTTCTTCTTTTCAAATAGCCAACTGATGGTAACTCAGGAAAAAAAAATGCATTATTTTAGTTAAGACAATATCTATCAAATTAATTTTTTTTGTAGCTGGTTACTTAACATGATATAAATGTTCATATGATAAGTGTTCTCAAATTTAAGTCCATGATATCTCCATTATGCTCTACTCAATCCAAGACATTTATGACAGCTAGTGCGAATTTCCAGACACAGGTTGCATTCAAAATTACCTGGATAACTGTCTTTGATCCAACAAATGCTTCAATCTTTTTCCAGTCACGGTCAAATCTGCATACAGACTGAAAGAAACAAAGATCAGATGAGTAATTATCACAATTTACAATTTAAACAACTTGGTACTTTTCAGGTGTACTTGGTTGGAGAGGAACAGCAGTATTTTCAAAGATGTCACTTTGCCTCATTCTCCAATATCATGAATAAATCATTCTGTAATATATATCAATGAATAAATATGTAATAACCCACACCAATCACACTTAAGAAAATAAATGAAGATGAGTTTTATTTTTTTAAATATTAAAATTATAAGAAAAATATATGAGTCTTAGGTATTGTTCTAGTCTAATTCTGAATCCTTGTGATGCCTTCTCCACTTCTTTAGAGTTCCTCTATTTATAAATTTTATTCCCTATCTAAAAGATATAAAAATAACTAACTAAATCTCCTACAGAATCCTAATATTAAAATAACTAATAATAAAATCTTATCTTAATTAATAAATAATAAATAACAATCAAATCTTATCTTAATAAATCTTAATTAATAATTATTTTTCTAAAATCTCATGGGACGCAACAATACCCACCCCTTCAAGATTCACCTTGTCCTCAAGGTGGAAAAAATCCATTGAACCATGGTGACTTTAAAGATTTTTCATCTCAGGTACCTCATCATCTTCACATTTTAAACATAGCCCTTTCCTTTGCCTGTCAGCCCATTTTTTAGTTGATAATCTGTGTAGTCCAATTACTTTGTAGCCTTGTTAGTTGTTATTGGTTCCTGTAGGAGCCTTGAGTGACATGGTATTATCAATTTTGAATTTTGATCCTTGTCCTGTATTCCTATTGTTATGGACGTGTTATAGTTTTCGCGATCATGGGTCTCCTATGGTTCCACCCTTGATTTCTATTTAATCTAAAATTAGTGCTTTGGTTCTCTACTGCACCCTTCCTCCCTCCTAGTGTTATGCTAGCGGTTCTCCAAGCATTGTTACGAGCTTCTATGACAGTAGCTTTATCCATGATGTCCGTTAAAGTTTTGAAATCAGCCTCTTAATAAAAATTTCCATCAGGGTGTCTTGTCCCAAGCTTAGTTGATTTTGAGCCGCTAATTCAAATTCTTCTCGATTTTGCATGACAGTGTGTCATGTATGTTACGGGAAAAATGATTTGTTCTTCCCACCATTCAAACCAAGTTAATGCCTTCCTTGTTAGTTTCATAGCTGCATATTCCAACTTTTTTGCAGTTGCTACTAGTGTTGACCTGAGAATAACGCTCTATGCATACCATTCACATATGTCTTCTCCTTCAAATGTTAGTAATTCTATTTCTCGGTTTATTCTCAATTTTGGTAGTTCGTTTGAGGGTTCTTTTTCTTCATCAGTCGGTTGCTCTGCTTTCTCCTAGGACTGTCTTGGTCTTCCTTCTGTCGTGAGTTGGACCCGATTCTGTCAACCGTTTTAAAATTAACTCCATGTTCCTAACATGTTTTGTGTGGATTTCTTCTAGTCTTTTCTCTTGATGTATGTATAGTTCTTCTAGCCTTCCTTCCAGTGCTTCAATCTGGTTCTACATTAATGGAGGGTGGAGGTCACCATCCACAAGGGAAATATATCCCAAAATCGTGCTCTGATACCAGTTGTAACAATGGGCACCAATCAAATAAATGAAAATGGGTTTTATTCCCTCTAAATATTAAAATTACAATAAAAATAGACGAGTCCTAGGTGTTGGCCTAGCCTAATTCTGAATCCTTGTGATGCCTTCTCTACTCCTTTATAGCTCATCTATTTATAACATTTATTCTCTATCTAAAAAATATATTAATAACCTTTAGAGCTCCTCTATTTATAACATTTATTCCCTATCTAAAAGATATATTAATAATTGACAGATATAATATAATTCTAAATCTCCTAACAGAATCTGAATATTAAAATAACTAACAATAAAATCTTATCTAATAAATAATAAATAACAATCAAATCTTATCTTAATAAATCTTAACTAATATCTTTTTTTCATGAATAAATCATTTTTTTGATGTAATAGATTAGAGTTTACCACTCCAACTTATAGTGAAACTTTAGTATAAAGCATATTTTTTACCATTCTCTCCCCAAAACAAACATTCCACATTTCATCTTTGATGTTTGCTCTATCACTTGCCATACTCACCCCTATTATTAAATTAATGTAGGAGATTGTGACAGTTTTCTAGAGCAAAATATCTCCATATTGTGAAGTTCAAAGTGATACTCTAATCATGGGTAACCGATGACCTTTTAAAAAGGGAAGTTAATGAACATCATGGGAGTCAAAAGTAATATAGATTTATAAAGTCAAAAGTAATATAGAGTAATATAGATTTATAAGTCAAAAGTAATATAGATTTATAGAGTAAGGATGTCGATCCCATAAAGAAGAACAGTTTTGTTATTAAATCTCAAATTCACGACTCACTAAGTAAATAAAAGTTTCGAGATGATTTGATTATAATTTGATTATAATTTGAATTGATAAACAATAAAGACAATTAAAGAATAACTAGCAATTATAAAAGAAGTTTTCAAGATCTAGAAAAGTCTCTGGGATTGAACTTAATCTATCTCCCTCATTCATATTTTGGATTTGATAAAAACATACAATATTCATACAATATTCGTATCTACTCACAATTGATGTACATGTAAAAATTATTCACACCGATTCCTTTAATATAAAATTCATAAAGAAATTTCCTAAACACTGATCCCTCAGCTATTTAATAAATTACCCCGCATGCAATCAATACATGGAAACCTACCTATTCCTAATATTCTAATATATTGATTATTTTAATCTAGGTCAGAAACTTAAAAGTACTTTCCAATTAAATTCAAGAAACAAAGTCAAGACTCTAAATTCAAGAATCAAAATCAAGACTCTATTGATCAGATAAAATCTAGCATTAAGCACAAGATGAAAATACCAATTGAGTATATCTGAATATTATATATAAAAATCACCAAAATACGAATGAGTTCAAAAGATTACATTCAATCCCAAAGATGAAGAATTTAGCTATCCATGGTAGCTATTACAAATCAATGAAAGGAAGATTACAAGAGAAGAAGAGAATCTTGATTCTAACCGTCTGCCTCCATCCTCTAGATTTTAGTCGTCTGCCTCCGTCTTCTAGGTCTTGATGCCTCACAAAACCCTAAAAGTCTCATTTTAAACTTGGTTTTGGGCCTAGGTTAAGTTATTTTTCTCTTGGGCTTTTTTCTATTTTAAACTTTTTATTTCTTTTCTTTATAAATCTTCTAATCTATCATTTTCTTCATTCTTTTATACTTCAAATTTCACAATTATTGAGATTAAATGATTTCTTTTAACTCAGGACTCAATACAAAAATTTAAATCCAAAACCTCTAAAATTGAGAGTAATTACTATTTTAAATAACACTTAAACCTACCTACAAGTATTCAATATTTCTCCTTATAAAAACACTAAATTGATACTTATTAGTAACTTTCCTCGTAGCAATACAAAACTCATAATTATGTGATTTTGAATTTAGTTATTCAGAAGACTTTGATTTTAAAATTGAGAATGTGATCATTTGTACACACTTATCATTCATTTCCAAAAGGTTAGATATGGGTAACAGTACGTGTGAAAGAATCATTAGTGCAACAATATCATTTTCTTTCCATATTCATGAATTCACGTGTAGCCTAACTACACGTGGTTAGGAAAAAAGACAAAAATATAAGTAAAAAAAATACTGATTCATTTTAAAAAAACACGTGGTTATAGAGATTTTTTTAGCATCCAGGTGTGAACATTTCAAATAAGAAGTCGACTGAGATTTATTCAACTCATATACGTAACATTATTGGATTGGAGACTTGTGTTTTTAACTTTTTATGCAGCAAAACAGTGTCACACAGGGATTTAACTGACTTGAAGAAGTATGTCTCTCAATGATAAAGGTCAATTGTGTGTATCTGGTTATACAAAACCAAAATTACACACAACCAAAATTACACACCTGGAACACAAACGAAAAGGAAAAATGTCGGCTGCCTCGTCATCAACCACACTGTTAAAGAAAGATGCACAATAGGATAAGAGGTTTTTTCTTTAACAATGAAATTGAGGATTGAGCTTACTTAGGAAACTTCACTATGATGTCCGCTTGGTCTAAGGAAAGAAGAAAGTCTCTTGTATATGAAATTTTTAACCGCCTGCAATACCAAATCGAACAAAAGGATCTTAATCAAATTCGAGACATAACAATTTGCTACTGAAGCCTACGTTCATAAACATAAATCAAAATCTACAACGATTCTAATAATTATAAAATAGAAAAGGTGTAATATAATATGACTATGACTCCATAGTTTCTCAGAGAAAGAAGATTCATCTTATAACAACAAAGAAGAAATAAGAAATTTCTAAATAAATAAACAAATAACACAGCACAAACTTAAAGTATACATATTATTTGTACAAGAAATCAAGAAACTATAGTAATCGTTGGAACGAAGAAAATATTAATAAATAATCATTTTGATCAAGAACATGTTGATATAATAATCATTCATCGACGTTTACTTGTTAGGATCTCGGACGTGAACATGGGAAGGAGACGTAGCAGAGAATATAGCAGTTCCACTTTCTTGGCTCATTTTTCTCGGGAGAATAACTCGTCAACGATTATTGACTCAAAAGGTTATAACCTTTCGAATAACCTAGTGTTGTTGAAGCCACAAGACTTGGACTTGGACAAACTACATAGACCTTTCAAGAACGCTCTTAAACGTGTGAAGAAGCTGATAAACCTAAGAACGAAGACATTGTTTCTAAGAGTGAATTCAATGGTGTAGTGCTATCGTAATTTTTGCAAAAATCACAACAAAAATATGTTGGAATTTTTATATTATGAGAAACAAGTTTGTTAATCTTAATATACTCTTTGAGTTAATATTTTTATACTATTAATCAATCAAACGTCATTTATTTATAAATTTTGGATCTCAAACGAATCAGTATGTTGTTATTTATTTATCTTTTGCTGAATATTAATAAAGAAGAAGAGCAATTATATAAAATGAAAAATAAAGTAGAAAGGTAAATTTGAAAATACAATGCAAATATGAGGTTAAAGTTAGAGAGATATAGTTAAGAGTGTAGTTGAATGGATGCTTAAATTGTGACCAACATCTCCATAGGATTTCTCACATTATATATTTTGATTTCATTTTCTTAAAGCAAGTGCATTGATGTGATTAGAAGAAGGCATTAGTGTTACAAGACTTCAGCTTAACAGATTCAATAGGCAGAGAGTCAGTCGGAAAAGGACAGTCTAATGGCCCTTTCTCTGGCAACGACTCGCAAGGAAGAGGAGTAACATGGCTTGTGACTCCAGAAACATTGGTGCAATTCCATTGAAGCTTCTTTGATTTTTCATTCAATTGGATAGTGACGTTGGAAATGCAAATATTGGTAAAAGGGTCGTTTGAAATTCCTTCGAGTCTTGCAGAATATTTGACATTTGTTGCAACAACGTCTCTATAATTTATCCTAGTAATGTTGGGCAGTGCTTTGGGATCATAGTGAGGGTCAGGGTGTGATCCATAAGAACCAGTCATCCAAAATACATATTTCATGGTTGTGAGGTTCATTCCTTTGACAAATATGTCCTTCACATATCCACCTCTACCAACAGCTGTTTTGATTCTAATAGCTGATTCAGTGTTGATGGCAGTGAGATCTTCAGCTCTAACATCCGAGATTCCTCCAGACATTTCACTGCCTAAAGAAATCATGGCACTATCGGGGGATATACAAGTAAGCCTTCTAATCACTAGGTGTTCGGATGGCTTTGCAAATTTGATCCCATACTCATCCCATCCACTCTTTATTGAAACACAATCATCACCAGAAACAATGTAGCAATCTTCAATCCTAACATTTGTACATGAATCTGTCAACAAAAACAAAAATCTCAGAATAATTGGACTTTGGTTATCAACAAATAATTATATAATAGAAGGACAAAACATGTTACCTGGATCTATCCCATCTGTGTTGGGAGAGGTTGTTGGAGCCTTGATGGTAAGTCCTTGTATTATTATGTTACTAAGAATACACATAAAGCCTTGTTAAGAAATGCACAAAATAACAAAAGAAGAATGCACTATTGTTAAGAAATTTGAAAAAGAAAAACCTTATCTAACCTGCTGTAAATTGGATGGACAAAATAGGATGGAGAGTTAACTAAAGTAAGAGATGATATCTGGATCTGATCAGAGAACATGAGCTCAATCATGTATGGCCTGGTGAGCTTCAATTGTTTCTTATGAAACTTCCCCCACCAATGAACTCCTTGTCCATCAATACTACCATTTTGTCCTAAAGACCAAATTTAAACTGGTCAAATTCACAATGACTTGGCCAGATTTAAACAATATTTTACAATTGTCTTTTTTTTTTCCCTATAAACACAAAAATTGTCAATGTTTTGATTTCATTTCATACTAATAGATTTGATGGAAAAATAAACAAGGTCTTGTTAAGAATTATTTCTACTAAGATCAAGTCAAACAGATACCTGTAATTACAACATCAGTGAGATTGGTTCCAAAAATTAGACTACTAAACCTTCCAGCAGGAGCATCTCTCCCTCTTCCATAAGAAGGTAATGCCGGAAGATGAGGCCATTCTGATTCATTCTATCAATGTAGTAAGGAAGTGAACTTTAGATAGATTATAAGTAAAGCATATGTTTAACAATAACAAATTGCATTATTTTTGGTGAGATAAAGATAAATTTGGTTACAAAATAAGGATAAGGTGTACCTGGGAAGCAAGAATAAGAGCATCTTTTTGAAGAAAAAGAGTGAAATGGCTTGTGAGATTGAAGGGTCCCGTTAGCCATTTTCCGGGTGGCACGATGAGTTGTGCGCCCCCATCAGATGCATATTGACTGAGATTGCTTATTGCATTTCGAAAGACTTTGGTGTTGGATTTAACACCATCACCAACTCCACCAAAATCTGTCAAAAGTGCACTATGCTTTCTGCAATTAACGGCTGGGTATTCAATTCCACCATTCAGGACCTTGCATTCTGCAACCTTCACATTTTGTGATCCCAATATCAGAACCAAGGAGATCACACCAATCACCTGCACACAATAATACTTCACTCGTCACAAAATCATCAACCAAAGCCCTTAAAAAATTAGTAGACTCTAACACTGATATCACAGCAGAAAAAAAAGGTACATGAAAAATACACCAACCAAAAGTTGGGTACGAAAATTATCAAAATCAAAAATGGATGCGTAACATATGAGAAAAACTATGAATACAAGAAAAAACTTACAAAAGAATTTCCATGTCGTGGACACATCTTCATTGTTTGAGATGTGGCACGTCAAAAGTTTTACTTTCCTTGCAGAGAGAAAAGAAGAGACCTATATATGGAGGACTGTCACACATAAATTAATGGAGCAATAACTTTTTCTTTTGAACACTAAATGCAACCCCCATGGAATAATAATAATCTAAACGTTAAATTTAATGAACTTAATTATAATTTTTAAAGTATTAAATATTGTTGGGTATTTAAGTGAGTCTGAGTCTCATATTAGGTAATAAAAATAAGAAAGTTGACCAATATAAAAAGAAAAATATTGGGTAAAAATGAGAAAGTTGAGCAATATATAAGAAAAATGACCTATAAACTTAGTGCCTTAAGATTTTGGGTTGAAGGTGGTGTCATTCTCTTATGTGGTTTGACTCATTTTTCATTCTTATGAGATGATGAAGGTGGTGTCATTCCCTTATGTGGTTTGACTCATTTCTCATTTGTATGAGATCTCGAGACCTCCCCGGTTATAACTCTCGGATTCTCCGACATAGGTGTCATTTTCCTTATGTGGTTTGGCTCCTTTCTGGTTTGGCTCCTTTTTTATTCTTATGAGATAGAATCAAATTATCATCAATTCTGATTATTTGTTTTATTGTTTTCTTTATTTAGCTATACCTAGAATGAGTACAGTACTTGTATATTTTCAGTTCTCTATTTTTGATGAAATATATACAAAACAGAAAAAATATTTTCATTCTCATATCCTTTGTTCATCTCTTTATTTTTTCATAATATGGTATCAGAGCTCTAATTTAAGAGCTCTAGTTGCTACATTTATCATGACCGAAATTATTGATCCCTCACAATATTTTAGTTCACCTTATCATATTAGTTCTCAGCAACATATGGTTTGTTCTATTGGTACACAACAAGAGAGATAAATTTTTGGTGATCAGTCAAAAGCAATGAATGATACTAACATAAGTAGTTTTTGAAGACTATATACTTCTAATGTCTGCAGTAATTGTGGAAAGACAGGACATGTGATTGATACGTGCTATAGAAGGCATAGTTTTCCATTTCAATTCAAGTTTAAAAATCTTAAAGCAGACTGTAATAATAATCAACAGAATCATGAAGGTTCAAAGTCAGAGGTACATTCTCAGCATATTGGTTTTACTCTAGAGCAGTATCAAACATTGTTAACCCTTCTACAAGAGTCTAAATCTAGTGACAACGTCTCTAATCAAATCTTTGGTATTCCTTCCAATAGAACAACACACACTGGTAATAAATTTCTCTCTTCCTTTATTTCTTGGATTATTGATAGTGGTGCTACCGATCATATTTGTTCATCCTTGAGTCATTTCACTTCATATCATCAAATTAATCCTATCTTTCTCAAATTACCAAATGGAAATCAAGTATTTGCAAATTATTCTAGAAGTATTTTTATCAATCAAGATCATGTCTTAGATAATGTTTTATATATTCCTAACTTCACTTTTAAACCTTTTTTCAGTAGCAAAGTTAATTGATAATTTGTCTGATTGTTTTTTATTCTAATGGTTGTCATATTAAGGACAAAACCAAGAAGACCCATAAACCATAGGTGTCATTTCCTTATATGATTTGACTCTTTTCTGATACTTATGAGATCTCCCAAATTATGCCTCCTTAAATTTTTTCTACTAGTTTTACTATATCACATCACTCTTCAAATCTTTTCTACTTCACAAATCTTACAAGCCCCACATATTATTTAATATTTTTATTTAATTGATGTTGCTCTAAAAATTAATAATATTTTTTTATTCTTATAATTCATAATCTTATTTAAGATTTAAAATCTTAAATAATATGATACTAAAAAATTTTCATTACAAACCTTTGGTAACAAAAGTGATATAAGATATATCATTAGAATATATGGACATAATATAAAATTTAAGATATTGGATCATAAGCAAAATAGTTAAATGTTATTTATGATTCAAAATTCATTCAAGATATATTATTTAAGGATTCTCCAATAAAATCATCAATGTCATTGTAATGTTTTGGATATAGTGATCATTCACCTTTTTGCCTATTTGGATTCGATCCAAATTTAATTTAATTAAAAAAGTAATGCAGTTAAAATCATGATACTATTAAGTTAAAATTAATGTAATTAAAATTTAAAATAAATTTTAACTTAATTATTAATTAATAATATTTTCTAATGCATCTTTCATCTTCTTGGTTGAATATGAAAATTTAAAACAAACTCTACATTCAATTCAGAACTAAGAATATTTTCTGTTATTCATATTATTGATCCAATTATACAAAATCACTTTATTTTTTTATTTATTTATTTTCTTTGTTACCATTTCAAATTTACAATCCCACGTATAATTTTTTATTACGATTACGTTAATTATAAGAATAAAAATATATATATCTTTCTAAAAATACCTTTCCGCTAATAATCAAGTATTTATTATGACACGAGACTTATGAGAATCTTAACTTAAAAGTAAAAATTGAGAAAAAAAATATTGAAAATAATGTGGCAAAGTAAAAGTCACAAAAGAGTAAATTAGGTCCTCTTAAAATGATCCTTCGAGATGACTTTAGAACATCTCTATTGCATGGATAATAGATATGAATATATAAAACCTCTTCATTGAAATACGGTGACGTGACCTAAAAAATAAGGTAATAGGTTATGAGAATAAAAAAATATTTTTTTTCCTTATTCATATATATATATATATATATATACATATATATATATATATATGTATATATATATATATGTATATATATATATATATATATATATATATATATATATATATATATATATATATATATATATATATATATATATATATATATATATATATATATATATAACAATCAAATAAAATAATAAAATATTAATAAGAGTGAATCTTATAAGAGTCTTGCATCAGAATAAAAGTTGAAAAAATATCTTAAAAAT